>Ga0075017_100000446_pt1 | contig 22837 bp, 21 predicted proteins | sample AleBraG_ABR_2012_FD_71475 | JGI IMG/M metagenome (GOLD analysis project Ga0075017, IMG submission 71475) | Freshwater sediment microbial communities in response to fracking from Pennsylvania, USA - Alex Branch Run_MetaG_ABR_2012 | ecosystem: Environmental > Aquatic > Freshwater > Creek >... | reverse complement strand
GCGGCAAGATGCGCAAGCTGATCGTTCATATCAACAAGAATGGGTACGTCTTTGTTCTGGATCGCGTGACGGGTGAATTTGTCCGGACGTTTCCCATGGTAGAAAACCACAATTGGACGACCGGCGCCACCGAAGACGGAAAATTTCTGGGCCGCGTGGAGCCAGTCGAGAACAAGCCCATCTTGTTCTGCCCCAGCGCCGCCGGGGGCAAGAGCTGGAATCAGATTGCTTACTCCCCTCGCACGGGATTTATCTACTCTCCTGGCATGGAAATGTGCGCCGAGTATCAGGCCAAGCAGCAAGAGGCGGAAGAAGGGCGCGGATTTCTGGGCGGAAATTGGAGCCAGTCCCTGCCGCCCAAGGACGGGCCGATCCGGAGCCATCTGGACGCGTTCGATCCGGTCACCGGTAAGAAAGTCTGGTCGTATCAGTACAAGTACGTGCTGTTTGCGTCCGTACTGGCCACGGCCGGCGACTTGGTGTTCACCGGCGATCCGGAAGGCTTCTTCTTCGCGCTCGACGCGCGCACCGGCAAGAAGCTTTGGAGTTTTCAAACCGGCGCGGGGCACCGCGGCTCGTCCATCTCGTATAGCGTGAACGGGCGGCAATACATCGCGACTCCCACCGGCTGGGGCTCCATTGCCGGCCGCAGCATCATGGATCTTTGGCCGGAATCCGAGACGTTTCACGCCGGGTCAACCTTGATGGTGTTCGCCCTGCCGGAGGACTCGAAATGACGCGGCTCGCGTTGATTCTGCTTTTGCCTGGGCTGGGTTGCGCGCAGGATACTCTGGCCCGTGGGCAGGAGGTCTTCAATAAGTCTTGCGCCACAGGATACTGTCATGGAGTGAAGGGCACGGCCGGTGGTGCGCCGAAATTAGCATCGCGCGGCTTCGATCAGGCGTACATCACACAGGTTGTCCGCGGCGGAATTCCCGCTACTGGTATGCCTGCCTTCAGCCAGACGCTGAATCGGGTGGACCTGTTTGCCGTCACCTCCTACGTGGGAAGTTTGAACGGAATCGCGCCCGCTCGCTTGCCCGGCGCCGATCGGGGACCAGCGCCGCGCAAACTACCTGAGGACGCGATGCGCGGCCGCGCGTTTTTCTATGAAGCAGTGCGCGGCTTCGATCGCTGTTCGACCTGTCATCAGTTGGATGGAATGGGAATTGCTGTCGCCGATCCGATCGTGAAGATTCCGGAGAATGCCGCTGCCTTGCGGTCGCTGCCAACGCCGCATGTATGGACCGCAGTCGCGGAGGGCGAATCGTTCCCGGTGCTGGTGGTCGCAAAAGGCGGCTCGCAAACCAAGGTCTTCGATCTCACCAAACCTCCGCCGGTGTCGCGCAGTTTTCCCGGCGCTGCCGTGCAGTTGAAAGAAAGCAGCAACTGGCGCCATGCCGACGCCATCGCGTCTTATCAGGATGCGGAGCTCGAAAATATTCTGGCATTTCTTCGAGCGGTCGTTAAGCCGTGAAACAGGAACTGGCGGTTCTGCTTTGCGTACTTTCTTGCGCGGCGTCTGCCGAAGAACACAAAACGCTGGTGGACCGGGTGGGCGCCACCGGCTTCCTGCAACTCGAAGCGGACAGCTTCAACGGGCTGACGGCGCGACAGAAGGAGCTTGGCTATTGGCTCTCACAAGCTTCCATTGCGATCAATCCCATCATTTACGACCAGTTGTCGCGTTTCGGAATGCGCCAGAAGCGATTGCTGGAAGCAGTGATTGCGCAGCCGCAACCGAATCCGAAAATCCTAAACTACACCAAGCTGTTTTGGGCCAACCGGGGCAATCATCATGAGCAGACTGCGCGGAAGTTTTTGCCGGAGTTCACGTATGAGGAGTTGAAGGCGGTTACTCCGAAGGCTTCTCAGAAGGACCTGGAGGAACTGCGGGCCTCGTTTTTCGATCCGGACTTCGAGCCCATGATGACCGCCAAGAACCCTCCGCCAGGCATAGACATCCTCACTTATAGCGCCAACAACTACTACAGCGGCGTGAGGGCCGCGGATCTGAAGGGCTTCACCGAGCATTACCCATTGAATTCGCGCTTGATCAAGGTCGATGGCAAATTGCAGGAGCAGGTGTACCGTGCGAATTTGCCCGGGCTGTACGCCGAGTATCTGGCGAAAGCGAATCAGTATCTGGAGAAGGCGGCGGGGGTTGCGGAACCGGCGCAAGCCAATGCGATCCGCAAGCTGATCCGCTTTTATCAAACCGGCGAACCGGAGGATTGGCTGGCCTTTGACATTGCCTGGGTGCAAAACAACGCGACGGTGGATTTCGATAACGGGTTCATCGAGGTGTACCGGGACGTGCGCGGCGCCAAGGGCTCATCGCAGAGCTTTGTCACCGTCACCGATCTGCGGCTGAACTCTTTGATGACGAAGATTTCTGAAAACGCGCAGTACTTTGAAGACCGCGCGCCCTGGCTGCCGCAGTATCGCAAGCAAGGCGTGAAGCCACCGCTGGCCAAGGCCGTGGAGACGCTGATCGAGACCGGCGATTTTCACGTCAACACCACAGGCGACAACCTGCCCAATGAAAGCGAGATCCACGAAAAGTACGGCAGCAAGAGCTTTTTGTTCACGGGCAGTTCGCGGGCCATCTCCGACGCCGTGGGTTTTGGGGTGTTGCGCGAATTTGCCGCCTCACCCGAAGAGATTGCGATCGGCGAGAAGTACGGCCGCGAGTCAGCCGATTTGCTCACGGCCATGCACGAGATCATCGGTCACGGATCGGGCAAATTAAATCTTAAGCTGACGCACGAGCCGGCGTTCTATTTGAAGCAGTATTATTCCACGCTGGAAGAAGCGCGGGCCGATCTGGTGGCGATGTGGAACGTCTTCGATCCAAAGCTGCAAACCATGGGCCTGGTGTCGAGTCCGGAGGTGGCCAAAGCCATGTACTATTCGCAGACGCGCGTGGCGCTGACACAACTGCAGAGAAATCCCAAGGGCAGCAGCCTGGAAGAGGACCATCAGCGCAACCGCCAGTTGATTGTCAACTACATCGTGGATAAGACCGGGGCGATTGAACAGGTGCGGCGCGACGGCAAAACGTACCTGGTGATTCGCGACTTTGAAAAGATGCGCCAGGGCGTGGGGATGCTGCTGGCCGAGCTGATGCGCATTAAGGCCGAAGGCGATTATGACGCGATTCAGGGGCTGATTGACAAATACGCCGTGCATTTTGAGCCGGCGCTGCGCGATGAAGTCTTGCAGCGCTACGAGAAGCTGGACGTGCCGGCGTATTGGTGCGGAATCAATCCGCGGCTCAGCGCGAAGTTTAGTCCGGGTGGAGCGGTCACGGCGGTGACGATCTCCTATCCGCGCGATTTTGTGAAGCAGCAGTTGGAGTACAGCGCAATGTATGGCGGGCACTGATCGGTTGTTAGGGATTCGCGAGCTTCCCCTCACTTACGTTCGGGGCTGAAGCTAACCCTTAACACGGCATGCCAGCTCAATCGCCAGATCGTCCTCGTATGGCCGCGTGATCATCTGCATGCCGATGGGCAATCCCGTCGCAGTTCTGCCGCAGGGCACCGACGCGGCGGGGAAACCGATCGCATTGATGCCGCGCATAAACCGCGTTGTCGCCAGGCGCGTGTCTTCCCGCACGCCACCGATCCAGACCTCGCGTTCTCCGATTTTCGGCGCGGTGATTGGAGTGGTGGGCGTGACCAGGCAATCGATCTCGCCGAACAACTTCTTGAACTCGGCGGCGTACTGCTGGCGTAGGCGCTGCGCATTTACGTAGGCCGTTGCCGGCAGCAGGCGGCCTTGATCGAGTAGCGCCAGAACGTCAACGCCAAAGTCGTCGCGCCGGTCTAGATAGCGCTCGTAGACGGCGGTGGCTTCCGCCAGCAGAATGGCGCGGGCGGCGGCGTTGAGCCCTTCGATGTCCGGCGTCGCTACTTCACTCATTTCCGCCCCCAGTGCCCGCGCGCTGTTTTGGACGGCAGCCTGGATGTCCGGGTCCACGCGATCGAAATAGTAGTTCTTGGGGATGCCGATGCGGATTCTTGTTGGAGCCACTACGCGCTTGCGTCCAGGCGCGAGAGCGTCCAGAAATGCCAGCAGATCTTGGGCGTGCGCGGCCATGGGTCCGACGTGATCGAGTGTCAGCCCTAGTGGGCGCACGCCGGTGCGGTCCACCAAGCCATAAGTCGGTTTGAGCCCGGCCACGCCACAATACGATGCGGGAATGCGAATGGAGCCGCCGGTATCGGTGCCAGTCGCCAGCAGGCACATACCCGTGGCGACGGCCACCGCCGAGCCGCCACTGGACCCGCCGGGGATTCTTTCCGGATCGTGCGGATTGCGAATCGCGCCGAAGTGCGGGTTCTCCGAGGTGACTCCGTAGGCGAGTTCGTGCAGGCCGGTTTTTCCCACCATCACCGTGCCGGCTGCATTCAGAAGCTGAACCACCCCGGCGTCGCGATCGGGAACATAGTTCGCAAAAAGCTTGGAGCCGGAAGTGGTGCGAACACCGCGCGTGTCGATTAGATCTTTGTGGGCAATCGGAATTCCGTGCAGCGGGCCGCGATCCTTGCCGTCCGCGAGTTCGGCATCGAGCGCTTTGGCTTGCGCACGGGCGCTGTCTGGTGTGACAGTTATGAACGCGTTGAGGGTGGGGTTAAGCCGGGCGACGACCGCCAAGCACTGCTCGGTGAGTTCGAGGCAGGAGAGTTTTTTGTCGCGAAGAAGGCGGTGGGCTTCGGCGACAGTCATTCTGGCGGAGAATAGTCGACGGCGCTGGGAGCATCGTCGGGAAGGAGCCGGCTCAGGTGCCTGATGCTGTCGCGTACTGATTGGACAATGGGCTGAATGCGCTCAAGCTGATCGGAAGGAATGGCTTCCATTCAGTTCATTCTAGCGAATAACCTAGAGTCGGCCTTTCAGAACAGATCGGAATGCGTTCCGGTGCGGACGAGGTGTAGGTCGTCGCCGTCGATTTTGTAGATCAGTATCCAATCCGGCTCGATGTGGCAGTCGCGGTAGTGATTCCAGGCGCCACCCAGCGGGTGGTCCCTAAAGCGCGGCGGCAAGGGACTGCCGTCGATCAGTAGCAGGATCACTTCGCGTAACTTCGCCAGGTCCTTACGCGCTTCCGCGCGACTTTTACATCACGCCGAAACTGCGCCCCGCTAACCGGGTTCCGAACCGGCTCAGATTCCCAAATCCTTGAACAGGGCGCCCGGCGACTTCGAACGCTTTCCCTTGCCTTTGTCGGCGGCGCGCATCGCCTTCACGGTCGTCGCATTGGGGACCCGTACGTCAAAGGGCAAGGCCTTCTCCGCAGCCACGCGGACCAGCAACATACGCACTGCGTCGGACACCGAGATTCCCATTCCCGCCAAAGTTTTCGAGGCTTTCTGCTTGGTCTTCTGATCCACCCGGACGTGAACCATCGTCGTCGTCATTGCTCGACCCCTGAGATACATTGTATCTCCATTGGGGAGAGGATGAGGTTGACACTAGATTTGCTTGGGCGGGCGGGCTGATGGCCGGTTACCGGCTTACGCATGAGACGACTTGGAGGTACATCGCCCGCGAGGACATCGAGGCCGATCAACTGATCGGGGCGTGAAGCCCGGGGGCAAGTGAACTCGCCTCCATCGGGTTCCCTCGGGCCGGTTCCCCGCATTCGCCCGCGACGAGAGTTGACACAGAACTCCTTCGACGCGAGCTTACAGGTATGACGATTCATCTGAAACCCGAGTTGGAAGCCCTGATCCACGAGGACGTGGAACGGGGCCCTTATGGGTCTCCCGATGAGTTTGTCGATAGGGCCGTTCAGATGCTGCACGAGCAGGAACAGTGGTTTGCGGACAGCCACGCGGGCATCGCCGCCAAGATCGAGGAAGGCTACGCTGCTTCCGAGCGGGGGAACCTTTTCGACCCGAACAGGTTCGCGCCCGCGTTGCTGAGCGCAAGCTGGCTTGGCGAAACGAAAACAATCGCTATCGCTAGTCCCGAGTTCCCCTGAGTTCCCATCGACGGGTCAGGCCCGAACTAAACCTCTCGCTTCCGCATGCCGATTTACGGTCATGTTCTCTTGGTTTTGGAAGGGGAAAGCGGACCTCAGCCCCGGCGGTTCGAAAGTGCTGCGGTACGGCGCACCACCCAAGCAAACGGGTTCGACCGGGAGCACTGTTTCCGAGTTTCGGGAACAGCGCGAGGCGGTCTATGACTCCATGTTCGGCGAAGCAAGCGAAGTCTATCACGAGGTTTTTCCGGCCATTCCGCACATCGACGTGTATGTCTATCCGGCTAGGGAGGGCCGAAAGTGCTGGACCCTGGTTACGGGTGGCATGAGCGACGTTCCGATGAACCTTCCTGTCAAGGTCCGCGCCTTGAAACAAGGCCCGGCTAAGCGCGTAGAGCTGATCTTCTACTGCACTGAACCACGAAAAGACTATCAGGAGACGCTTCGTCAGTTGGCGCATTTCCCGCACACCTACCAGACTTGGATTGGACCTGGGCACACCATGCCCAACGGCAATCCGCCTGCGGCCATTTGGGAGTTTGCGCCCAAGCTGGACACCCTGCTGTTTATGCCCTCCATCGTCAGCGAGCACAGGCTTCTGCCCGACCGGCTAACACTCGGGGGAGATCCAGTGGAATTTCTATGGATGGTTCCGCTGACCGGCGCCGAATGCGAGTTCAAGCTAGAGAAGGGTTATAACGCTCTGCTCGGCTTGTTTGAGGAGCACCGGCACCCTCATGTTTTTGATCCGGAGCGGGGTAGTTATGTTTGAGGACAGAGCATCCTGAAAAGAAAATGGTGCGGGGTCGTCACACGCCCGCACCATGGAGGGAAAACTGTCATTCTCACGAAAGCTTACTTGGAGCCTTCGGTCGCTGCAACTTTGTCGGAACTTCCAAACACCAGGATCGTGGCCGTGCCGCCGATCCGGATCTCACGGAGTTTGCCTTCGTTGGTATCGACGGAGGTAGAAACAAATTTGTTGGGCTTGGTCTCAACATGGACCGGAGCTTCGATGGAGGTCTTGCCCTGCTTGAGAATCGCTTTGTCTCCCTGAAGCTGAACTTTCACGTCGCCGGCTTGGAGCTGGCTTCCGTTCACGCTTGTCGGGCCGTATAGGGTGACATTGTAGTTGGAGCCGGCATAGGCCAGGCTCATTCCGAGCAGTGCACTGATGGTCATCACTTTTTTCATAACTTTTACTTCCTTCCCTTCTTGGCTATCTACACGATCATAACGGATCGTGTGCCCAATTGGAATAGTAGAATCAGTGGTTTAGACGTATAACAACGGTTGGTCAACGGTTGCTGTGGGGTGCTATAGGGGAACCAACCCACGGAAACCTCGGTTTCTTGCACCCAACCGGCAGCCTCGCGAATCTGTTATCTGATACTTCGGATTTTCGAATTTAACCGTATTTTTTCTGATTTCACAAGAATCCAGGACGCGCCTGATCGTGTACAATAAGAACTTCTTGCCTGCATGAAGCCGTATATTGCACTGACGAAACCCCGCATCACTTGGCTGATCCTGATGAGTACGGCGATCGGCTACGTGTTCGGCGCCAAAGGCTGGAATTTTCTTACACTGCTGCACACCATCGTGGGCACAGGCTTGATCGCGTCGGGAACGGCGGCGCTGAATCAATGGATCGAGCGTGAAGCGGACGGCAAAATGCGGCGCACGCAAGCCCGGCCGCTGCCATCGGGACATCTGGATCCAACCCGAGCGCTGGTTTTCGCGATTGCGATCTCAGTTCTGGGCTTTGTGGAGTTGGTATTTGGCGCCAACCTCCTCACCGGATTGCTTGGGCTGTTCACGCTGTTGAGTTATCTTTTTGTGTACACTCCGCTAAAGCAGCGATCGCCCCACTCGACAACCATCGGCGCGATTCCGGGAGCCATGCCGCCCTTGATCGGCTACGCTGCCGCCAGCGGAACACTAACTTGGGAAGCCTGGGCTCTCTTCGCCATTTTGTTTGTCTGGCAGTTCCCGCACTTTTATGCCATCGCCTGGATGTATCGGGAAGACTACGAACGGGCCGGCATTCGGATGCTGCCGGTGGTGGAACCCGACGGCGAGTCGACCTCGCGACAGATTGTGCTGTACTCCATGGCCCTGCTGCCCATTAGCCTGCTGCCCCGGTATCTCGGGATGACCGGCAACGTGTACTTGTGCGGAGCTCTGGTGATAGGAGTTCTGTTCCTGTACACGGGCTACTGCATTTTGAACGATCGAACGCGGCAGCGCGCCCGCACGGTGTTGCTGGCTTCGGTTTTCTATTTGCCGGTGCTGTATGCGTTGATGCTGCTCGATCGCGCATGAAAGCCGCCCCTGTCATTGTCACCGTTCTCCTGCTGGCATCCTGCAAACCAAAAAACGATCTTCCCGAGTATGGTGTGGTTCCGCAGTTCACACTGATGGCCCAGACAGGCCAGGCTTTTGAAGGCGCAAAGGAACTGAGCGGCCGGGTCTGGGTTGCCGATTTTATCTACACCACTTGCCCGGGGCCATGCCCGCGCATGACATCGCAGATGCGGCGCGTGCAGCAAGCGGTGGATCCGTCAGTGAGGCTGGTGTCCTTTACGGTAGACCCCGCGCATGACACGCCGGGCGCTCTCGCGGCCTATGCCAAAGTGCATCACGCTTCGCCGGACAACTGGTATTTTCTCACCGGGCCGGTGGCCACGCTGCAACTGCTCGATAAAGATGTCTTCAAGCTCGGGGACGTAGACAGCACACTGCAGCACAGCACGCGTTTTGTGCTGGTTGACCGGCGCATGCAGATTCGCGGGTATTACGATTCTTCCGAGCCCGATGCGGTCTCGCGCCTGTTGGCCGACGTTCACGCACTCGAGCAATCCTGATGATGGATATCCATACTCTTCCCGCCGTCAACGCTACGCTGAACGGGACGGCGGCCGTTCTCTTGAGCGTGGGATACATCCTGATCCGCCAGCGCGCCATCGATGCGCACCGGCGGGTGATGATCGCCGCCTTCGCCGTCTCCAGCCTGTTTCTGGTTTGCTATCTCATCTATCACGCACAGGTGGGGTCCGTGCACTATCCCCATACCGGAGCGATTCGCACCGTCTACTTCGGGATTCTGATCACCCATACGCTGCTCGCGGCCACCGTCCCGGTGCTGGCAATTCTAACGCTGCGGCGCGGACTTACGGGCAACTTCAAACAGCACCGGCGCATCGCCCGCTGGACGTTGCCCATTTGGCTCTATGTCAGCGTCACCGGTGTCGTAGTGTATTTGATGCTGTATCAGTTTTGAGGGTGGTAGACTCAGAATACCAATAACAATGGCCGTTTCCAGCGTCAAAGCAGTCGTCATCTATCCTCGTCCGAAAGATGAGGATCTCTTCGAGCGTCTGTTTAAAGAAGAACATTTGCCCTTGGTGGAGGCCAAGGTAAAGGGCTTGACTCGTCTGGTAACCACCAAAGTAGTAAACTCACCCCAGGGCAAAGTCCAGGTCTATCGCATTACAGAGTTGCACTTCGGGTCGATAGACGATATCAACAAATGTCTGGACTCTGCTGAGGGAAAGGAAGTTGTCGCACACGCCGGGGCGATTTCCACAGGCGGTCCTCCCATACTGCTGGTCTGCGAAGAGCAGGCAACCGTAATTTGGTAAACAATTCTCAAGTTCGTAATAGGCGTACCGACCGCCTAGTACTTTTGTGATGTAACGTACGTTGCCGGATTTTTCCTCCCGGGTTAAACTGGTTAGATTGCAATGTCTTACGGGCTGTTCACCGGGCCATCCGAACCGGCTTCTATCCAAGTCCAGCGCTACATCGAGAACCCAGTACTTTTCTGGGAATCGTGTTTCGAGCAGTACGGTTCGGTAATCCGGCTGGACTTAGGATCGCTCGGGCCGGTGGTTTTGTTTGCGGATCCGGACGCGGTCAAAAGCATTTTCCGGCTGCCGGCGGACACCTTCCAGTGCGGTCCTTATAACGAACACTATCGCTATGTGATGGGCGACCTTTCGCTGCTGCTGCAGGATGGCGAGACGCACCGCAGGCAGCGACGCATGTTCTCTCCGCTGCTCCGGCATGACCAGTGCGTTCCGAAGTTCAGCAGCATCTGCGAAATTGTGGGCGCGATGGTGGAAACCTGGCCGGCGGGAAAGCCTTTCAACCCCCGGCCGTCGTTGCATGAAGCCACCTTTCGGGTCATGATTGGGTTGATCTTTGGCGACCTCAGTTCGAGCAGCAGCCAGGAACTGATCGCGTTGCACCGCCGGAGTGTGGCTACTCAGGTGGGCTCCTGGGGTCCCTGGCGTAATTTCTCGCGCATGCAGCCGCGGATACGGCAGATGCTGGCGGAAGAGATTCGCCAGCGCCGGGCCAATCCGGATCAACCGGGCTTTTTGACGCATCTCGCCGGCGCGCGCGACGAAGCTGGAGAATGGGTAAGCCATGAGGAGTGCGAGGATCACGTCTTTTCGCTTTTGGTTGCGGGCGTAGATACGTCGGCGATCGCGCTAGCCTGGGCGCTTCACTGGCTAAGCCGCGAGCCCACTGTGTTGGCCCGACTGCTGGCGGAAATACCTACCACCTTAGACAAGACGCCTTACCTGAACGCCGTGTATGCGGAGACCTTGCGCATGTATCCAGTAGTGCCCACGCCTTCGGGACGCAAACTCACGCGCGAAGTGCAGATCAGCGGAGTGAGCTTCGAAGCCGGCGTTACGCTGGTTCCTTGCACTTATTTGGTACACCGGCGCGAGGACCTCTATTCGCGCAGCCACGTTTTTCGTCCGGAACGTTTTCTGGAACGCACGTTTACTCCGTTTGAGTACTTTCCGTTCGGTGGGGGCGTGCGGAGTTGCGTGGGAGAGATGCTGGCGGCAATGGAGTTCCAGGCCGGGCTGAAGACCATACTGGAGCGCTGGCAACTGCAGCCGACGGATGCCCCGGCCATGGGGCCGGTGCGGCATGGGACGCTTTTAGCGCCTCCGGACGATTCCACCCTGACGGTGAAGAGCCGGTGATGCGGGAGACGATCCTCGATATCCTGGCCAGGAGGGCGCGGGAACAAAACGAAGCCACTGCCTATACTTTCCTGGCCGATGGATCGTTGGCGGCGAGTAGCCTGACGTTTGGCCAACTGGAGGCGGCGGCGCGGGGGATCGGCGCCCGGCTGTTGGAACGGGCGCAGCCTGGGGACCGCGCTCTGTTGGTCTATGAAGCGGGGCTCGACTTTGTGAGCGCCTTGCTCGGTTGTTTTTATGCAGGCGTGACGGCAGTACCGATGCCGGCGCCGGAGGCCAGCCGTTTGCAAGGCAGTATTCCGCGACTGAAAGCAGTGATGGACGATTGCGGCGCGCACCTGCTGCTGGGAAATGCGCGGACACATTCGCTTTTGCGCGCCGCCGGGCACAAGGACAGTGAGAACTGGATCGATACCCATGAGTGGGCGAAATCCCAGGTCTGCGAAGAAATCCTTGGGACATTGCCGGCTGATGTTCGAAATCCTTCGCTCTCCACCAACACAGCTTTGTCCCACGGATTTCTCCACAGCTTCAAACGCCAAGAGCTGGCGTATCTTCAGTACACCTCCGGTTCGACAACGACAGCCAAAGGTGTGATGATCAGCCACGACAGCTTGGCGCGTCACCTGGCCGGGATGCAGACCGCGCTGGGATACGACGCCGACAGCGTATCCGTTTGCTGGATGCCACATTTCCACGACTACGGGCTGGTGGAGGGCATCCTACTTCCGCTGTTCAATGGAACGCCGGCTTACCTGATGTCGCCGTTCGCATTTCTCAAGCGACCGGTCTGCTGGCTGGAGGCGATTTCGAAGTACGGCGGTACGCACACGCAGGCATTCGATTTTGCTTATCGCTACTGTGCGCGGCGAGTGACCGCGGAGGACCGGGCGCGCCTGGATCTGCGCAGCTTGCGTTCGGCCGGCAATGGCGGCGAGGCAATTCACCCCAAGACTGGCGAGGAATTCTATGCGGCGTTCGCCGAATGCGGGTTGCGGCCCGACGCGCTGGCACCGGTGTTCGGCTTGGCGGAAGCCACGCTGTTGCTGACCGCCAAACCGGTGCATGAGAGGGCGGTAAGCACGCGCTTTGCGGCTTCCGCACTGGCGCAAGGCAAGGTAGACGCCGGAGGCGACCACGTTCTGGTAGGCTGTGGCCGCCCGCTGCCGGAAACAGAAATCGCGATTGTCGATCCTGCCACGCGGATGCGCGCGAAGGCGGATGAAGTGGGCGAGATCTGGGTTTCCGCTCCGGGTGTGGCCGCCGGCTATTGGGGATGTCCGGAAGAAAGCGAAGCCACCTTCCGCGCCAGGATTGTTGGCGAAGAAGGTTCCTATCTACGCACCGGCGACCTGGGATTTGTGCATGCCGGCCAGTTGTATGTTAGCTCGCGGCTCAAGGATCTCATCATTATTCGAGGACTGAATCACTCTCCTCAAGACATTGAACGCACGGTGCAGCAGGCGCACCCATCGCTGCGGCCGGACAATTGCGCGGCGTTCAGTATCCAGGTGGATGGCGAGGAGCGGTTATGCGTGGTGCAGGAAGTGGAGCGGGCGGAGTATTCGGATGCGTTGCTGGACGAGATTTTCGCGGCGATCTGTGATGCCGTGGCCGAGATGCATGGAATCTCGGTTTATGGTGGAGCTCTCATCCGCCGGGCCTCGATTCCCAAGACGACCAGCGGAAAGATTCAGCGTCACGCTTGCCGGGACGGCTATGTGAGCGGATCGATCAAATCCTGGAAGAGGTGGCCCGCGATGGAGAACAGCGGCACGCGCACGGACGCGCTCCTGGTCTGGCTGCGGGATTATGCCGAGCAGCGCATCGATTCGCGGCTGATCGACGAGCGGCGCTGCGTGCCGCCGAATGTCGTGCTCGATTTCGGCAATCGCGGGATCTTTGGACTACAGGCTCCGAAGCAATACGGCGGCCTGGAACTCAGTCACTCGGATACCATGCGAGTCTATCAACAAATGGCGGCCGTCGATGTGACTCTGGCGACCATGGTGTTTCTCCACAACACCAATGGAACGCGGCCGGTGTTGCACCATGCCGGCCCGAGCCTGCGGGACGAGTTAATGCCGCTTCTGGCGAGAGGAAGAGAACTGGGGGCCTTTGCGCTCTCCGAGCCCGGCGCTGGATCCAATTTGGGCGGGCTGGAAACCAAGATCGTCCCCGATGGCAACCGTGCCTGGCGGATCTACGGACACAAGCGGTGGAATGCCACGGGCTGGTGCGGAGTGATCAGCGTGTTTGGACGGCTGCAGGACGCAGCGGGCCGGTCCCGCGGTTTGACGGGTTTCGTGGTGCGGCAGAGCGATCGAGGTGTGCGTATCGGGCCTGAGTCCCTGACGATGGGGGTTCGCGGCATTCTGCAGAACTCGGTGGAGTTCGATGGTGTCCGGGTCACGCGCGATCAGATGCTGGGCGAAGCGGGCCAAGGCATGTTGGTGGTGGAGGACGTGCTTGCGCATGGCCGTCTGGCGACGGCGGCCGTGGCTCTCGGCGCGGCCCAGCGATCGGCGCAATTGATTCTGCGCTACGCGTCGCGCAGGGAGATCGAAACCGGGCGGTTGCTGGACAACCCGCAAGCCGGCGTGGAAATCAGTGAGATGATGCACCGCATTTCCATCGGCAAGGAAATGCTCGCCTACGCCGCCGCGAGGGTGGACGCGGGAGAGGCGCCGATACCGGAGATCGCCATGGCGGTGAAGATCTCGTGCACCGATACGGGCAACTTCTCGGCGAATCTGCTGGTCCAATTGCTGGGCGGCAGGGGCTATATGGAGAACAATCTGGCGCCGCAGATTTTCCGCGACACGCGGATGCTGAGCATCGGCGAAGGCGCCAACGAGAGCCTGCTAGCCGCTGTCGGGCGGAGCTTGCGAATGAGTGACACTTTACCGGCGTTTCTGTCGTCTCACCCAAAAGGCGGATATTTGGCGGAACGCATTTTGGCGATTTCCAGGGCTCTGGAGAATCGGGGCGAAGCGGGTCCTTATTCCGGCAACGTGGCGCGTGTCTGGCAAGACGCGGAACGCGGGCGACTGGCCTTGGGTGCGCTGGAACTGGCGAGCGCCGGGAATCTCACGGAGACCGAGACGCAGCAATGGGCGCGGCTCCAATTTGAGGAAATTTGCCGGGAGGCGCAACAGGGTTCCCGCCAGGTGGCGGCGGCGCTGCCGCCTCAACGTCTGAGGAAACAGATTGAGGAGCTGAGCCAGACGATTGGCGATATGGAAACGATAGCTCCCGGCGTGGATTTCGGTCTTGATCCGTTATTGCGGAGAGCCGAGCGGAAAGAGGAATCCCGCGGGCCCAGTGCCGGTGAAAAGAAAGAGTTGCTGCGCAGGCTGCTCACCACTGAGTCGTTGCATCTGGGAGAAACGGTATGAACCGGCAGGCAGAACCTTGGAAATGGATTGGGACGTGGATCAGCCGCGAGTTGAGGTTGAGCCCGAACGTGGATTTCTGGCGCCAGCAATGGATTTTGGGCTCGTTACGTTGATGCGGAGAGACGTGGCCGGCAAATCAAGCACCTTTGAGAAGAAGGAAGCTTCGCATCCTGGAGAAAAGGCATGAACCGGCAGGCAGAACTGTCGCAATGGATCGGGACGTGGATCAGCCGCGAGTTGAAGTTGAGCCCAAGCCAGATTACGCAAGACAAGACATTCGTGCGCTACGGCATGGATTCCATGCATGCCATGATGCTGGTAGGAGATCTCGAAGAACTATTGGCGCGGCGGCTGCCGCCCACTTTGGCCTGGGATTATCCGACGCAGGAAGCGTTGGCGGGACACCTGGCCGCCTTGGCGGAGCCGTCACCGGCTGCCGTCCCGGCGACCAGTGCCGACGATATCCTGGCCCTGCTGGACCATCTGAGCGAAGAAGAGATTGACCGGCTGTTACAGGAACGGCTCAACGCGGGAGAGAAGTCGTAAGGACGGCATGAATCCAGCGGCTGAATTGACTCCGGTGCAAAAGCGGGATCTGCTGAAGCATCTGCTGCAGAACGGCAGGGAACCCGTCCATTTGTCTGAAGCGCAGGCGCGGTTATGGCAATTGGAATCGCACGCCAGTCCCTCCGGCGTGCATGATTTTTCGCTGGCCTATTCGCTGGCGGGAGCACTGGACGCCGATCTGCTGGAACAAGCCCTGCGTGCCGTTGCCGGCTGCCACCCGAGCTTGCGGGTTCGGATTGTGGAAAAAGACGATCGGGCTGTATTTGAACACGTGGATTTGCCGCCGGTCCTGCTGGAGCGCGTGGATTGCGGCGCCGATCTGGAAGAGCGCTTGAGCGCTGAAGCCGCCTGCCCGCTGAATCCGGCCATCGGCCTGGGCTGGCATGCAACGCTGTACCGGCTTAGCGCCAACCAACATACCCTGCTGCTTCATTTCCATCACATCCTGGCCGACCGCTGGTCGGTGGGCATATTTGTCAGCGACCTCGCCGTGGCTTATCAAGCGCTACAACAAGGCCGAGAGCCGCTTTCGGTGCCCGCCACTGCGCAGTGGAAACTAAAGACTGTTGGCGGGGAGGACATCCAAGGCGCAATGTCCTATTGGCGGGAACTGTTTGCGCCGCCGGTTGACGAATTGCGCCTGCCACTGGCCCGGCAGAGCGAGTTTGCCGGCTATGCCGGCGGCCGGATCGAATCGGAATTGGATCCAGCCACCACCGACGCCTTGAAGCAGCAGGCAGCGGCGCAGGCGGTGACGCTGTTTCCCATGCTGCTGGCGGCCTTTGCGGCGTTTTTGCGGGCACACACGGGGCAGGAAGATCTGGTGATCTGCACACCCATCACCGGCCGTCAGCGGGCGGCCACGCGAGGCTCCATCGGCTACTTCAATAACATTCTGCCCCTGCGCATTTCTCTGGCGGGTGATCCGGAGTTTGGCAAACTGGCGACCGATGTTGCCGCTCTGGCTAGAAGCGCAGCCAATCATCAGGATGTCCCATTTCACCGGATCTGCGGACTGCCGCAGTTGGCTGGGCACCGGATCGCCCGCTGCCTTTTCACAATGCAGAATATTCCCGGGCTGCAGTTGAACCTGCCCGAGGTTGCGTCGAGTTACCGCGACGTGTTCAATGGCAAGGCGAATTTCGATCTCTCGCTGTTTGCCGAAGAAGAACACGGGCGGATCCGGCTCCTGCTGGACTATAAGACGGCCGTGCTGGAACATCCAGCGGCAACCGAATTGTCCCGCCAGTTTGGCGATTTTGTTCGCCGGGTTGCCAGACAGCCAATGCTCCGGCTGTCCAATCTCCCGCACTACCGCAGCCACGAGCAACCTAGCCAACCGCCGTCTCCTCACGCCCGAGTGGAGTCCGACAGACTGAATCTGCTGCAACAGAAAATGATCGCCCTCTGGCGGGAAGCGTTTCCCGAGTTGGACGCGTCGACCATCGGCGCCGACACTCGGTTTTTTTCCATCGGCGGCGATTCTCTAAGAGCGGCACGCTTGTTTGCGCTCATCCGCAAGGAGTTTAGCCTGGATCTGCCTCTGGCCACATTGTTTGAGGCTGCCACGCCGCTTGAGCTGGTGAATCGGATCAGTGACCAGGATTGGGTCGCTCCCTGGCTGTCGCTGATTCCGGTCAAATCGCGGGGAGAGCGCCCGCCGCTGTTCTGCGTGCATGGAGGCGGCGGAAACGTGATCGCGTTCCAGTTTCTGGCCGAATGCCTGGACGAAGATCAGCCGCTGTACTGTTTGCAAGCCAAAGGCCTGCACCCGGATGAAGAACCGTACGAAACGGTGGAGCAGACCGCGGCTCACTACGTGGAATCGGTGCGGCAACTACGTCCTCACGGCCCATACCAAATCACCGGGCATTCGCTGGGAGCGGCGGTGGCCTATGAAATGGCACAGTTGCTGGTGCGCGCCGGAGAGCAAGTGTCGTTTCTCGGACTGCTGGATCATCCCGGTCCGGATATCCGGCTGTCGAAGCTGGACTGGCTGAAATATCAGATGACTGCGGTTTCGATGTTTAGCCCGAAAGAGTATATCGAGTATGTCTGGCACGGCCTGCGGTGGCGGCTCCGAGCCCGCACGGCCCAGCGGCGCATCGCGGCGGCCAACGGCGCAGCCGTTCCATCCAGTTCGGTGGATATGGTGGAACAAGCCTTCCGCGCGCTGCGCGCTTACCAGATCCAGCCGTATCCGGGCCGCATCTGCCTGTTCCGGGCACAAAAAGGTCCCGCGAAGATTCGCTCAGACCGCTACGGTGGCTGGGGAAGCGTGGCCGGCGACGGTGTAGACGTGTTTGAGGTGCCGGGAACGCACATGAGCATGCTGGAGCAGCCGCATGTGGAGCATCTGGCGAAAGCGATTTCCCGCTGTCTGGCCGGACCGGAGAACGAGTGTGTGGACATCAGCACCAGCGCTGAGACGGTCCGCGGTTGGCCGAGAGAAGCCTTGGGCACCCCTACTGCGGAGGCCGCGGCTGCTGATATGGCGGTTGCGGCGGATATTCCGGCTGCATCGCTCCGGGTTGAGCATAATTAGCCGGCAGCACGCCGCCATGGGCGAATAACGCCTCAGTCTCCGGATTCAGCAACGCCCACAATCCGTACACTCCCAGAATGGTGCCGATCGGAACATTGAGAATATGCAGCGCCGACAAGACGATCATGAAGATGCGCGCCCACGGCTTGAAATACAGCAGGCCCACGCCGCCGATCAAACCAGGAATCGACAGCACGGCGATGATCATCAAAATGACTCCACCAATGAGGAGCAATATCGGTGCCGCAACACGCGCGTCCGCGTCGCCAGTGACGCCGACCATGCCCGCGATGCCGCCGAATACAGTGAAGATCACGAACGCCGCGCACAGCCCCAGCACGCCGAAAATGACGTGAATCCATCCCAGAATCTTAATATGACCGATCATAGTCTCGCCTGGAAGCTATGAAAAAACTTGGGGACGAAGCTGCGCTTCTTGACAACAAAGGATTACGGACGATGGCCCGCAACGTCCCGAAGTTTTTTTCATGCCTTCCTGCCATGGTATACGATCTATCGCGGCAAGAAGTTCAACTTGCTGTGATGGCGGCTGTACCAGAAATAGATGGCCAGCCCAATCGCCAGCCAGACCACCAGCCGTGTCCAGTTGCTCCACCCCAGACCGAGCATCAGGGCAAAATTACACAGAATGCCGAGAACGGGAACCAGCGGCACCAGCGGCGTCCGGAAAGGACGAGGCGTGGAAGCATGCGTTTTCCGCATGACCAGGATGCCTCCGCATACCAACACAAACGCCATCAATGTTCCGATGCTGGTCATCTGGCCCACCACACTGATCGGTGCGAAGGCGGAGAACAGGCCCACGAAGACCATCAGAACCAGATTTGACTTCCACGGTGTCCGGTACTTGGGATGCACCTCGCTGAACAGCTTAGGCAGCAGCCCGTCGCATGACATCGAGAAAAATACGCGCGATTGGCCGAACAACTGCACCAGCAAGACCGAAGTCAGGCCCGCCAACACGGCCAGGTTCATCGCCAGGCGTAGCCAGGGATAAGGCATCTTTTCGAGCGCCAGCGAAAGCGGGGCCGCCACGCCGAGTTGTTGGTATGGCACCAGGCCAGTGAGCACGTAAGAGTACAGAATAAACAGGACAGTGCAGATGAGCAGCGAACCAACGATGCCGATCGGCATGTCGCGTTGAGGCTTCTTGGTCTCTTGCGCGGCAGTCGACACTGCGTCGAATCCGATGTAAGCGAAGAAGATGACTCCCGCGCCTTTGAAAATGCCGCTCCAGCCGAATTCTCCGAAAGTGCCTGTGTTCGGCGGGATAAACGGGACGTGATTGGCCGGCTTCATAAAAGTCCAACCGGCGGCGATAAAAACCACCACCACGATCACCTTCAAAACGACAATGATCGAGTTGGCCGTGGCGGACTCGCCGATGCCGGCGATGAGAATTGCGGTGATCACGCCAACGATCAAAACCGCGGGCAGATTGATCATGCCGTATGCGGCGGTGCCGTCCGCCAGCGCGATCGGTTGAAAAGGAGACGCCACCAACGACAGCGGCAGATCCACGCCGAGATTGTGAAGCAGCGCGACCAGGGTTTGCGACCACCCGATGGACACGGTGGCCGCTCCCACCGCATATTCCAAAACCAGATCCCATCCGATGATCCAAGCCATCAACTCGCCCATGGTCGCGTAGGTGTAGGTATAGGCGCTTCCCGCGATCGGGATCATGGTGGAGAATTCGCTGTAACAGAGCCCCGCGAACAAGCAGCCGATGGCCGCCCCGATAAAAGAAAGGACAATGGCCGGCCCCGAGTTTTGGGCGGCGGTAATTCCGGTGAGCGTGAAGATGCCGGCTCCGATAATGACGCCGACGCCGAGCGCGATCAACGATCCGGGCCCCAGCGTCCGCTTTAAGGAGTGCTCTCCTTCAGACTCCGCCAGCAGGCGGCTCAGCGGCTTGGTGGCAAACAGGTTCACTGTTTGGTGAGCAGACCGGCATCCCGCGCGCCCAAGGCTGCTTGTACCCGGCTATGCTTCTGGCCGTAGGCAAAGTACACCACCAATCCAATGCCAAGCCAGATGAACAGGCGAGCCCAGTTGACCCAACCCAGCTTGTACATCATGTATCCGTTAAACATCACGCCGAGAACTGGGACCAACGGCACCCAGGGCGTACGGAACGGCCGCGGCTGATCCGGATCGGTGCGGCGCAACACCAGCACCGAGATGCACACGATCACAAAAGCCAGCAGCGTCCCGATATTGACCATTTTGCCGATGTCGTCAATCGGAGTTACGCTTCCCACAATTGCCGCCAGCATCCCGACCAGGATCGTGTTCTTCCAGGGTGTGCGAAATCGAGGGTGAATATCGGCGAAGAACTTCTTAGGGAGCAGCCCATCATTGGCCATCGAATAGAGCACGCGAGTTTGGCCCAGCAACATCACCAGCATCACGCTGGTGAGGCCGGCCAGAGCGCCCAGCGTAATGATATGCGAGGCGACCACCAGCCCGCGGTCGGAGAATGCGCGAGCGATGGGCGCTTCAATGTTGACGTCGCGCCAGGGCACCATGCCGGTGAGCACGGCGGCTACGGAAATATAGAGCGCCGTACAGATCAACAGAGAGGCAATAATGCCAATCGGCAAATCGCGCTGCGGGTTCTTGGCTTCTTGCGCGGTGGTGGAGACCGCATCGAATCCGATATAGGCGAAAAAAATGTACGCCGCCGCCGCTCCGATTCCGGAAAATCCGTACGGCGCGAAGCTGGACCAGTCCGCGCCCCAATTCACTTTGTTGATGTAGGTGGCGCCCAGCGCGATCACAAATAACACCACCGATACTTTGATGGTGACGATGACGGCGTTGAACTGGGCGCTTTCTTTGATCCCGATAGCCAGGACGGCGGTGATGATCAGCGCGATCAGGAATGCCGGCAAATTGAAACCGATCTCAACGCCAAAAATCTGGGGAGCGTTCAGCAAATCATGCGCCTGCTGGATGAGCGCCGGCGAACCGGCAGCCATGATCCCCATCACCTTGTCGACAAACGGCTGCGTACCTGGTACCAGGGAAGAATCGGCCGCATGAGCCATCTGGCGGGCGATCACGTCCTGCGCGGTGCGCAGGCCGGTCCAATGATCGTAAGCGAGCCAAAGCGGCAATTTCAGATGGAAAATATTGAGGAGTTCAATGAAGTGGTTGGACCAGCCCGAGGACACGGTGCTCGCGCCCATGGCGTATTCGAGCGTGAGATCCCAGCCGATGATCCAGGCGAAGATTTCACCCAGCGTGGCGTAGGCATAAGTGTAGGCGCTGCCCGCCAAGGGGATCATGGCTGCGAATTCGGCATAGCAGAGCGCCGCGAACGCGCATCCCAGTCCCGACAACACAAAGGACAACATCAGTCCCGGCCCGGCATAGTGAGCGCCCAAGCCCGCCATCACGAAGATACCGGCGCCAATCACCGCACCCACGCCTAAAGCGGTGAGTTGGAGCACTCCCAGCGTGCGCTTGAGACTATGTTCGCCGGTCTCCCGCGCTTCATCCAGCAGAAGGTTCAGCGGTTTCCGAGCCAGTAGATTGGGCATTTTAGGTCATTGTCACATACTGCGACCGTCACTTCTCAAACGTGATCGTCGTCTCCGTACCAAACCGCTTGTAATCGGTATACCGGATGGTGAGCTTCTCCCGCTGTGGGCCCGAGCGGAAGTATAGAGTGTCGTCGCCGTAGGTCATCACCGGGAACCAATAGTTGCCGGCCACCTTGCGCCGGATCGTAGTAAAGTGCGGAAAGAGGTTCTCTTGTTTGGTGGTGCGGATCTGCGGCACGGCCTGTCCGGAGCTGCGAATGATGGAGTACTCGCTTTGATCGATCCACAGCAAGCCTTCAAACAAGCGCTGGCCATCGAGGAGCTGGCGCGGGCGAATCTCCAGAACGAAGCACGCCACGCCGTCCACGCTCTCTTCGCCGCGATACTTCGATTCATAGAGAAACGCCTGATCGTTGGTCAGCAGAAACGGCTGAATCTCGCGGATGTCCCGGAAGTCCTCTTCTGTCAGCTTCAGATTGCGCAGGGTCAGGGTAGGCTTTCCCACCATCTGCTCGGTGCGCTCTTGAGTTGGGGAAAAAATGATGTCTTTTACTTCGCGGTACTCGCCCACTCGAGTGCCGTGGGAATCGAGTTCCTCCAGAGTCACGGTTTGGCGGTAGGTGTAGTTGGCTTGAACCTGCGCGGTTTCGGTCTCGCGCGCCGCTGCCTTGCGCAGCAGGTTAGTGGGCGGTTCAGCGGCCTGCGCGCTCGATGCTAGAATGAGCACGATGCGCCAGTACCTGGCGACGGTTCTGGCAATCTGGATCGCAGCCTGCATAGCAGCTTACTTCTTTTCCCAGCAGTACCACATTCCTCTGTCGCTGACCACGGCGATCCTCCCGGCATTTCTGCTGGAGCTTGCATTCTACACGATGCCGGGTTTCGAAGGCATCCGCCAGCGATTTACCGGTACTGGGTCGAAGCTCACTCGCGCCGCGTTGCTCACAGGAAGCGCTGTCGCGCCGTATCTGCTTCTGAGTCTCGGCACGGGCACGTTTGTCTGGCTCGCCTTGGCGAAGCTGGTGGTGGCAACCGGTATCATTTCGCTGTTCTACACGCGCGTGCGGTTGAGCTTGTTCTCCGACCTGCTGTTTCTGGCCGCGATGGCCGCGGTGTACTTGAGCAGCTTTTTCGACCAGGTATACGTTCGTCCGATGGCGCACGCCGATGTCAACATTCTGGGCAAGCTGATGTGGATCCGAGTTGGCCTGCTGGCGGTGCTGTGTATTCGCGGGCTGCCCGGTGTGCGCTTTAGCTGGTGGCCGAGCCGGCGCGACTGGCGCATCGGCGTGGAAATATTCCTGTTGTTCCTCCCGGTCGGCGCCGCTGTGGCCTATGCGATCGGGTTCGCCCGCTTCCGGCTGCCGAATCTGGTTTGGTGGATGTTCCCGCTGGCGGTGCTGGGAACGTTCGCCGCGTTTCTATGGGTGGTGGCGCTGGCGGAAGAGTTCTTTTTCAGAGCATTCTTACAGCAATTGATTGCGCGCAGGGCGCACAATGAGACGGTCGGGCTGGTGGTGGCGTCCGCAGTGTTTGGATTGTCGCACTTGCCGGCGGTACACCGCTTCCCGAATTGGCGCTTCGCGGCCATCGGGTTTTTGTCGGGTATATTCTATGGGATTGCGTTTATACGGGCCAAGAGCGTGCGCGCCAGCATGGTGACGCACGCGCTGGTGGTCACGATGTGGCGAATTTTCTTCAGCGCCTGAATCGGTGAATCGGGTGAACCGGGGAACCGGGGTCTGACGCCTCTG
>Ga0075017_100000445_pt1 | contig 22847 bp, 19 predicted proteins | sample AleBraG_ABR_2012_FD_71475 | JGI IMG/M metagenome (GOLD analysis project Ga0075017, IMG submission 71475) | Freshwater sediment microbial communities in response to fracking from Pennsylvania, USA - Alex Branch Run_MetaG_ABR_2012 | ecosystem: Environmental > Aquatic > Freshwater > Creek >... | reverse complement strand
CGCCCCATTCAACGTCGGCAAGGTGGACGACTACTCCTCCGGCGTCGGCGTTCCTGGTCCGGGTGGCGGCTGCTGATCAGCGCGGCGGGGCGATGATCCCGTTGGGCGAGACCAGTGCGGCCGTCGCCGCGAAGTCCTGGCGCGAGAGACCGTTGACGAACGACGCGGCGGCGTGGCGAGGGTCAATCGTCGCCTGACCGGCGGTGCTCAGGAGCAACGAGGTGAATCGACCAGTGACGTACTTGCCCGTCGGCGTTAGCGTGACGTGCAGGATCGCCGACATCGCGAGCGTGCCCGAGGATGAGAAGTCGTAGTAGTTGTCGAAGTCACCCAAGCTATAGGCGATGAGGTGTCCGCGGAAGAACTGCATGCCGCGCAGTACGTGCGGACCGCTCGCGATCACGAGGTCGGCACCGTCGACGATCGCCGCGTGGGCGAACGCGTAGGGATTGCCCCGGTTCTCTCCGACGTAGTACTCGCTGGCCCTGGTGACGTGATCGGCGCCCGACCCCTCGGCACCGGCGTGCATGTAGACGACCACCAGTTTCGCCTCGGATCGAGCGCGCTTGATGAGATGGGCCGCCGTGGTGAAGTCGAGAAGGTTGTTCGTGTTGGCGTACGGCGCGAAGTCGACGAAGGCGACCTTGGTCGTGCCCTCGCGCACGACGCCGATCTGTCCGGGCAGACCGGCCTGGACGATACCGGCCGCACGCAGGGCCGCCGACGTTTCGACGAGGCCCTGGGTACCAAAGTCATGCGAGTGGTTGTTCGCGCTGTTCAACACGTCGAATCCCGCGGCGCGGTAGATGTGCGCGTACGCCGGCGGCACCCGAAAGGCGTAGCAGTCACTCGACGACGCCCCGCACTTCGATGCGGTGGCGTTGGTCATCGTCCCCTCCAGGTTGGCGAATTCGATCGGCGCGGCCAACGCGGCGCGCACGGGAGCGAAGTACGTCGACGCGTTCGCCGGCAGTTTGGGCGTGTCGCCGAGTTCGGTGTCGCCCACCGCGGACAACGTCACGTTGGCGACGGCCACGGTCGTGGTCGTCGATGGCGTGGGCGTGGACGTCGTCGTGGCCGTCGTCGACGTCGTGTCTCCCGATCCTCTCAAGGTGAGGGTCAACGACACGACGACGGCCAGCACCGCCCCCATCGATGCCACCATGAACCAGCGCACCCGACGGTGCGCCGACCCCGCGTCCGAACGGGCGTGCCGGGCTACCACGGCTGAGGCTCGCCGGGCCGGCGCGACACGAAGATGGCGAAGAAGTCCTTCGTCGTCACGCCGAGGAAGCGCGTGGCGACCTGATTGGGGTTCGGCACGTCCAGGGTCGGGCCACGGGCGCCGCTCGCGCCGTAGGTCACGAGGATCGGCCACTCGGGATTGATGTCGAGTTGCATCGCCCGCACCGCGTGCAGGTCGACCATGACCTGGGCCATTTGCGCGCTCGTGACGTCAGGCGCCGCGGCGTAGATGAGGTTGCCGTTGGTGTCAACGCCCAGGGCCGACCGCCACACCGCCGCGACCCCGTGCAGCGTCAGCCCCCAGGCCGCGTTGTTGGCGGCCAGGCCGGTCTTGCGTGACGAGTAGACCAACATCTTCAGGTTCTGACGGGCCATGACGACGTTGGCTCCTGGTCGGGCGCCTCCGGTCCACGGTGCGACGTCCACCGTGCCGTTCGTGTACCGCACGACGGTCGCGAGGCCTCGGATCATCGGGTAGTACAACGTGTGATTGACGTAGAAGCCCGCCGCGCCATCCTTCTCGTAGAAGCCGGAATTGAAGGTGGCGAGTAGTCGCGACAGGCCACTCGCGGGGACCGATTCGGGACCCCGTGGCAACGAGGTCACGCCGGGTCCTTCGTAACCCAGGTACAGCGCGAGATCGGTGTCGGTGGTGCGGAACCATCCGGCGTAGGCCACGATCGAAGGCGCCGCCGGAAACGGGACGAAGGAGGTCAGGTAGGCCGGAGCGGGCTTGGGCGCCCACGTGTCCACCGGGCGCCAGGCCCGACACGTGGTGACGCAGACCGCACGCGGGCCGACCGACGACGCGGGCGTCGGCGTCGACGCGGCCTGAGCCACCAGGTCCGAGTGCCACCACGCCGACACGGCGAGCAGCGACACGATGAAGACGGCGACGGACCTGCGCATGACTCACTCTCTCGGAGGCGGGTCCATCCAGTCTAGAGACCGCCGCGCGAGTGCCCTGGTCAGCATCGATCGGTAGGCGCGGTATTTTGAGTCGAGAAGGAGACCACCATGAAGTGCAGGACGAACCGGCCGGAGTCGGTCCAATGACCAATCGAATCGACGAGATCGACCTCTCGGCGTCACTGTCGCGCGAAGAGTCCGAGGACCGTGTGCTCAAGGCCCAGCGCCGACTCACCCAGTTGCGCCTGTTCACCGCCGGACTGATCGAACCACACGGCATGGGCCCCGGACTCCTCGTGTTGTTCGAGGGATTCGACGCGGCCGGCAAGGGTGGCGCCATCCGTCGCCTGACCGCGAGCATCGACCCGCGCCACGTGCGCGTGGTCCCGATCGCCGCCCCCACGGCCGAGGAGCTTCGACACCACTTCCTGTGGCGGTTTCAGCACGCAATCCCGGGCCGCGGCCAGATGACCGTCTTCGACCGATCCTGGTACGGTCGGCTTCTGGTCGAGCGGGTCGACGGACTGATTGACAAGGCGACGGTGAAGCGCTCCGCCGGCGAGATCGTCGATTTCGAACGGATGCTCGTACTCGACGGGGTCACCGTCCTCAAGTTCTGGCTCCACATCTCGGAGAAGGAGCAGTTGCGGCGGTTCGAGGAGCGTTCCACCAATCCTTTGAAGCAGTGGAAACTGACACCGGATGACTGGCACAATCGCGAGAAGCGGGCCGACTACGTGAAGGCGCTCAAGGACATGGTGGAGCTGACCGATCACCCCCAGTCCACGTGGCAACTCGTCGCGGCTGAGAACAAGCACTATGCGCGGGCGACGGTCCTCGAGACGTTGGCCGACGCCTGGGTCGATGACCTGAAACGTCGTGGGCTCGACGTGCCCGCGTCACGAGAAGGCGACTACCTTCATTGATTCGCCGCGCCGCGCCGCATCTGGAACACTGGTGCAATGTCACCGCGCTACGGCCTCACCATTCCCCTCGACGGCGTCTCTCTCGTAGAGCACCGGGCGATCTACACCAAACTGGCCGACCTCGGCTACACCGACGTCTGGAGCGCCGAGGTGGACGGTGTCGACGGCTTCACGCCCTTGGCCCTGGCGGCGGCGTGGGAGCCCCGTCTGCAGCTCGGCATCGCCGTGACGCCGGCCTTCACCCGGGGGCCGGGGCTCATCGCCATGAGCGCCGCCGCCCTCGCCGAGGCCGCGCCCGGGCGATTCACGATGGGGCTGGGCGCTTCGAGCGAACCCGTGGTCCAACGATGGAACGGCATCGCCTACGAGAAGCCCTACGCCCGCACGCGCGACGTACTGCGGTTCCTCAAGCGTGCCCTCGACGGCGAGAAGATCGACGAAGCCTTCGAGACCTTCGAGATCCACGGCTTCAAGCTCTCGCGGCCAGTGACGAATCGTCCGCAGATCCTGTTGGGTGCGCTGCGCCCGGGGATGTTGCGACTCGCCGGTCGCGAGGCCGACGGCGCGATCCTCAACTGGCTCGCCGCTAGCGACGTGCCCCAGTGCCGGGCCGAGGTCGGCGAGCACAAGACCATCGCGGCGCGCCTCTTCGTCGTTCCGACTGACGACGCGGATGCGGCGAGGTTCGTTGGACGCCGGATGATCACCTCGTACCTGACCGTCCCGGTCTACGCCGAGTTCCACCGCTGGCTCGGTCGAGGCGAGATCCTTCAGCCGATGTGGGACGCCTGGGCCAACGGCGACCGCAAGCTCGCCAATGAGTTAATCCCCGACTCGGTGGTCGACGAGCTGATCGTCCACGGCACGTACGAAGAGTGCCGCGAACACGTGGCGCGGTACGTCGACGCCGGCGTCGAGGTCCCGACGGTCTTCGTCGTCCCCTACGGCGTCGACGTGGCGAGCGCCATCGAGGGCCTCGCGCCTCGCTGAAACCCGGCAGGTGTCAATCGAGTACGGCGCCAGCGCTCGCGCGCACCGATGCGACGGAAGGAGCACCGTGACCGACTCGATCTGGTGCGCTCGCTGTCACAGCCCGCTCGAGGAACTTGGGCACGTCAGCCTGGTGACCGGTGGTGCGTCCGCCGGGGCGACGTTCTTCCTCGGACAGCGCGCCGAGATGGGCGAGAAGAACTGAGCGACCGTTGCGTTTCGTTGCACCAACTGTCGTCGCGTCGATCGCTTCGACGCCACGCAGTAGTGGAGCGGTTCGGTCGCCTCGCCCGACACACCGTCGTCGTCGACAACGGATCTTGGCCCTCCGAGCGCCACTCCGCCGCTGCGCGCGACGATTCATCTGGTCCGACTGCGACCCAACGGAGGCGGGCCACAATTCCCTACACTGTCTTCAGCATCGATTGGAGTCGCGTGGCCAAGAGTACGAAGCCCCCGAAGATGGTGAAGATCGGCGTCGTCGACACGATGTTCGCCCGGTACGACATGGGGGCCGCAGCCCGTGCCGAACTGGAGGAGTGTCCTGGCTACGGTGCGCGGTTCACGATCGTCTCGGCGACCGTGCCGGGGTTCAAGGATCTCGCCGTGGCGGCCAAGAACCTCATCGAACGCGATGGCTGTTCTATCGTGGTCGCGTTGGGCATGCCCGGTAAGGCGCCCATCGACAAGCAGTGCGCCCACGAAGCGGCCCAGGGCATCATGCAGGCGCAACTGCTGACGTCGACGCCGATCCTTGAAGTCTTCGTCCACGAGGACGAGGCCGACGATCCCGACGTCCTGGCGAGCGTGTTCGAGAATCGTTCGCGAAAGCACGCGAGGAACGCCTACTGGATGCTCTTCGAACCCGAACAACTCGCGAACCGGGCCGGCCGAGGGGTTCGCCAGGGCTTCGACGATGCGGGACCGCTCACCCAGTCGTAGTCGACGAGTCGCCGGTACCGGCGGATTCACTATGCTCGCCAACGTTGTTCTGGAGTCACCACGAGGAGGTCACCATGCCCGAAGCCGTCATAGTCGCGACTGGACGCACGCCAATCGGTCGCGCCTTCAAGGGGTCCCTCATCGACATGCGACCAGACGACCTGACGGCGCTGGTCGTGCGCGCCGTCCTCGCCAAGGTGCCCCAACTCGATCCGGCCACCGTTGAGGACCTCATGGTGGGCTGTGGACAGCCGGCGGGAGAGTCCGGCTTCAACGTCGCGCGCGTGGCCGCCATCCTCGCGGGGCTCGGCAACGTCCCGGGGGTCACGGTCAACCGCTACTGCTCGTCCTCGCTCCAAACGATCCGCATGGCCGCTCACGCCATCAAATCCGGCGAGGGTGACGTCTTCGTTTCGGCCGGTGTCGAGACCGTGTCGCGTTTCGGCAACGGTGCCGCCGACAGTGGCAAGGCGATCAATCCTGCCTTCCACGACGCGGTGGAGCGAAGCCAGCATCGGTCGGAGCGTTTCACCGAGCCGTGGACGCCCCAGCCCGGCCTGCCCGACGTCTACATCGCTATGGGTCAGACCGCGGAGAACGTCGCGGAATACGAGAAGGTTTCGCGTCTGGAGATGGATGAGTTCGCGGTGCGTAGCCAGGAGTTGGCCGTCGCACACCAGGAGAACGGCTTCTTCGAACGAGAGATCATCCCCGTGGATCTGCCCAACGGTTCGGTCATGAGTAGGGACGACGGCCCCCGGGCGGGCACGACGCTCGAGAAACTCTCCTCGTTGCAGCCGGTCTTTCGCGAAGGCGGATCCATCACCGCGGGTAACGCATGCCCGTTGAACGATGGTGCGGCGGCGGTGATCGTGATGAGCGACACTCGCGCCAAGGAGCTGGGCATCAAGCCGCTCGCCCGTATCGTCGCCTCGGGCGTGAGTGGGCTCAATCCCGAGATCATGGGCTTGGGACCGATTGAAGCGTGTCGCCAAGCGCTCGGACGGGCCAACATGACGATCGACGACATCGACCTGGTCGAGATCAACGAGGCGTTCGCCGCGCAGGTCCTGCCCAGCGCCAAGCACCTTGGTATCACTCTGGACAAGCTCAACATCCGAGGTGGCGCGATCGCCCTGGGCCACCCCTTCGGGATGACCGGTGCACGAATCATGACGACGTTGCTCAACTCGCTCGAAGACGCCGACAAGCGCTTCGGGATGGAGACGATGTGTGTCGGCGGAGGACAGGGCATGGCGATGATCGTGGAGCGCTTGACGTAGCGGCGACCGACGATCGCGCACGGCGCGCGGCTCCCTTCCCTACAGGTCCAACATCGACTTCAGCGTTCGAACCTCTGCGGCGAGGGCCGCCTCGCCCACCCGGGTGATTGTCACCCACGTGCGTGCACGCCGACCCTCATGGCCCTTGCGGATGGTGACCAGTCCGTGGCGTTCGAGAATCTCGATATGTTGGCCCAGATTCCCATCGGTGAGCCGCAGACGCGACTTCAAATACGAGAAATCCGCTTGACGGACTTCGCGCAGCACCACGAGGAGCCCGAGCCGGGTGCGCTGATGCACGACGTCGTCGATGGGCCAATCGGAGGCGTCACCGCCTCCGTCGCGCGCACCTGGACCGCTAGGCACTCGCCGCGCTGACTTCTCTCAGGAGTGCGATGAGTCCGGCCACCACCATCAGCACCCCCCAGACGACGTAGACGACCGTGGAGGCACCGCGGAAGTAACCGTCGGAGGCTTTGAAGTAGCCGAGGTGATAGGCGAGTCGATACAACAGATTGTCAAACGTGAAGATGCTCGCCAGGAAGCCGAACACGCCGAAACTGGCGGCGCAGATGGCGAGGTAGAGGTTCCGTTGTCGCACCGCGATGATGAACAGCGCCAGACCGATCGTCGGCAAGGCGGTGATCCAAAGAGGTATCACCAGTGCGAAGGCCGCGAAGACGACGACACCGGTCGTCACGTAGGACCCCGTGCCGGACCCCACGCCGATCACGGTTCGTCGACGGCGATACCAGGCGGCACACAGCAGGAAGCCCGTGGGACCGGCGACCAACCAATACCAGAATGCCCAGTTCGAAAGATCGTTGTACACCAGCGGCGCGTACATCACGACGAGTGTCCCGAAGATGATGAGCGGCACGGAGGAAGGTCGACGATCCGCCCACGCCAATCTCTTCAATCGGCCGACTTCATCCAAGGTCCCGCTCGAGTCCGAAACCGCCATCGCGCCACCTAACCCTCGCTCAACTCATTCATTCAGAGTACTCTGTGATACAGAGTGATTCAAGTGAGAGTGCGTGACTCCCGGTGGGCCGACCGGCCGCCTTCGTCGAATCACGTGGCTTGAACGTGGAGAGGACGTGAATCCGTGGAACCCGGTGTGCGTTGAGTACCCTGATCCTGATCATCGTCGCCGTGACCCTCATCGGCCTCGTGCTCTCTTGGTCGGGCCGGTACGGTGGACGTCCCAAGTCCGATGGAGTCTCGCTGCGACGTGGGCCGCGTGCGCACACGACGTCACGTGGTCGGGCGAAGGTCGGATACGCGACGCGAGAAGCGGCCGAGCACCGAGCTCGCGAATTGAGTCGACGCGACGGCGCAACGATGAACGTCTACCACTGCGACACCTGCGCGAAGTGGCACGTGGGACACGGGTAGACGGACCGATTCGCCGGTAGTCGGGACGAACCCATCCTCGAGTGGCTCTCGACCGAGTGAGGTGCCAATTAGATTCGACCTGTGAGCGTCCCCCGCCGACTGGTCGATCTCGGATTCAGGACTCTCAACGCCGTGCACCGTACCGTCGTGCGAGCTACGGGCGCACGAGTGGGTGGATCGGCCTTCGGCATGCCGATCGTCCAGTTGCACACCGTCGGCCGGACGACGGGCCTGGAGCGCACCGTCATGCTCACATCGCCCGTCGCCGACGGCGGAACGTTCGTCCTCGTGGCCTCGAAGGGTGGTGACGACCGCAATCCCCAATGGTTCGAGAACCTCGTCGCCGATCCCGACGTCGAAATGACTATCGGACGCCGTCGACAGTCCATGCGCGCTCGTGTCGCGGGGCCCGACGAGGCGAAGGAGTTGTGGCCCCGGGTGATCGCGTCGTACGGACCATACGCGACGTATCGCCAGCGCGCTCATCGAGAAATCCCACTCGTGATCTGCGAACCTCGTTGACACGCGTCGCGGAGCTGGAACACGGGGCGCCCGCCGGCACCTAGATTGCCTCCATGTCAAGCACGCACTGGTCGGAGTCGGACCTCCCCAACCTCAAGGGTCACCGCATCGTCATCACTGGGGCAAATAGCGGCATCGGTCGGGCCGCGGCCTCCGCCCTCGCCCGGGCGGGAGCGACGGTGACCCTCGCCGTGCGCGACGTCGCGAGGGGCGAGGCAGCGGCGGCGCGAATGGGGGGCGATGTCCTCGTACGCCAACTCGATCTCGCCGATCTGTCATCGGTGCGCTCCTTCGTCGAGGGCACCCACGAGACGTTCAGCGTCCTCATCGACAACGCTGGCGTCATGGCGGTTCCCGAACAGCGAACGATCGACGGCTTCGAGATGCAGATCGGCACCAATCACCTCGGGCACTTCGCACTCACGAACCTGCTGCTGCCGTTCATCACCGACCGAGTCGTCGTCGTCTCTTCGGAACTTCACCGACGTGGGCACATCGATCTCGGGGACCTCAACTGGCGGACGCGCCGCTACCGAGCGTGGGACGCCTACGCGCAATCGAAACTGGCCAACCTCCTCTTCGTCCTCGAGCTGGAACGGCGCCTCACGTGCGCCGGCTCACCCGTGAGGGCGGTAGCCGTCCATCCTGGCTACGCCGCCACGAACCTGCAGAGCCACACCGGTCGCACCGTCTTTTCGGTGATGACCGCCATCGGCAATCGTGTCGTCGCGCAGTCGGACGTCAAGGGTGCCCTGCCCACGCTCTACGGGGCCACGGTCGACGTTCCCGGCGGATCGTACGTCGGACCCGACGGCTTCCGACATATGCGAGGTCATCCAGCGCTCGGGGTGGCGTCGCCTCGGGCCCTCGACGTCTCGATGGCGAGCAGACTCTGGGAACTCTCCGAACGCCTGACCGGAGTCCCGTGGGGCCTCGATCCGACCCGGGGGCCCTGAATTCCCACTGAATCCTCGTGCGCCTCGTGGGGCCTCCGCGCCCGACACGGTCCGCGCGACGCCAGCCCGGGCCGACGATGGGGGCGTCTTTGCGCGACGCCACTTCACCGAACGCCTCGGCGAGCACCACGACGAGGGTAGAGTGAGCTCGCCGCGATGCCGGTCGACGCCAGGAGCAGACGATGAGATTCACGTCAACGGTAGAGCCGCCGGAACCGATGCGAGGACTCGTTATCCCTGAGGACGTCGTGGTGGCACTCGGCGCCGGGAAGCGGCCCCCCGTTTCGATCACCGTCAACCATCATTCTTGGAAGAGCCGTGTGGCGATCATGCGTGGGCGGTATCTGATCGGCCTCAGCACCGCGAATCGCCGCGCCGCGGGCGTGTGCACGGGTGACGTCATCGACGTGGACATCGAACTCGACACCACACCTCGGACCGTCGTCGAACCTCCCGAACTTTCGGCTGCGCTGTCCCTCGACCGTCGCGCTCGAGCCGCCTACGACGGACTTTCGCTCGGGCGCCGACGCGAACTGGTTCGAACCATCGACACGGCCAAGAGGCCCGAGACGCGCACCAGACGGGTGGCGGTGGCGGTGGCCCAACTGACTGAGACCGCGGACGACTGAGACGCGAGCGAGGACGTCCATTCGGATCGACCTCGCCTAAATGGAGGCCATCTCGTCCAGGAGACGCCCCCGCACGGGCGTTGTCGCGAAGTTGTTGGCCGACGAAGCGCAGAAGGCGTTGGGAGCGATGATCGACAACTACGATTTCCCCCATGGGACGTCGAACGTCGATCACGTGTACGGTCTCGGCCTTGATGTTCGTAACCGCCTGTGCGGTGGTCCCGGTCGCCGTCGGTGGTGCCGCCACCGACCATCTGTCCACGTCCAGCGAGTTCAACGACCCCTCGGGACTCGCGGTCGGCGCCGGCCACCTCTGGGTCACCAATCAACTGGGCAACTCGGTCACCGAGGTCAATCCCGCCAACGGCGCGTGGTTGGCCACGTTCACCAATGCGGGTGGTTACGACTTCAATCGACCCGACGGGATCGCTCGCGTCGGGGCTGACCTCTTCGTGGCGAACGCCGGTGGCACCGTCACCGAGATGTCGTCGAACGACGGAAGTCTGGTTCGCCGCATCGCCGGTGCGTCGTACGGGCTCGTCAATCCGGTGGCCGTGACGTCGTCGGGGGACGTCGTGCTCGTGTTGAACGCGGGGAGGGCGACGTCCTCGGGTTCGCTCACCGAGATCGACGCTCGAAGCGGTGCACTGCTCCGGGTGATCTCGGGCAGGGCCTACGCCTTCGCCGACCCCCGGGCCTTGGCGGTGTCGGGCACCCACGTCTTCGTGGCCGACCAACGTAGCAACTCAGTGACCGAAGTCGACGTCGCAACGGGCGCTCTCGTACGCGTGGTGTCCCGACACGGACTGGATCAGCCCGACGGGATCGCCGCCGAGAGTGGTCGCGTCTGGGTCGCCAACCGAGCCGGCAATTCGGCGACCGATATCATCGCGAGGACCGGCGCGGTCGTGGCGACGTATTCGAACGCCCAAGGATCGTACGGATTCGGCCAGCCCGGGGCGGTGGTCGGCGTCCGGGGCAACGTCTACGTCGCGAGTCCCTTCGGCATGAGCCCCATGGTGACCAAGCTCTCCGCCACGACCGGACGACCGTACTGGTACATGTGCAACACCAACGGTCCGTACTACTTCACCCGGCTCTCGTCGTTCGCGGTCTCGGGCAATGATCTCTGGGTCGCCAGTCGATCAGGCGCCAACAGCGAGACACCGGGAGCAAAGACGGGCTCGCTGACCGAGTTGTTGCTCACCTCGGGCGGTCTGGTCAAGACATTGCCATCGACCGGTACTTCAACGACGACGACCACGACCGTCGCACCGACGACGACCACGACTTCGGCGCCCACAACGACCACGACGTAGTGTGACCAAGACCGATTCGAATCGACGTCCTGAGCCCGCTGACGTTGCTCGTACGATTTGGGGTGGGCCGTCGGAGGACGCCACCCACGTACGAAGGGATGCTCTCGTGACGGATCACCAGGTGACTGACGACGACGCCCGCACGAGGGACCGACGCCGCGATGCCCTCGAGCGAGCCCGCCGATACTTCAACGATCTCGCCCGCGGCGACCTCGAGGCGGCGGCGGCGTGCTTCACCGATGACGTGTTCTACTCGCACCCGCCGTATCGTGGGGACCCCACCGACGATCGACGCGTCGCGTACGGACGCGCCGCGTTGCTCCAGATGCTCCACGCTCGTGAGAACGTGTGGGTCGACTTCAGCGTTGAGCACTGTGCGGTGTTCGAGGACCAGTGCTTTATCGAGGGCACCTACGTCGTGCCGAGCACGTCGAGGAAAGGATCTTTCGTCTCCAGCATTCGGTTGACCGACGACGGGCAGTTCCGGAGCTACCTCGCCTACCTGAGTGAACCACCGGCCACTCACGCGCTCGGCTAGTTGTCGAGCCCCGTGCGAGGACGTTCGGGCTGCGCGGCAACGATACCCGGTTGAGCCGGTCGACAACGGGCGCAACCGACGGCAGCGGCCGATTGCTGAGGCGTGGGACCGGCGAATGGTTCGACGATCCGGTCGTCGACGTCAGCGACCCGTTCGCACCGCGTCAGCGTCGTGCGTCCAGGCCTCGTGTTCCTCGTCAGTGACGTCACGGTGCTCGTCGGGCAAGAGCACTGGTATCGACGCCCGGACCTCGTAGGCGATGCGGCGTCGGTCGTTGTACAGCACGCTGGCGCTCGGCACGTACAACAGATCCCCGTGGTCGACGGGGTCTTCGAGGAGCGACAGCAGGAATCCGTCGAGGCCCATGATCACTTGCCCGCGATCATGTCCAGGACCTCGCGCACGTGCGTCTCACACTCGAGGTCGCTCGCCGCTTCCACGTTGAGCCGCAGCAGCGGCTCGGTGTTCGAAGGGCGCAGGTTGAAGCGCCACGTCCCGAACTCGGCGCTCAGTCCGTCGAGCGTGTCGACCGTCACGCCGCGCGCTTCGAGGGTCGCCGCGATCGCGGCCACCGTATCGCTGGGGCTGTCGACTGTGGTGTTGATCTCGCCGGACGAGGCATAGCGGTTAAACGGGGCGACCAGTTCCGAGAGGGGCACCGACGCCTTGGACAGCAACTCGAGCACGATGAGCGCGGTGATGATGCCCGAGTCGGCGCGGAAGTTGTCGCGGTAGTAATAGTGGCCCGAGTGCTCCCCGCCGAAGACGGCCCCGGTGTCGGCCATGACCTGCTTGACGTAGCTGTGTCCGACCCGGGTGCGGATCGCCACGCCGCCGAGTTCGCCGACGATCTCGGGCACGGCCTTCGAGCAGATCAGGTTATAGAGAATGGTGGATCCGGGGAAACGTTGCAGCATCACCGACGCCACCATCGCCGTGGTCGTCGACCCGCTAATGGGTTGGGCCTTCTCGTCGATGAGGAACACCCGGTCGGCGTCGCCGTCGAAGGCCAGCCCGATCGCCGCCCCGGTCTCAAGGACGCGGCGTTGGAGGTCGACCACGTTGTCCGGGTTGATCGGATCGGCCGGGTGGTTCGGGAACGTCCCGTCGAGTTCGGGGTACATGATCTCGAGGTCGAAGGGCAGACCGGCGAAGACCTTGGGCGCGATGAAACCACCCATGCCGTTGGCCGTGTCAGCGACGATCTTCAGGGTGCGCAGCGCCCCCAGGTCGACGAACGAGTGCACGTGGCGGACCCAGTCGTCCATCAGATCGCTCTCGTGCATCGGCGCCAGATCTCCCGTCGCCGGCGTCTGGTAGAACGCGTTGGTCATCTCCTCGATCTCGGCGAGGCCGGTCTCGACGCCGATGGGCCGAGCGCCGGCGAGACAGAGCTTGATGCCGTTGTACTTCGCGGGATTGTGCGATGCGGTGAACATCGCGCCGGGCGTGTCGAGGTGGCCCGTCGCGTAGTAGAGGAAGTCCGTCGAGGCGAGGCCGAGGTCGATCACCTCGACGCCGACGGAACGGGCCCCTTCGGCGAAGGCCTCGCAGAGGGTCGTGCCCGACGGGCGCATGTCACGGGCAATGACGACGCGCGGCGCGTTCGCGAACGAGGCGAACGCGGATCCGACGGCACGGGCGAGGCGCTCGTCGATCTCTTCGGGATAGACCCCGCGGATGTCGTAGGCCTTGAAGATCGCGTTGGTGTCCACGAGTGAACACTCTACCGTCGGGTGATTCTCCTCCTCCGAAGAGCGAACCACGCCACCATCGCACCGGCGAGCACCGTCACGTCGGTGATCAGATTGCCGACGGCGAGCGCCGGGGTACTGCCGTACACCAACGTCACGTCCTTGGACGTCGGCACGACCACCATCAGGTTCGGGCTGACCCGGTAGGGACCCGTCGCGCCCGACGCGTGCCAGCGGGGGAAGTACGAGATCTTCACCAGCACCGGCACGCCCACGCGGCTCACGTGGAACGAGATCGACTGCGTGGCCACCTTCACGTGACTGACGGTGACCGCCGGAAGTGGGTGGGCCGCACTGAGGTGGGCGATCGACGACGAGCGCGGCCACGATGAAGGACCGCCCTCCGCGCCGTAGAGCTCGCCGTTGGCCTGGTTCAGCCACCACTGCTGGTTCGCGCCCAACCAGTCGACGCGCGAGCTCACGTTCGAGACGACCGTCGGCAGGTACGTCAGTGGCTGGACCATGGGGCTGTCCTTGATGAGGTAGATCCTCCAGCGCACCCCCGGCGTGGGCCACGCCCTGGTCGAAGCGATCAGGCGCAGCGACGGATCGGCGTTGGCCTCGGCAATGACGTTGGGCGAAAAGGCCATGAAGTACTTCACGCCCAGTATCTGGAGGTGACGTACGCCCAGGGCGACGTTCACGCCCCCGTATTGCAGTCCGACCTGCGCGTTGCTCGGCGACGCGCTCAGTTCTGCCTGGTCCAGGAAGTGGTAGGGGGTGGTCGGCGACGATTCGAAGAAGAGCCCCTCCATCGAGTCGACGCAGTTGTTCGTCCAATAGGGCAACAGCATGAGCGCTTCGGGCGTCCCGAATCGCCCCTCGCTGGCGTTGTACTCCCACATCGCGCGGCCGCAGCCGTACCGATGGGACAGCGTGGTCATCAACGTCATGAGGTTGTGGTACTCGGGCCACGACGACTGGGCCTGGTACCCCTCGTAGTTGTACTGCGACCAGCCCGAGACCTGGTTGCCCGAGGTGTTGAGGTGCAGCGCCGTGGCCACCGGCGGGACGAGGCCGGGCACCGTCGACAACAGTCCCAGCACGCCGACGGCGATGGTGGCCCACAAGGTCCGTCCGACGCGTCGCTCGGTCTCGACGCGTGCGACGACCACGTCCGCCACCTCGGCGGGGTCGGGCCCGACGTCGGGAGCGTCTTCGGGTCCGTCGAGGCGACGGTGCACGAACGATTCAACGGGTTCGTCGTTCACCACGGTCGTCCACTTCATCGCCACCGCATCGGCGTCCATCGATACGAACGGTGCCGGTTCCCGCTCTCGCCGGTCGCGGTGCCGCGTCCGTTCGGCCCAGCGCCACGCCGCGTACCCCACCAACCACCCGGCGATGAGGTGGATCGAGATGTACCAGTACGGGATCAGCCGTTCGTTCCAGATGACGCTCTGGGGGTCGAAGACGAACGCGCAGAAGGAAAGCGCCGTCAGGACCGCCAGCACCATGCCCAATCGGTCACGCACGATGCACGCGACGACGATCGCGATAGCCGCGAGGATGATCACCCAGCGGTCACCACTCCCGTACGGCGGCGAGGCGCCCGGGCCGGCGTTGAACCAACCGAGGTACGTGAAGATCGAGTGGAAGGTGCTGACGTTGTCGTTCGTGTACCCCATCGAGTTCGTGTAGGCCTGGGTCGTCGCGAACGAGAGGAGCCACCACGCCGAGAAGCCGAACGAGAGCACGCCGGCACCCAGCGCGAATCGCACCGGACGCGCGTAGTCGCCACGGACCAGGTCGCGGTCCTTCGGATCGCCGTAGCCGCGACGCTGCAGGAGTTCGAAGACCACGAGTACCGCGACCGCCCCGATCGCGAAGAACCACGGCAGCACGTGCGCGGCCAGCGTGAGGCTCAGCGAGAGGCCGGCCAGCCAGTAGCCGCGACCCGTGCGAACACCGCGCGCGAACAAACCGATCGTCAACAGCGCGAGGGCGAGTGAGACCGAGAAGGCGTACTCACCGGCCATGGTGGAGAAGAGGTTTCCCCCGTCGATGGTGAACGACGCGTCGAATAGGAACGGCAGTGTCGCCAACGCCAATGCCACTGGCACCGGGCGCGGAGCGCGGAACAGGCGTCCCATCGCGTAGGCGGTGATCGGCATCAGGACCGATCCGAGGACCGTGGCGAACTTGAAGGCGACGGCGAAGCCGATCACGTAGCTGCCCAGGGTCGCGAGAAAGTCCGGCAACACGAAATAGAAGGTGTACGCCGGCATCCCCGCGAACCAGCCCGGATACCACGGCGTCAGGTCGAAGAGGTTTCCCTGGGTCCGCAGATACGCGGGTAGCGCGAGGTGCGATCCGGTGTCACCTCCGGTGATCAACGTGTTCGATACGAGCAGCGCTGGGTGGAGCGAAATGATCGTCACGACGACCACCGACAGCACGAGCGCCGCATCGACCAACCGAAGGGGGGTCCAGAACGACCGGAAACGTCGCATCATCAGTGGCCGCTCCGCTGGACGATCAGGACTGAGATGGCCACCGCGTTGAATGACATGTGCGTGACGATGCTCGGCACCAACCGCTTCGTGCGCAGCACCAAGACGGCGAGCACGACGCCCAAGAAGGCGAGACCGACGAATTGGGCCGGCTCTCCGTGCGCCAGGGCGAACAGGACCGCACTCACGACCACCCCGAGCACCGAGGCGACGCGACGGCTCGCGAAGTGTCCGTTCTCGGCGATCGAACGAAAGATGACGCCGCGAAACAGCCACTCCTCGATCAACGGGGCCACGAACACGGTCATGACGACCAGCAGCGCGAAGGTCAGGCCGTGCGACGAGTCAAAGATGTGCTTGACGGGCTTGTTGAGGGACTTGACGTGGAACGGTCGATAGGCGAGGTCGACGACGACCTGGCAGGCGACGCCGAGCACGACGTAGAGCAGATCACCTGGTCGAGGGCGCCACTGATTGGCCAGCGGCTTCAGGTTGCCGTACGTGGAGGCGAAGTAGATCGCGGCGCCGAACCCGATCCATAGGCCCACCAGGCCGGTGGCGTTCGCCCACCACGGGGGTGTGGCGGTGTGCGCAAGGTGATTGAAACCGCCGTGATATCCGGTCAGTTGCACCATCACCATGTCCAAGACGGCGGCCAGGACCTGCCCGCCCAGGAAGCCCACGAAGGCCGCGACGAGTATCGCCACTGTTCGTGGCGATGCGGTCTCGTCGGTGGCGGAAGTCGGACTCACAAGCAACAACGCTAACAAGCCGGGGTTTTGCACAGGCACCAGACCATCTGTCACCGTTGCCCTCTAGGCTGGATACGTGAGTACTGCACCTGAAGAAAAGAACGGCATGAAGAAGTACATGCCCGGCGGCGACAAACCAATGGCACCCGACGCGCGTCGGCGCCTGTGGACGATCGCGATTGTGCTGTTCATCCTGGGTTTCTTCGTTATCTCCTCCCTCGTCACCTCCAAGAACGTCAAGACCCTCTCCTACTCCACCCTGCTGCGCGACGCCTCCAACCAACAAGTCGCCACCGCGACCATCAACTCCAACAACGGCGTGATCACCGGCCAGCTCGCAAACGGAACCAACTACACGACGAACGGACCCGTCCCGGTCATCGCCGCAGACGTGAAGACCCTGCGCACCACCGACGCGGTCACCGTCAACTTCTCGACGCCCTCGGGCTTCCTCAGTTTGATCCTGCCGTACCTCATCTGGATCCTGATCTTCGGCGGATTCATGTACTACCTCACCCGCCAGGCACGCGGACAGATGAACGGCATGATGTCCGTCGGCCGGTCCAAGGCGAAACAGTTCAACCAGGACCGTCCGAAGACCACCTTCGCCGACGTCGCGGGCTACTTGGGCGTCAAGCAAGAGATCAGCGAGGTCGTGGAGTTCTTGAAGAGCCCCGCCCGCTACAAGGACATCGGCGCCTTGATCCCCAAGGGGATCTTGCTGGTCGGACCTCCGGGCACCGGTAAGACCATGCTGGCCAGGGCAGTCGCCGGCGAGGCGGGCGTACCGTTCTTCTCCGTCTCGGGATCGGACTTCATGGAGATGTTCGTGGGCGTCGGCGCGAGCCGGGTCCGCGACCTCTTCGCCACGGCGCGCAAAGAGGCCCCCGCCATTGTCTTCATCGACGAGATCGACTCGATCGGTCGCAAGCGCGGCGCTGGACTGGGTGGCGGGCACGACGAACGTGAACAGACCCTCAACCAGATGCTCAACGAGATGGACGGCTTCGACCCCACCGAGGGCGTGGTGGTGATCGCCGCGACGAACCGACCCGACGTGCTCGACTCGGCGTTGCTGCGCCCCGGCCGCTTCGACCGTCAGATCGTCGTCCCGCTCCCCGATCTCGAAGAACGACTTCCCATCCTGCAGGTGCACTCGAAGAACAAACCACTCGACCCGTCGGTCGATCTCGCGATGGTCGCGCGTGGCACGCCGGGCATGAGTGGCGCGGACCTGGCCAACCTCGTCAATGAATCGGCCCTGCACGCGGTGCGCCGTCAATCGCCGACCATCAACATGGAGGACTTCGAGACCGCTCGTGACCGAGTCATGATGGGCCAACTGCGTGACACCATGGTCCTGATGGACGACGAGCGCCAGCGAATCGCCTATCACGAGAGTGGTCACGCCCTACTCGCCTACGTCCTGGACAAGACCGACCCCTTGCACAAGCTGACGATCATCCCGCGCGGCATGGCGCTCGGCGTCACCATGACGCTGCCCGAGGAGGACCGGCACATCATGTCGCGCCAGCACCTCGAGGACTCGTTGTGCATGCGCATGGGCGGGCGCGTCGCTGAGCTACTGATCTACGGCGACCTCTCGACGGGGGCCGCCGACGATCTACAGCGCAATACCGAGCTAGCGCGGCGAATGGTGCGCGAATGGGGCATGTCCAAGGAGATCGGACCGATGGCGTGGGGATCGAACAACCAGGTCTTCCTCGGCGAGGACCTGATGCACACGCGTGACTACTCCGACCACACGTCGACCGTGATCGACAACGAGGTCGAACGGATCCTGCGCGAACAGGAGTCGCGGGCGATCGAAGTGCTGACGTTGCACCGTCGAGGCCTCGAGAGCCTCACCCAGGCGCTGCTCGAGCACGAGACTCTCGACGGTGAGACCGCCGCCCACATCATCGACGAGGCGCACGGCGAAGCCGTCCACCCCGAGGGGACCAAGACGGTCAGTTCACTCGCCGGCGTCGGGGCGAACGCAGCCAAGCGCACGACGCCCACCATCGATCCTCCGGTACCCACCGTCGGGACCGGGTGGCAGCCGCCGACCCTACCGGCCGTCTAGGGGCGCGACGACCAGTTGACCGGCCGGGCGCGTCGGCAACGTCAACGAGACCAACAGCGAGGGACTCGACGCCGTCACGAAGATGTAGTTGCCCCGCAGCGTCGTCGCGAAGTACGAGCTGATCGCTGCGGTCTGTCCGGCGCCCAGCTGCCCCGACGCCGTACTCGACGAACCGTTGGCGCTGGCGAAGTGCAGCGATAGCGTCGTCGTCGACGTGTTGGTGACGACCGCCGCGTCAAAACCCACCTTGGCGAAGTCACCCACGAGGTAGTCCGTCGTCGGTGTCCCCGGCGACGAGAGCGCGACAGCGGCACCACTGCCCGTGGCCAACGCTGCGTACACCGGCACCGAGGCGCGCATGCGCACGACCGCGTACCCGTGGGCCGGGATCGCCGAGTTCGGCGTGAAGGTGACCGCGGTGCTCGAAAACGGGCTGACGGTGATGGACTGGTGAGGGATCGAGAACGTGCCCAGCGAGACGGCGAAGGTGACCGTCGCGGGCGTGGAGCCCGGATTCGCCACTCGGACCTGAGCGGTCGCTCCCACGACGGTGGTGACGAGCGGAAACGTGGCGCCGGTGACGACGTCGGACATGCCGGTGTTGAACGACGCCAGCGACCCCGACTGCTCCACGCCGTTGATCACGACGTCGCCCCGCAGAACGTCGACGTGCACGCCCACGTTCTGCGCGTTCACGATCTGACTGCCCAGATTGACTTCGGCCTGGGAGTGCGCCCCGATCGCGAGACCCTGAAACCGGGCCGGCGCCGAGTACCCCGAGGGCGAATCGGTCGAGATGTTCAAGACCGCAGCCGTCGACGACGGGTTGTAGATGCTGATCAGCGCCTTGGAGCCGACGACCGTGTTGAAGCCGGCGCCGTACCACTGGGTCACCCCGTTCGATACGCACGGTGCCAACGCCGCTCCCGACGAGGTCACTTCGGATCCGAAGACGCCGCCGCCGCTGACGGTGACGCTGACGCCGTAGCTGTCACCCGGCACCACGCTCACCGGGTTGATCGACCAGACGGTGTACGGGCCGATCTCGTGCTGGATCTGCTTGATCTGGCCGGTGTTCGAACCGACCTCGACGGTAAGCGCCCGGGCGGTCGACGAGGTGTTGATCATTCGCACGACGCCCTCGACCCCGCCCCTGGCGCTCGACAGCCCGGTGCAGTAGAACGCCGTCGATTCGATAGGTGCGGCGATGGTGAAGGCGTTGGGGACGTCGGCCGAGTTCGTACTCGACGACACGGCGCTGATCGCGCCGACGCCGATCAGGGCGAGCGAGAGCACCGCGAGCAGCGCGGACTGCGAACGGCGCATCACGGCTCCACCTTCACGTGACGGGGCCGCGACCGGGGCCGACGTCCGCTGAACAGCCACTCCAGGCGATGGATCCACCCGAATCCGAGCCACATCAACAGCCACATGAGCAGCGTGCAGCCCGCGATGATGCCGTTCCACGGGAACCGGTGGACCACCAGATTGGCGATCGAGGTCGACGACGTCGATGTCGGGACGACGTAGGTCTGGGTCCAGTCGGGACTCGCCGATCTCGCGACCGCGTGCCCGTCGACGCTCAACGAGAAGGCGCTCGCCGGCGCCAGACCCGCGACGATCGTGGCGCCCGGGGTGACCGGTCCCGAGGTCGTGCCGTTGACGATCACCGGCGTGGAGGCGCCACCGGCGATCGACTCACTGACGACCCCGTGATACGCGATGTTCGAGTAGACCTCGACCGAAGACGTGGCGAGCACCAGGCGCAGATCGTTCTGGCGGGCGAGTTCGATCTCGAGCGCCGCCGGCACCGGATGCCGGGGCACGCTCTGGACACCTTCGAGTTCGGGCGCCGACGCGTTCATCACGACGATCGTCGACACGCCCGCCGGCGCGAGGAGGTCACCCAGTCGAACCGTGCGGCCCTCGAGCGCCGTCCGCACGTCATTCAACAAGACGTCGGAGGTTCCGGCGTTGGGCGGTGAGAACAGGGTGCTGCCGCCGGGCAGACCGTTCATGGTCGTCGCGGCCGAGAGACCTGGCGACACGTTCCATCCCGCGATCGGCAGGGCCGCCGGATCGCCCAGCCAGAGCACTCGGTACCCCCCTTCGTACGACGGCGTCAGGGTGCTCAGCGACTCCGCGACACTCGTGGTCGGGAGGTTGAAGCGACCACTGATGAACGAGGCGGCGAAGGGCAGCGTCGCTCCCACCAGCGCACAGGCGAGGAGGCCGGCCGCCAGTTGGCGCCATCCGAATCCCTCGCCGCGAACGTCGAGTTCGAGGGCGCTGACGCCCAGGGCGATCAGGACCGCCACCATGGTCATGTAGAGCACCAGCATGACGTCGAGGTCGGGTGCGAACGAACCCATGAGATGGCGGGCATCCAAGGTCGCGATGACGACCGCGATCGTCGCGATGGTCGCGGCCGTCGAGGCGAGACGACGCCGCTCGTCCTTGCACAGCGCGAGTCCCAGTAGCGCCGCCGCGGGCAGCAGCCACCCCCACCACGCCGCCCCGAATCCTCCGTCGGCCCCTCGCAGGATCGACCAGAACGACGGTGACGACCAGGGCCCGCGGACGAGGCCGAACACACTCGGCGCCGACCCACCGGCGAACACCGTGTTGATCGTCAATGGCAGCAGCAGTATGGCGACGTTCGCGATCACCGCGGCGCCCAGCCGCCAGGTGCGAGGGGCCACGCCGTCGCTCGAATCGAACAGTCGCGCGACGGCGACGCCGATCACGATGGCGACCGCGGCGACGAGCGTGGCGGGGGCCAGGGCGCTCAACAGCGCGACGAGCATGAACAGGACCATGCGCTGGCCGGCCTCGGTGGTGCGCCACCCGCGGTGCCCGAACTGCACCGCCTCGCTGTAGGGGGTGGTGCGGAAGCCCGGCACGTCCATCAGCTCGAAGATCCTGCGCACGATGAACGGCAGGCCGGCCGAGACCACCAGCACGTCGAGCCGGCCCTGGCTGATCATGTTCAGTCCGATGGGCATGGCCAGGTACGCGACGCAGGCGATCACCCGGGCGCGGTTCGAGACGCGACCACGCAGCAGTCGGCTCACGCCGACGGCGCCGATGGGGATCGCGAAGATGAGCGTCGCGCGCGCGAGGATCCCCATGCGCCCCAGCACGAAGGTGCCCGCGAACCCGAGCACACCGTAGCCGGGTGCGCCCGGCGTACCGGTCCCGACCCCGTTGGGCGACCACGTCGCGAAGAAGTGGCGCCATGTCGACCACCACGAATCGAGTGGCGCGAGCCGACCGACCAGGGGCAGATGGGTCGCCACGAGGTTCCGCGAGCCGATGAGCCACAGGACGACGGCCGCGACCAACAACGTGGCCTGGGACCGGAACGACGTGAGGAAGCGCGAGCGTTTCGCGCGCAGCGTCAAGGACGCGCTCTCGGGGATCTCGTCGAACTCCTCGCTCTCGGCGAACGCCGCGGCGAACCCGACACCGTCGGTGGCGAGATCGGCGTCATCGGCCTCGGTCTCTGGCGGCAGGATGCCCCTCGCGTGGTCGAGACCGTCACGCAACAGGATCAGGAAGAACCGCTTGAGGCGACTGGCCCCGGCGACTTGGAGGCGACGGACCTCGGCGTCGGACAGCACTTGGAACTCGTGACGTTGTCGGCGGCGTTCGCGGACCCGTCGCTGATTCTTCAGCAACCACCGCCACGACCCCAGGATCGCCGTCGATCGCTCGTGGTCACGCCCGATCAAGGCGAGGACGAACTCCATCGTGTCCATCACGAAGAGCATGACCATGGTGACCAGCGTGCTGACGCGACCCGAGCCGGTGGCGACGACGAGCAGCTGGTGGCGACGTTGGAGGGCCTGGCGGCTCGCCGCGCGCACGCCCAGCGCGCTCACCTCGCGCTCGCCCGAGGCGATGGTCTCTCGGTGCGCGACGCGCGCCAGCGGGGCCACGACGATCCGCGCCCCCGCGACCTGCGCGCGCCAGCACAGGTCGAGGTCTTCGCCGAGTACTGGGATCAGTGGGTCGAAGCCGCGCAGCGTGCGAAAGAGGTCGCTGCGAACGAGCGTGACGCCGCCCGGCGCGACGAACACGTCGCGCTCGAGGTCCTGTTGGCCGTGATCGATCTCGCCGAGTTCAACGCGTTCGTGGGTCAC
>Ga0075017_100000444_pt1 | contig 22865 bp, 13 predicted proteins | sample AleBraG_ABR_2012_FD_71475 | JGI IMG/M metagenome (GOLD analysis project Ga0075017, IMG submission 71475) | Freshwater sediment microbial communities in response to fracking from Pennsylvania, USA - Alex Branch Run_MetaG_ABR_2012 | ecosystem: Environmental > Aquatic > Freshwater > Creek >... | reverse complement strand
TCACCGAAGGCTGGTTGATCACCAACCAGTACAGCCCCGCTGTCTTCACCGTGTCGCGGAACTGGGCGAAGTCAACCGGTTTCTGGATATAGCTGTTGGCTCCCAGGTGATAGCCGTTGAACAGATCCCGTTCCTCTTTCGACGAAGTCAGGATTACCACGGGAATGTTTTTCGTGCGGGGATCGGATTTCAGCTGTTTGAGGACTTCCATCCCATCGATCTTGGGCAGTTTCAAGTCCAACAGGACCAGCTTGGGAGGACGTATCCCGGAGTTTCCGTTGCGGCGCAGAAACTCCAACGCCTCCTCGCCGTCGCGAGCCACGTGAATGTTGTTCGCCAGGTTCTCTTTCCGGAGTGCATGAAGCGTAAGCTCCACGTCATCCTGGTTGTCTTCTACCAGCAGGATATCCACTTGCAGTGACGTCATGATTTGCCTCCTACCACACTAGCCATGGCTTTTAGTTCGGGAGTTCCTGAAGTGCCCAGAGTGAAATAGAAAGTTGCGCCCTTGTCCAGTTCCGCCTCGGCCCAGATACGGCCGCCGTGTTTCTGAATAATGCGCTGAACGGTGGCCAGGCCGACCCCCGTGCCTTCAAAGTCTTCCGCGCGGTGCAGTCGTTGAAATACGCCGAACAGCTTGTCGGCGTACTTCATGTTGAAGCCGACACCGTTGTCGCGGACGAACAGGACCGGGGATCCCGGTTCGTCTTTCTGTCCCACCTCAATTACCGCAAGCGGTCGCGTTCGCGTGAATTTGAGCGAGTTCGTGAGCAAATTCTGTAGCACCTGCTTGATGAGTCCGGGATCGCACTCCACCAAGGGGAGGTTGCCGATCTTCCATTCGATCTGCCGGCCCTCGCACTCGGGCGCCAGTTCCGAGATCAGTTCGTCCACTATCGGCCGCAATACGGAGATCCTCAAGCTCATCTCACGGCGGCCCACGCGCGCCAGGTTCAGCAGGTCATCGACCAGGTGGCCCATGCGCAGCGTGCCCTGCTGAATGCGCTGCAAATGATGTTGGGCCTCGGGCGCAAGCGTGGCACCGTATTCCTCGCTCAGGATCTTGGAGAAGCCGCTAATGTGCCGCAGCGGAGCACGCAAATCATGGGAGACGGAATAGGTGAACGATTCCATCTCCTGGTTCGCGGCCTGCAACTCGGCGGTTCGCTGCAGCACTCTCTGCTCAAGTTCGTCGTTGAGTCTCCGAATCTCCCGCTCCGCCCGTTTGCGTTCGCTGATGTCGGTATTGGTGCCAAACCAGCGCGTGACGCGGCCTTCCGCGTCTTTCAACGGCATGACGCGGGTCAGGAATGCGCGAAAAACTCCGTCGGCGCCGCGCAGGGGGAATTCCATGTCGAAGGGTTGGCCCGCCGCGATCGCGCCCTTCCACTTCTCCAGCACCTTGGGCAACATATCGGGATCGTGAACGCTCTGCCACGCCCAGCCCTCCATTTGCTCGAAGGTGGTTCCCGTGTAGGCGTACCAGCGCTGGTTGTACCAGAAGATGTGCCCATCGGGCTCGGCCATCCAGGCCAGTTGCGGGATGCCGTTGGCCAGCGCCTGAAAGCGCTCTTCGCTTTCCCGGAGCGCCGCCTCGGCTTTCTTCCGGTCGGAAATGTCCACGCAGAATTCCACGCAACTGTCGCCCCCGAGTGAGCTTCCGGCGAAGACGAACCACTGCCGCGTGCCGTCCTTGTGTAGATATTCCTTTTCATAAGGGCCGACGCGTCCGGTCGCCGCAAATTTCCTCAACTCGGCGCGGCTCACCTCCTGAAATTCCGGCGGCGTTAGCTTCTGCCATGTGAGCTCGCCCGCCTCCAAGTCGCGGCGGCTGTAGCCCATCACATTGAGGAATGTGCTGTTTGCGTCCTTCAGGGCGCCCGTAGTCAGATCCCAGAACATCACCCCGACCGTCTCGACCTCCAACACTTTCTCCAAGCGGGCATGATTCTCGCGCAGCTCCTCTTCGGCGCATTTGCGGCGCGTTACATCGCGTGCCATCCCAATCCAGTCGAGAATCTCGCCACCCGCATCGAGGCGAGGAACCGCCCGCGAAAATGTCCAGCCGAGGCTACCGTCAGACCGACGGACACGGTGCTCCAGTTCGAAGACACTTTTGTTACGAATCGCGTGCTGAATTGTCTGGGCCACCAGCGCCTGATCATCCGGATGAATGTACGTTTGTAACCAATCTTTGCTGGGTGCCGCGGTGTCGACGATGAAGCCTCGGCCGTCCAGTTGGTGCATCTCGCTCCAATCGCCGCTCATCCGATAGATCACATCCGAACTGGCATTCACCAAAGCACGCATGCGCTCTTCGCTCAGACGCAGTGCGGCCGTCCGCTGCTGCACCCGCTCCTCCAGGCTGGCGTTCAGGGCTTTCAGCTGTCCGCGCAGGCTGCCACTGCGATCGAGCTCGCGCCGTATGGAAAATCCGGCGAGCAGCAGGAAGACAACCCCTACCAATGTTCCGGCGACGGCGATGATCCTGGTCGTGCGGCGTGCCTCCCGAGTCTTCTTCACACGTAGGTCGAGCAGTCTCGTTTCCTCGTTTTGCATTTCTGCGACCGTTGCCCGTACCGCATCCATCCGGCGCTTTCCCTCTAGAAAAGCAGCGCGGGAGGGCACCTTGCCAGTCCGCCGCCTTTCATTCACGCTCTCTCTCGCGAATTCCAATCTGGTGTGGATGTCCGACTCGAGTTCATCGAGCCACTTCTGTTGCGCAGGATTGTCCGCCGTCTGGCGGCGTAGGGTTTCCAAGTCTTCGGCCAGGGCGCGCTGTCCCTCCCGGTAGAGTTCCAGGAACGATTCCTGCCCCGTGGCCTCGAAGCTACGCGCTCCGGCTTCAATGTCGACGGCATGTCCCAGCGCCGCCGTGAGCGTCGCCTTCACGCTATGGGTATGGGCGACCCAGTCTGCATCCTCCTCGGCCACGCGTGTACCGCGCCAGGAGAGAAAACCCATAGAACTGGTCAGGGCTATTGCGAGGATGATTCCACCGGTGGCCCAGCGCTGGAGCGTGACTTCCACCGGCGAATCTTCGAATCGACCCAAAAGCCCATCCAACATTTCTTTACTGACGTGCAGCGCTTCCTCTGCCTTTCGTTGCTCCTTCTCGATGCGATCGAGGACGCGAGCGTTCCAGGCCACGAGCAGGACCAGCAAGAAGCTCGAAATCAGTGCCAGAATGCTCACTTGAAACCAGGTGAAGTGGGTTTCGGTCAGCAGCGGCTTCGATAGCAACCAACCCATCACGCTGAGAACACCCAGCGCAGATGGGACCACTTTCCGCAGTAGTTTCGCTCCTGCACCTGTGCTGGTCAGAATCCCGCCCAAGGCCCATTCGGCGCGAGCGCAAATCAATCCCAGCGATACGGCCGTGAAATCGATGGCGCCTGGTAAGGCGATGTGGGTGTGGGAGATCGGCCGTCCCAGAGCAAAATCAAGAATTCCGAACACTGAGCTGATAGCAGCTGCAATGGCGAGCCATTGCGCCGGCCAATGGTCCCGTCGCGTCTTCCAGTCCAGTATCAGGAAGCCACAACCCAACAGGAGAAAATTCAGGGCTGCGATCGCTGGGATCAGGCCGGGGCGAACGCTCCCCAGTTCCTCTCCCGGGCGGACACTATGCAGGAGCTGGTCGATACCCAAGTCCACACCGGCCAGGTTTTCCGTTAGCGTGATCAGGCCCACCAACGCTACGATCACCGCCGCAATTTTTCCGAGCATTTGCGGGCGACGATCGCGTTCCTCGTTCTTTCGCAGCAACCACAGGGCAACGCCCAGCAGCACGTAGCAGAGGGCAGCATTGAACCGCAGAGAAGGCTGCCCCGGCCACCAGTTCTTCAGGACTTCAACATGAAACCACCATCCCCAGAGCGCGGAGCAGCCAACCCCCGCCGACAATAGACTTGCAGCGACCGCAAATGCGCTAAGGTACCGGACCATGCGAGGATCGACGCGATCGTTCATAGATATTCTTCCCATGGCAAGAGACTTGAAACTCGAAGGCGACCAACGAGTCTCGATCTGAATGCCGTGGTTATCCGGGAATCGTCACCGAATGCCTGCTCAAGCGCATCGCAGGTCATCGCAGACCGTACGTTGGCGCACGCTGACAGTTGATTATCGGCACGATGGTGCTGGCGGGACGGTGATAAACATCACACCGAAAGAAATTCCTTCCCGAATCGGGACCCTGCGTTGTCCGAAATGCGGGAGCGGTTCGCTTAAGAGTTTCCGATGACGCCCGTGATCTGCAACCGCTCCTCCGGCGTTAATCCTACAAACTCGAAACCAGAGCGGACGCCAGACGTATGTCGCACGATCGCAACCGTGGTGAGCCACTCCTCGCGCAGTTGGAGATCAATGGCAACGGTGTCACCTACAACCACATCTCCTTGGACGATTGCTCCCAAACCACCGACCCCAAGATCAAGGCTGATGCCAGCGGTCATCCGCACTCCGCCCCGTCTCAATTGACGAACCGTGATGGGGACGGTGAACAGAGCACGCGGGTGTCGACGGCCAGATAGGTTCGCATCCTGACGCACAAACGAGGGAAATACATGCGCCGGCATTCCAGTCCCCTCCTTACATACGGCATACACCTTGAACCGATCGGCGCTCGGCGGCTGAAACTGCAGTCTGTACCACCAGGACGCGGGTCGTCCTGACAGGTCTTCCCTGATCCGGTTCCGCCGCCAGAGGTTGCGTGAAGCTTGTTGCCAAAGCTCGACCGTTGTAATCGCGGACGGCGCTCACGACGGCAGAACGGTTTCCGTCGCCGCCTTGGGCAGCGTCGCGCGGATCACTTCGAGCAATTCCGCGTTGTCAGCCGGCTTTTGAAAGAACGCGGCTGCCCCTGCCTGCAAAGCACGCCGCTCGCTGCTTTGCGGATCGCGGGCCGTTAACACGATCACCGGGATGGTCGAGAGTTTGTCGTCCTTTTGCAGCCGGTCGAGTACCACAAAGCCATCTCCGGCGGGCAATCCGAGGTCGAGAATGATCATGTCCGGATGTTCTTTGTACGCCAGCGCGATGGCGGAGTAGCCATCCACCGCATTCACGGTGTCGTAGTTGTTGGCTCGCAAACGCAGTCTCAGCGCTTGCCTTAGGTCAGGGTCATCGTCCACGATCATGATTTTCGAGTTTGCCATTTTGTTCGTCTCCATTTTTTGAGTTCACGCCGAGCGTGACCATGTCGGTTTCAACCCGGCTTAGTTTTGTTCCGTGAAACCCTGCTTTTCTCCCAGAACCGATCGAACCATGTTGGTTACTGCGCCGGCCACTTCCTGCACCTGCTGATCCAGGGAGAGGTCGGCAGCGCGATCAGGAAGCGGTACAACCAGGGCTGTCACCTCCAGTGTGCCGGTGTCGCCCAGGTCAGATACCTTCCCGAGTTGCTCGCGAATCCGTGTCATCATGATGTTGGCGCGCTTCAGGTCGGTCGACGCCACCACCAGGAAGGTTTCCTCCGCACCGCCAGTGGTCATGGCAGGCAGGACCAGATCCTTGTCGAGATATACGCAGCGTTGCAGAACCTCCAGGCAGCGCTGGCAGGTGTCTTTCCAGCCAGCCCGAGCTGACTTGGAAAGGGGACTTAACCCGACCTTCACCAGAACTATGTCGTCACGCAGGCGGCTCTGGCTGGTGATGACCGGGAACAGCAGCTTCGCGAGGGAATACAACGGCAACGTGAACGAGAAGTTGCTGCCGTTGCCCAGCTCGCTTGCCACCCACATCCGTCCGCCGTGAAGTGTGACCAGCTCCTTTGCAATAAACAATCCCAATCCCAGTCCTTTGCGATTGTTATCGATGGCGTTGGGATCCTGGTACAGACGCTCAAACACCAGCGCCCTCGCTTCGGGAGTGATGCCGCAACCTGTATCCGTGACCGAGATATAGACGAAGTCCGGATCGGTCGGCACCAGGGAAGCCTGCACGGTCACCGCCCCGCCCGAAGGCGTGAACTTGATGCCATTCTCGATGAGGTTGATCAGCACTTCGAGAATGCGCCCGGGATCTCCATGGACCAACGGAATCCGCGTGTCCACACCCACTTCCAGCCCAACTTCTTTCTCGCGGGCTGCGGGCTGCATCATCGCCACGGCCTGCCGGACTAGATCGCTGATCGCAAGACAGCGCGGTTCAATGCGGATCTTGCCGGACTCCGCCCGGCTGGCTTCGAGCAGATCGCGCACCATCGCTCCCAGCTGGTTGACGCTTTTCAGAATCGTCTTGAGATGATCGCGCTGTTCCGGGCTCACTTCTCCGGCGAGGCCATCATAAAGAATGGAGACAAACTGGTGAATGCAGGTCAGCGGCGTGCGCAGTTCGTGCGAAACATGGGAAAGAAACTGGTTCTTGAACTCCAATTGCTGCTTCCGGCTCATCTCGAGCGAGCGCAGCAGGGCTTGGCGTTCCACGGCATAGCGCATGGCCCGGTCCAAACTGCTGCTGGAAAATGCGCCTTTTACCAGGTAATCCTGCACCCCCTGATGCAGTGCCTTGATGGCCAGAGCTTCGTCGTCCTGGCCCGACAGGATGACGACAGGCACATTCGGCGCCTTCTGCAAAACCTTGCGAAAGGTTTCCGCTCCCTGGCTGTCGGGAAGGTTCAAGTCCAGCAAGATGACTGAAGGAGAACTCTCCTTGAGGGATTCCAGTCCATCGGACAGGCGGTTGACGCAGTTCACGTCGACCGGTGACTTGCCCTCGACCAGGCGCAGGCGCACCAGATCCGCATCTCCCGGGTTGTCCTCGATCAGTAGAACGCGGGTTGCTTGATCGCTCATCTTTTCTCCTTCTGCGGCAGGCTGGCAAAACCCAGCCAAAACTTCGCCATCGATTGAACCACCGCGACGAATTCCGGAAGATTTCCCGGCTTTCGCAGATAACAGTTCGCTCCTAGTTTGTAACTGCGGGTAACATCGCTGTTCGCCTGGGAGGTCGTAAAAATAACGACTGGAATCTTGGCCAGAGCGGGATCGGCTTTGATGTTCGAAAGCACCTCACATCCATCCTTGCGCGGCAGGTTCAGGTCGAGAACGACCAGGTCGGGTACCGGCGCCTTGGCATATTTCCCTTGCCGCCGCAGATAGCAAATCGCCTCCGCCCCGTCGTTCACTGCGTTTACGTGAAAGTGTCCTTCGCTCTGGGCCAGCACTTCGCTGGTCAGATCGATATCCGCTGGATTGTCGTCGACCATCAGGATTTCAGGTGTGGTTTTCATGCCTTCTTTCCGCCTCACTAGTTTGTGGTTGCCTTGACTGGAAGAGTGAACTGGAAGGTGCAGCCGTGACCAGGTTCAGACTCGACCCAGATCCGGCCGCCATGTTGTTCGATAATTTTCTTGCAGATGGAGAGCCCAATTCCGTTCCCGGGATATTCCGCTCGCGTATGCAGACGCCGGAAAATGATGAACACGTTCTCCCTATGCTCGGCCGCGATGCCAATGCCGTTGTCCGCCACCGAGAAGACCCACTCCTTTCCTTTCTCTTCCGCGCTGATTCGAATCGCGGGCGGTTCGGAACCGCGAAATTTGATGGCGTTTCCAATGAGGTTTTGAAATACCTGAACCAGTTGGGAACCATCGGCCACTACCACCGGAAGCTGAGCGTGCTGTACGACCGCCCCGCTTTCCTGCATCGCCGCCTCCAGGTTTTTCAGCGCCGCCTGAAGAACGGCATTACAGTCTGTGCTGCACGGGGCCACACCTTGTCTTCCTACGCGTGAAAAAGCCAACAGATCCTGCACCAGCTTCTGCATGCGCAGGGCGCCGTCGACCGCGTAGTGAATGTATTTGTCCGCGTCCGCGTCGAGTTTGCCCTGATACCGCTCTGCCAGAAGTTGGGTATAGGTGGCAACCATGCGCAATGGTTCCTGCAGGTCGTGCGAGGCGACGTAGGCAAACTGCTCCAGGTCGCGATTCGACCGGGCCAATTCCTCCTGTCCTTGTTGGTGATCCTGGCGCAATTCTCTCTCCCGTACGGCCCGTCGCACGGAGCCAGGAAGGCGCGCCAAGTGGTCCTTCAGCACATAATCGGCGGCACCCTGCTTGATACAATCCACCGCGGTCAGTTCGCCCAGTGCACCCGATACCAGGATGACCGGAACATCCAGTGCTTCTCGGCGCAGGAGTTCGACCGATTCCATTCCATTCCATCTGGGTAGTTTGTAGTCGGCAAGAACTACGTCGTAGGAGTTCTTCCGCACCAGGTCTGTGAATTCCTCGGCGGTCTGGGCGACGTCTGCGCGGGCCTCAAAAGCTCCCTGACGCAGCGCGCGCAACGTCAACTCCGCGTCTGCCGGCTCATCCTCGACCAATAGAACCCGCAACTTGCTGCTACTGCAGTCGGGAAGGTGCGCGGAGGCTCTTTCGTCGGTAACTAGTGTTGTCGTAGCAGACCTCCCACTCCATCCGGTCAGGGCTTGCGGGACGCCGGCACGAATACGACCCCGCGATCTGTGAATCGCCTGTATTCGCCATCGGCCTGCCTCGCTTCGACTTGAGTCGAAAGTGGTCGCAGCGAGACTCGGACGGCCAAGTCACCGGCTCGACCGAATCACCGCGCCGATGGCGCCTTTGGGGCAGTGTCCTTCCGTGCGCGCGCCTGCACGCCTGCGTAACCAGGCAAGTTTGTGAGAGCTAATGACGAGAACCCGCAGGTCGTGCCGGAACTGCTGCATCACGCCAGCCTGAAGGTCACGACTGACGTTTGACCTGCAGGCGGAAGCGGGAGGCGCGGAGCAATTTGGGTAGGTTGGCGATGAACGGCATGGCGTCAGACGTAACGCCAAGCTAACGGGATCCCATGGGATCCCGACGAGAAGCCGTAATTCTGCGAAGCCTTGATTTTGTTGGCGTCCCCGACGGGATTTGAACCCGTGTTACCGCCGTGAAAGTCGTCCTAGAGTTCGTAACCGATTGAAATTAAACGGTACGGATAGCGCTCTAGGGCACTTATCGGACTGTGGAGACGGGTTATCGGACTGTTAACGGACTGTGATGGCCAGGTGTTAAGGAGCCTGAAAATCATGGACCCAACGCTTCTTTCCCTGCTGGATTCCATCCCGCAGAAATCACCTCGCTCTAAACTCGAAACTCACCGTGAGTTGATTCGCCAGTTGCGGCGCAAAGGCTGCACGTATCGCGACATCGTTCGGATTCTTCACGAGCGTGTCGGCCTCGAAGTGGCAGTCAGCACGATTCACTCCTTCATCAAGGTTCGCGCCAAACACCGAAAGCAAGTGCAGTACGACCTTCCACCGCTCGACCCGCAATCGTCCGTGAGCACCCTTATGAGTTCCGACGATGTTGCCTCCCGAATTGCAGCGCTCAAAGCCAAGCCAATCGAGCCGAAGGCAAAACCCAAACACTTTCACTTCGAAGAGAGCGAACCACTAAAGCTCGTCAATCAAGGAGGATCGCGATGAACGCCGAGAAGATAAATAAACGCGTTGTCTTCACCATGGGCGGTAAGGGCGGAGTGGGCAAAACAGGATTGATCGTTGCCCTGGCGGAATGGTTCGAAGCACACGAGATCGCGTTTACATTGCTCGATCTTGATACCGAGAACAAAGTTCGTGGGTCGTTGAAGCACTTCTTCAACGGATCGGTGGCCAAGGTGAATATTCACACGCCAGCCGGTCTCGACGCGTTCGTAGATCATCTCGAATCAGGCGCGGCGATTATCCTCGCCGACATGGGAGCCGGTTCGGGGCAGGTAGCGAGTGATTGGTTCGACGCGATGTATGAGGATATCGCGGCCACCGGCGCACGCTTCACTGCTGTGGGCGTTGTCACGCCAGACCCGGCAAGCGTTGAGAGTGTCCTCGCATGGGCAAACCGACTGCAAGAGCGGGCCCAGTATGTTGTCGTCCAAAACGCCACAAGTCCCCAGTCAGACTTCAGCTATTGGGATTCGGCTGAGCAAGCCATTCGTTTCCGCGAAGCGCTGTCGCCAATCGTGATTCGGATGGAATTTCGTCTGGCAGAACTGGAGAACCCGGCCCGGCAACACGGTATCCGCCTTGGCCAGGTTGCGACAAGGCAAAATGCAATCAACGAACTGAAGCGTGCTTCCATCGTGATGCGTGCCGAAAGTTACCGGCGGCGGCTCTTCTCCGAGTTCGACCGGGCAAGGGAGATGTTCCTCCCATGAGCGCCGATCAGAAACTCCTAAATCTGGCGGGCGCTGAGTCCGAGAACCAAAGTCTGTTCGATGAACTGGCAGGACTAGTGCCCGCCGAACGGCAGGCGGAATACTACAGGGTCATCGCGCACACTCGCACTCTCAGCCCAAACGACGAGGTGCTCCGCGTATTGGAAGCGATGGGTATGCTGGCGCTTCTCACGAGAGAAACGCCCGCGGCGATCGCGGTAGAACGGAAGTCTTTGCAGAAGATTCTGGAAAATGCTCTATCTAAGGCTGGTGAAGTCGAGAAGCGAATGGCGGCATACTCGTCACGGCTTGAGTCACGCATTGCGCAATTGCCGAAGGAATTGGAAACAGGTTTGGACCCGCCACGCATAGCGAAGCTTCTGGGCGAGAGCCTGCGACAGTGTCTCCAGCAGTCCGGTCTGCCAGATACGGCCAAAGCGCTTGACCAGTCGTGTTCTGAAATGAACTCCGTTCAAGAGCAACTTGTGAACGTGCTACGAGAAGTAGCTCACCCTGACATCGGAGTGATCGAGAAGGTCAGAAGCGCCAATGACTCGCTCGTGCGGAGCATGACTACAAGAGCGCAACAGATCGACGATTTACTTGGTAGGCTGGAAAGACAGGTCTGGGCAACGTGGCTGCCTGTCGTTGCCAGTGCCGCCCTCGCTTTGGGCTTCTTCTTGGGTACTTGGTTTGCCAGTGAACGGCAAGCAACACCGGAGACACCAAGCGCGGCCCATTCACAAGAGGGCCTGGCGTCTCCCGACGTACCGGCCCAAGCCCTTCCGCAGCGAAGTGCAAAGCACCATTGAGAGGAGATCACATCGCCAGAGGTCTCAAAGGACGTTATGCCTGACACATGGTTCACAGCAGATTTTCATTTTGGACACACCAACATAATCCGCTACTGCAGTCGCCCGTTTCGAAGTGTCTCGGAGATGGATCAGACGATCCTTGAACGCCTGAATGCTTCGGTCAAGCCGAATGACACTCTCTATTTCCTAGGAGATTTCTGCATCGGAAGCAAGGCGCGGGTTCTGGAGCACCGCAAGCAGATTCGTTGCAGGAAGATCTTTGCGCTCGCCGGCAATCACGACAAAGAAGCTCGCAAGTTGACTGAAGAGTTTTCTTGGCTCAACAACCTTGCGGAAATCTCCATACATGGCCAACCGATCGTACTCTGTCACTATGCCATGCGAGTCTGGAGTCGGTCACATCACGGATCGTGGCATCTTTACGGGCATTCACATGGGCGATTGCCGGAACCGCCGACTTCACTATCTATGGACGTTGGTGTCGACACGCATGACTTCCGTCCGTGGCACTATGACGAAATCAGTCGACTGATGACAGCGAGAGCAAAGGCGCGAAGCGAACAAAACGCTTCGCCGGACTTCGAATAGCCAATGCGACACGGCCCTGGTTTTATTTTGCCGCGACCGTCTTCACCGGCTCTGACTGTGGAATCGCTTTGATGTTGAAATCAGCTGGTGGCAGTGCGACCAGTGCCTCGGGATTGTAGTAGTCATACAGGACGGAGGGAGCGGTTCGAGCTTTCAACCCGTATCGAGGACGAAACTCGAACGACAGCTTGGTACCACCGGCGTTGGGCCAAAGATAAAGCACAAGACGATCGGGGAGAATGTCATAGTGCGACACAGTCCAGCCCGAGTTGCTGACTACGTCGTCCAGCACGCGGCGGTCAACGTCGGCGCCGGGTGGCAGGCCAATTTCAGCAATCATCATGCCCCACCCACGGCTTCCAATTCGTTCGGCCTCGATAGAACAACGAACTTCCTCTCCGGCGCGGGCTTCGGTCTTGTCGAACCTAACCGCAAGACGGAGGGCATCAGAATCGCCGGGACGGGTAGCCTCGGTGACGGCGGTACCAGTCCAAGGGATGTAGTACTCGGCGACAGCCTGAGTACTGGCCGTCGAGAGCGTGTTTCCATTCTGGACAACTATGGTGTTATCGCCTGGACGGATCAAGTCCGAGATGTCGATAATTGCCGGAGCGTCTGAGGTCGGAGACCAGCCCCCACCTAACGGTACGGTCTTGCCATTAACCGCAGCTGCGAGTCTGGCGTCGGGGTTTCTGGAAGCGTTAGTGTCGATCCCTTTGAGTAGGGCAGATAGAACATCGACGGTCGCCTGACCGGAGTACCACACTCCGTAGCGATCTTTCTGCTGCAGCAACCAGAGCGTACCGGCATCCACGAGGTGGCGCGTTTCGTCAGTTGGATCGACGGTAGCCAGCGCTAAGACTGCCATCGCGGTGCTCTCGACGCGGCCAGCATGTCCCCAGCCGTAGAACGGAGTGTTGTGTTCAAGCACCCAGTACATGGCACCATGTTCTGGAGTTGCCAGTTTGATAAGTTTTGAAATTGCGTCAGAGGCGTGTTGTTTATCGCCGAACTCAGAGGTCGCGATGGCAAACTCTGCGAGGGCATACGGTTCACTCAGATCACGGTGAGGATCGGACAAATAAGCCAGAGCGCGCGAGACCGACTCGTGAAGAATCTTCTTCAGTGGGTCGTTCGTGCTATTTTTGGATTCCGCCAGAGTAACGATGATGTAAGCGGTAAGCCCGCTGTCATCGTATCCATATTTCGGCTGCCAGTGCCCATCTTTCGCCTGTTGCTCAACGAGCCATTTCTCGGCACCGTTGATGACCTCGGGGTTAACATCGGTGAAAGCGGAGACGTCCGACAGGAAGCGCACGGCATAGGCAGTGAGCGCCGCATCCGGCGAACCGTGGCCCCAATAACTGAACCCACCGCCAGACTCGCGGTAGTTAAGCAAACGTTGATAGCCGAGGCTGACGTAGCGACTGGCCTTTCCCTGCATCGGAGCAGTCGTGATGCCGGAGGCTTTGTAGTATTTCAGCAACATGACACTGGGATATGTCGAAGATAAAGTTTGCTCACCGCAACCGTAAGGACGCTCAAGTCCGGCCTCGATGCTCTCCGTGACGTGCGCCAACAGGTTGGGATATATCTTCAGCCGCGCCCGCACGCTGCCCGGAATTAAATCGGCCGGTACGTTCAGCGAGAGCGTAGAGTCGCCGTGGAGAATGCCTGCCACGGTTGACGTTTGGTCCCGGCCGTTGGGGTGAACGGTGACTGTCTTCTCGACAGCATCGCCAGTGGTACGGTTGGCGCCGTAGACCTGCTGCTTGCCGGCCTTCACCATCGCAGTTGCGAGGAACGGGAATATCGCAGTCGTGGATTCGCCAGCTCCGACTGAGATCTCCTGTTTGTGGGGATGCTCCAGCTCGAACCAACTCGCGGGCTTCATTTCGACGCTGAGTTGCTGGGCTTGTGGAAGGTAGTTGCGGACCACAACCGGAAGGTCTATCACATCGCCGATAGTGAGAACTTTTGGAGGGTCATGCTCAAGAAAAAACGGTTGGAAGGCTTGGATTTCACGGTCTGCGACACCGATCTCGCCAGTTTTGTTGGACGCCAGCACAGTCATCTTCCAGGTTGTGATGTTGTCCGCAAGTTTAAACTTCAGCCGTGCGCGACCGTTGGCATCGGTAATCACAGAAGGCGACCAGAATAGGGTTTCGGGAAAGTAGTCACGTAGCCTCGGCGTAAATGTCTCTTCGTGAACCTGAACCTTAGTTCCTTCTGCGGACTTGTTAACCGCCACCGACGAGCTCGTTGTCTCGACGGTAGCTGCCACTGCTGAAACCTCGACCGTTTCAGAGACCGAGCCGACATTGAGCAACACATTCACAGCCGTCATGCTCGTTGAATGAACTGGCACAGTCCGTATCTGTGTCGCCCGGAATCCAGGAGCAGAAATGCTCATGTCATAAGTGCCAGGGGGAATGTTGCGAATGATGTAGGCGCCGTCCGAGCCGGTGGATGCGGAGAATTTCTGGCCTGTCTGGCGGAGCGTTGCAATCACACTTGCGTTTGAAATGACAGCGCCACTCGGATCCGTCACTATGCCATTGATAGCACCTGTGTTTCCGCTCAGAGGTTCAGAATTAACGGACTGAGGAATGAGGTCTTTACCGCTTTGCTCGGCAATGTCACGGGAGAAGCTGGCGACGGGAAAGTCATCCGGCGTGTTCGCTTTCCCGTCCGGACCGGGACTGATGATCCGAATCCACGCGAGCTTCTTTGTTACAGGAGAGCCTGTCTGGACCCTTGCATCCGGCTGATAAATAATCCGTGTGGCGTCGCCGTATTCCGACTCGACGCCGTATTTGACGTAATACGGGTGTCCCCAAGGATCAACCAGCTGACGGAAGTTCACGCCACTGTCGATCATAGCTTTGTCGAACGTTTCATCGTCTTGAGGAAAAGCCCCGGTTAACCGAGAAAGTTTGTAAATCGCGGAATCGATCTTCCCGCGCGCTTGCTCAAAATAATCGATTGCACTGGTCCATACCGCAAATGGCCCATAGAATTCACGGGGCATATTGTGACCGGTACTCTGGACGATGACCTGATACAGCGAACCGCTGGGCTCAAAACTGAAAGTGTAAGGATTACCCCAGGGATCGCGCAGCGTTTTGAGATCGAGCCCTCGAGAAAGCACAGCAGCACTGAGTGCATCGATGTCGCGGACGTAGGCGCCAGAGGATGCGTAGGTCTCTTTGACAATTCGGTCGATGATCTTACCGACCGGCTGGAAATACGGCCACCTCACCGTAAGCGCCTCGATGTCATCCGCCGTGCCCAACTGCTTGTCAGGACCCGCGGAAACAACACTCAGTGTTCGGTTACGGTAGTCGATGCCGAAACTGTAGTGATAAGGCGTGCCCCAGGGATCGACGACACTTCCCGTGTCAAGCCCCGCTTTTCGCAGCACCGACACCACCTCATCGTCATTCGTCGCGAATTTCCACCCGATGGCGTCTTCGTTTAGAAGAGCTTTGCGAAGAGGTTCAAGTTCATTCCGCATCTTCTCCGAGAACAGCGAGCGAGTTTCATATCCGTAGTTGTTGCCTTCGATTTCTGGCAATCCGACCGAGTAGTAACTGCGTCCCTGCAAAAGCATCTCGGCGACAAGATCCATACCGTCGGGGAGTGGCTTAGAAAGGTCCAGTCCATCAAGGTCCCTGAATGTGATTCCGCCGACGGACTCAGGTGGATACCACCAAGTCCAGTCCCAGAAACCGTAGTGCCCTTCCCCAAACTCCTGGTCGGTGCGAATACGTTCTTCTACCGCCTTGTCGACCACGACGACCCCTAGGGCGCTGGCCGAAGTCGAGCCAGATGGCAGGCTGACGTTGAGAGCGGCTGATACGTCATCCCCTGGCTTGTAGGTGCTACGGTCAGTCTTGACTTTCACAGTCAGGGTTGACGGGCTCGGAAACAGAATGGCGCGGGCACCGGAGGGGATTTCATAGCGTTCTTCACTGTCTGTTTCCAGTGAATACGCTGCAAGCGTCAGTTCGCCTTTGAACTCGGGGGCGTACGGGATAACCGTGAACCCTCGATGATTGTGCAGACCTATCCCGCCGGTCCACAGGACGGCCCCGTCGCGTGAGAGGTCGACAATAACGTGTCCGGAGAGAGTGCTGGGAGCGCGAACAGAGACTGTAATCTGATCTTTTGCCTGATACAGGGACTTGTCCGTTGTGACTTGAATCAGCCTGTCGGAGTCGCTCCAAAACACCTCGTCATAAGAAACGGTAGCCCCGGTCTTGTCGTGAACGTCGAAGACAAGCTGATAGCCACGGTTGCGGATAGAGTCGCCGTCGCCTTCAGTCAACAGTTGTAGATCGGAAACTTTGGCCACGCCGAATCGGTTGGTCTTGATGGCGTGAAGAAAATCCCTGATACCGGACGAGTTCTCCTCGCCGTAGTTTCTGTAGTGGTTCCGATCTTCGCTGACATTGACATGGCACTCCGCTGGGGTGCCGTCCGGATAATAGGTGGACACGTAGAAGGAGGCCCGATCTCCACTGAGCTTCATGCCAGAAACATAGACGTGAATCGGCTGGTGACTGAGACGGACCCGGAATCGGCGCTGCTCGGTCTTCCCCGTGCTGGGATCGGTCACATATGCGGCATAGTTGAGGTCTTTGAATCGTCTGTACGTCTCCTCTGCGAGCTCGCCGTGCAGCTGCGTAAAGTCCAGCGTAAACGTCGCCCGTCCGGAATGGTCAAGTTCTCCCGACTGACGATCAGCTTCGTCAACTACCCATTTGTGTTGTGCGGAGTCCCAGTGGCCCTGCTCCTCACGAACCAGTTTCACCGCGCCGTGGGTCAGTTCTTTCCCAAACAGGTATTTGGCGGATATCGCAATCGATGCGTTCTGACCAGGCAAATAGTAGGAGCGATCCGGCTGGGCTGCGACTGTAAAGTTAGGGAGATCGTAGCGGCTGACGCGAACGTTCGTCATCTCCTGGGCGCTACCGTACCGATCACTGTTTGAGAGCGAGACCTGGAGCCCATAAGGTCCGAGTTCTGTTGAGTCGGGGAGCTCCCAGTCGATGCTGGCAATGCCGAAGTCGTTTGTTTTTGCCGTGCCGCTAAACACGGTATTCGACTCTGGATCGACCAGCTTGAACTCAGCGTCTTCGTTTGCGACGGCGTGCTTGTCCACACTAAGCACAATTGCGCGGGCATGTAGTGATTGTCCGGGTTGATAAAGCAGTTTGTCCGTATTGATGATGATGCGAGCCCGCGGGTCGAGCTCGAAGTCGAAATCCTCCTTCCTTGTTTGATCGCGTTTCCGAGCCTCAACGTTGATTGAGCCACCGTCAGTCACTGCTCCTAGGATACGGAAGAGAAGAACAGCATCGCCAGATGAGTTCGTAGTGTGCGTTATGACGGCGCGGTTGTCGTCCGAATCGAATTCTAGCTCGCCTCGAACCTCCACGCCGCTCACTGGCTTCCGCGTAACCGGGTTGGCTGCGTGTATGCGCACGCGATAGGACTGGTCAGGCAGGGCTTTGTCAGCGTGCGCGATGCGAAGTTCGAACATGTCGGGGGCGATAGCTCCGAGGGCAACGACGCCACTGGCGGCTTGCTTGTCATCCAACAGAAGCCGGTACTTCACGCGATACCACAGCACCGGATCATTGTCGGCCACCACGGGAATTGCCGGTCGTGGCAAGGACAACTTGATTAGACTGCGACCGGGTTTGAGGCGCTCAGTAGTTTTGGATGAAGCTACGACCGCGTCTTTTGGATCGAGCAGATCAACGTAAAGAGTCCCGGAGACGGCTGTTTCGGACTCGTTCGAAACGGGTGCGATCAAAGCGATTTCCCGTTCGGAAATGACAGCGCTCATCTCCGATTCGTTGATCCGAAGAGGCGCGGAACTCGCGAGAAGACGCGTCGAGATAGCGGCGAGCAGAATGGCCAGGAAACGAATGCGTTGCGCAGATCGCATATGTCAACCGTCGAGCACAAGATTTACGCGAATAGTAGCACGGGAGAGGACTTAGTTCTGTGCGTGAGGGTTCGCCCAGTCCAAACAGTGGCCGTTTCTACTTCTTCAGTGAAGGGTGATCCTTCGTAATCCAGTCTTCGACTTCGCTGTAAAACTGGGATGCCTTGATGAGGATCTCCTTCGCTTCCGTCTCCGTCGCAACGTTGGAGAAGGTGTAGTCGATCGTATTTCGCTTTCGCCGACAGGTTTCGAAATAATCGGCGTACTTGTGCATGGGTTTACCCAACACAAGTTTCGTGCTTTCCAACGACACCCGGTGATGTCCAACTTTGCTCATGATCCGATATCCCGCACAGGCAATCGCCATGTTCGCGGCCTGGAGTGCTGCGTTGTAAGCAGTCGCAAATCTCCGATCTGCCGAAAGGCCAGCGAGGCCAGCGTCTGCGAGGTCGCGGGCGATCAGCGCTCTCATATTGTCCAATTCCTTCTTGGAGGTTTTGTGTTTCTGGGCTTCCTTATTTGCCAACAAGTTCGTCCAAGTCACTCTGGCCTCCTCTCACAAAATGCTTGCGCCCCTTCAAGACGGTTGTCAGGAAATGATCCCGCGACTTCACCTTCTCACGAAACTCTTCCTGGGAATAGACCGTGGCATTCACTTCCCTCCCGAGGCGTTGCTCCGCCTTGCGCAGTGCCGAAGACAGGTCAGCAAGACCAGCTTTGCCGACGACCATCAAATCTACGTCGCTCGTCGCATGCTCCCGGTTTCGCGCAACGGAGCCGTAGACAAAAGCACATTGGATTTTGTCTCCGAAGGGCTCCAGTATCTGCTTCACAATCGGAATGAGTCCTGCGGTTTTCTCGAACAGTTGCTGCAGTTCTCGGAATACCGGGGATCTGGTCTCTGCTTTGAAGTAGGCCCTTGTACCTTCACGGCGATGCGTTAATATGCCGCTCGCCACCAGGGACGACAGTTCCCGCTGAAGGCTGGATGGGGTCGTCCCGAGACGATCAGCAAGCTCCGACAGATACCACCACTTGCTTGGCTGTGTGAGCGTAGCCGCGAGCACACCTTGGCGCACGTGTGGGAACAGTGCGGTTAACACCGACGAGTTACGCATATTGCGTATATTATTACGCATATTGCGTAAGATGTCAATATGCACCTTGGAGTATGTGGACTCAGGCGCGGGCTGCTTCTAGTCGCGCGGCGGATAGAAACTGCAACAGTCGAGTCTCCTCATGCCGTTTATTCTTAAACCAGTCTGTTGACCAGATTCTATAGATTTTCCAGCCATGGCTCTCAAGGATCTCCTGGCGTAGCCGATCGCGATCGCGGGCTGACTTCGCTGAGTGATAAGCTGCGCCATCGCACTCGATTCCTGCGAGGTATCGACCTGGATTGGCCGAGTCCTTAACGCCGATGTCGATGGAGAATCCTGCAACTCCTACCTGGGGCACAATTTCATACCCTGCCGACTTGAGAATATAGCCTACTGAAATCTCGAAATCGCTGTCAGGTTCGCCTCCCGCTCCGGGCATCTCGGGGATTGTGCCATTCTTGGCAAATTCCAAGTATTGTCGGAGAACTTTCACTCCCCAGGAGGCGCTGTCCGTCATGATGTTGTTAGCTTGCAGGGACGAAAACACTTCGACTCGCCTCTTGGCACGCGTGAACAGGACATTCAGCCGTCGATGGCCCTGTGGTCCGTTAATTGGTCCAAACCTCTGGAATTGCTTGCCCTGCTCATTCGGCCCGTAGGTCGTCGAAATGAAAATCACGTCTCGCTCATCGCCTTGCACATTTTCCAGGTTTTTGACAAACAAGGGCTCCGACTTCCCCCTCCAGTCCGATACAAACGCCTCCGCGTGGGGATCATTTATGATTTCCTGGTCAAGCAAGTCGTCTATCAGTTCACGTTGTTCAAAGTTTAGTGCCACGATTCCGAGGCTCTCTTGCGGGTGTAAGCGCATGTGTTCGACCGCTGCGCGAACCACTTGTTGTGCTTCAACGACATTCCTGCGATTCACAAATCGTCCATCTGGGACTTCGATGAGCTTCACTCCCAATTCTGGATGATCCGAATATGCCGACGGAAACACGACTAGGTTTTTGTAGAACTCGTGGTTTGAAAACTCTATTAGGCTGTGGTGCCGTGAACGGTAATGCCAGCGCAATCGCCTGATCGGTTGGTACACCGACGTAGCGACATCAAGAATGCTTTCGGCATCCTCAGCAGCCGTGAGGTCATCGTCGGTCACGTCCCCGTCTTCCATTACTCGTTCAAAGAACGTGGTCGGAGGAAGCTGCTTCGGATCGCCAACGACAACCAATTGCCCTCCCCGTGCGATTGCGCCGAGAGCGTCTTCCGGCTTGAGTTGGGATGCCTCATCCATAACCACGAGATCGAAAACTAGCCTGCCCGGCTCCAGGTACTGAGCGACCGACAATGGGCTCATCATGAAACATGGCTTAAGCGCTTTCAGAGCATCTCCCGCGCGGTTCACGAGCTGCCGTATTGGCACATGGCGCTTCTGTTTTGCCAGCTCATGATCGATAAGCGAGAGGTCACTCCACTGACCCACGGGTCCAGATCGAGAGCCCATAGGAACAGAGCGGGCGTCAAGGACGGACGCCGCGTACTTGGCATTGAGCGACATGATCTCACGGTCAAGCCCAGCAAACCTGGCCCGGACATTCTCGTGAGCTAGCCCTTTGAACGACATCAGATCAGAATGAGCGTTAATGCAACTAGTGGCCAGGGAGCTGTAAAAAAGGTACTCATAGACTCGGGGCAACCCGTTAGTCGTTACCGCATTGCTAAGAGCGAGGCGTGGAAGCGCAGGCAACGTCGCCGCCGAACACTCATCCCAGGAGCGTAGCCAGTCGACATACATGGGTAGGTCGTCAGGGCAATGCAGTGCCCGTTCCAAGCGGGCGGCAACTGCCGAAAACGGAACCTCGTAGATCGTTTGACAACCCCAAAATTGCACGACATCCAGCTTGGCAATCTTGGTCATAGCCAGCAGTGTTCGCTGAAGTTCCGACATCGAGTCGACATAGCTACTCATCTCCGCATGAACTAACTGAGAGTTTGCGTCGAAATCTTGCAGCAGCCAACAGCGAACAGAGGGCGGAAGTACACCAGAGTCGACTCCGGCAGCGAAGTCCACTGCTTGCCCTATTGCGTCAATGTCTGTGTCTGGGCCTTTACAGACCTTCGCTAATCCGAGCTCTTTGGTTAAGCGATCAACCTCACGCGCATGCAGGCTTTCGTCGCGGCATAAGTCATGCAGCCTTCCCACGTGAGCCAACTTGAGAAGATTCTTTATCCCGCTCTCGGAGGCTAATGTGGACAGATGGGACAGTTTGCGGTCTACTCCCTGGAGATTGGCGCCGAATTCTTCCAGAGACCCATCCCACGAACACCTCATGGAAGCCGGTAGAGCATCCATGGCAGGCTTGGCCAGATCGCAAATGCTGGTCAGAGCGTCGATCTCCTCGCCCCTTGCTTCAACCTCTCGGCGCAAAGTTCGAAAATTTTCTACCGGCATCGCGGTGAGCACGTCCAGGAATTCTTTGCCCGCTGACCCTAAACTGAGACCTGCGCCAGAAAGCCATTCCGCCACACGCAGTAAGGCCGGCCACGGAGTGTTGACGCCGTCATAGTGAACTCCCGCGACTTCGCTAAAACGCTTGTCGGTATTGAAAGATCTGAGCCGATCCTCGTACTCCGCCAGGTCCCTGAGTCCTGAGATAGCCTCTGAGTGGCCAACCCTCCTAGGCGTTTTCAGAATCCGGCGGAAGATTCGCTTTGCATTTCGACAATCTTTTCGAAACAGACGGCTGACAAAGTTGCTTTCCAACAGATTGGCTGCATGATCATGCAGTTCGGCGGACAAAGGAAGGTTGCTCAGTTCAAACTGTTCTTTGAGCTTTGCGCTTCTGGCGCGGATATCAGCAGCTTTCTCCTGGGCCAAGCGGATTATGGTCGGTGAGTATTCACGCTGTAGCACTGAATGCCGGTAGCTGAGTTCCTCATCGGGAGCAGTAGCGAGCGCTCTGAATGCTTCACGCAGCAAATTGAAGCCCTCACGGCTGCTAGAAACCTTCGATGAGAGACTAGACTGCGCCCAAGACGACAAATGTGTGGCATGAGGGATCTGATGAAGTAGCTCTTTGACTCTCGTAGCATGGGCATTGATCTCCGAAGCGGAAAACTCCCCGATGCCATGCCCATCCACCAAGCGAGAAAGTTCGTGAAGAGAAGAGGGATAGTTTTGGGTGGCTGTGCTTAGATCCGCCAATTGCGAAATCTGAGCGCGAATCTTCCGCCAGTTTGATATCTGGTCGCAAAAGCCGCCAATAATCCGGCGTGAACTATCTGAATGAAGCCTAGGCAGGAGAGCAAACGTAGGGTTCGGGCTAGCGAAAGGAAGGCCCGCTTCAGCTGAACGACACCACTCCAACTCGCCCAGTGTCCCGGCAAGCACGAATCCTCGTCCATGGAGCTTCGCGACGGCATCTGCACAGGCGTTCGCCAAATCACTGCCGCTGCGGACCAGTCTGAGCAAGTCGGACTGTTCTGCATATCCGATGTCAGCTGACTCAACACCGTACCAAGGATGTTCTTTGAGTATGGGCCATTTCTGGAACATCTCCTTAGTAATAACGGCGAAAAGATCCGTGGCATGCTTGCCTCGCTCATAAGCAGGACGGCTAAGTCGGTCTTCGTCCCGAATCATTAACGAATCTAGATCGGGGATATCGCCTGGGAGGGCCATCGCCGCGCGGTGTTTGGCCCATATGATTTCGAAGGTTGTGCTTCCAAACTGAGGGTGGGATAGATTCAGCAGGCGAACGTACTTGTTGAGCTGGCCTCTAGTTTCCTTGGCCTGACTCAGTTTGTATTCCAAATTCGGAGCACCCCCGAAAGTATTGCGCGCGCTCAATCTTCGTTCGAGACCGTTTAGCAATTCACGTTTCTGCGTCTTGTGGCTATGCAATTCTAAGCAAAACAGACCTAAGCCAATTGCGTCGAGACGCCGGTAGACGACCTCTAGCGCGGCCAACTTCTCCGCAATGAACAGGACTGATTTCCCCTTCAGAAGCGCCGCGGCAATCAGGTTAGTGATGCTCTGGGATTTACCTGTTCCTGGTGGTCCCTCAATAACCAAATTCTTGCCATTGAGGGCGTCGATCAACGCACTGTGCTGCGAACTGTCCGCGTCATAGAACAATCGCGGAACCGGCATCTTGAGATCCTCATCATCGATTGGATACTCGTCAGGGAACGTAACGCTTGATGCCTTAACACCTTCAAATAGGTTCTTTATGAC
>Ga0075017_100000443_pt1 | contig 22866 bp, 20 predicted proteins | sample AleBraG_ABR_2012_FD_71475 | JGI IMG/M metagenome (GOLD analysis project Ga0075017, IMG submission 71475) | Freshwater sediment microbial communities in response to fracking from Pennsylvania, USA - Alex Branch Run_MetaG_ABR_2012 | ecosystem: Environmental > Aquatic > Freshwater > Creek >... | reverse complement strand
ACGTTATTCACCGAGCGGTTGTAGTAGAAGGCTCCGTGGTTCCAGTATCCGCCCTGGTAGCCGAAGCCACCATAGCCGAAGCCGTAGTTGACGCCACCGTAGAAACCGACATTCGGGCCCCAATAGCCCATATTCCAAGCGTAGGCGTTGCCGCCCCAGCCCCAATAGCCCGGCGTCCAGAGCAAACCAACTTCCGGAGCCATCACCCAAGTACCCGGCACCCAGAAATAGCCTTCCTCTCCATAAGCCCAGTAGCCAGGCGTCCACAGATAACCTTCGGCTGGGGCCATAGGCTGTACGTAAATAGGCAGTGCGGGGGGAGCGATTGTGATCGCCACGCCGAACTGCGCGAACGAGGCAGCCGGTATGGCTAGTATCAGAACGGTTAGCAACAGTAGACGGATATTACGCATTTTGTACCACCTTGCCAGATCATCCTTCGATCGCCCGGTCCTTCTTTGCTGCTACGGGCTGCGCGCATGGAAGCGGGGATGTCAGGTGAAGGATTCCACGGATCCCATTGTCAGGTCTGAGCATTTCGGCTCACTTTAGTCATATGCCACTTCGCATCCTGCGAATACCCTGCGGTCAATATTGATCAGTAATCGAATCGCCAATACCCGATACTGATGCTCGAACAACTTTCCACGGTTCTAAACACAGGCCGGACTCTCCGGCTGTAGATCTCTTGTGAAGCCGACAGCATAAAGAGCTCTCGTTGCACTACCAAACACCGGGCAAGTTTGTCGGAGAAAAAACAGGAGAAATCATGAAACTGCTAAAAGGAATAGGAATCGCACTTTGCCTCGCTGTGCTCTGTGTGCTTGTAGCTCCAACCGCATCGGCTGATGAGTCGAATCGGAAGACCGTGATCACCTTCAGCGGTCCAGTTGAAGTTCCGGGCGTAGGCCAACATAACCTGCCCGCTGGGACGTATGTCTTTAAGATTCTGGATTCCCAGTCCGACCGTCATATCGTCCAAATCTTCAATCAAGACGAAACCAAGGTCCTCACGGTAGTCCTCGCAATTCCGAATTACCGCCTGAAACCGACTAGCAAAACGGTAATCACCTTCCGCGAGCGGCCGGCCGGAGAGCCTGAGGCTCTGAGGGCATGGTTCTACCCAGGGCGTGAGTGGGGTGAGGAATTTGTATACGAGAAATCGAGAGCCATCGAATTGGCGAAGGAAACGAACGAGCCCGTGCTCGCAACCTCTCTCGCACTGGATACGGCACCCGTCGAAGCTCTGAAGACAGCACCGGTTGAGGCAGTTGCCCCCACAGGAGAGCCAGTCGCAATGGCTCAGGTTGTCGAAGCACCTCCGGCTGCTGCCGCTGAGCCGACTACTGTGGCTTCCGCCGATCCGCTTCCGAAAACCGCCAGCCCACTGTCCTTGATAGCACTGATTGGGCTGCTGATGATTGGTGCGGGCTTTGCTGTGTCGGCTTTTTCGAAGCGAGCCATGTTACGCAAGTAAGAAATGGATCGGACCGGCAATATCCATCCATTTGAGTTGACCCGGATCCGGACGGCGCGCAGCATCGCGCCCGTCCGGTTTGCTCCGGGACGATGCTGGATGCGCAGAAAGAAACCGGATGCCTGGGCGTTACTTATCCGCGCTGCTTCCACACGATGAACTGAGGCGGCGGAGTACGGCACATGTGCCCCTCTTAGTGGCTGCCCTTTTCGTGCTGATGGCAGCGTCAAGTCAGGCTCTGGCGCAAGCGCCCGCACAGCTGCCCAGCCATCCAGGCGTCCCATACACGATCAGAGCAAATGTAGATCTGGTGGTCTTGCACGCAACCACCGAGGACCGCAGAAACATTCTTGTGTCCGGACTGAAGCAAGATGATTTCCAGGTTTACGAGGATGGAGTGCTTCAGCCGATCAAGTATTTCAGCCGTGAAGATGTCCCGGTTACAGTCGGCCTCGTCATCGATAACAGTGGAAGCATGGGCCCGAAGCGCGCCGACGTAATTGCCGCTGCCTTGGCGTTTGCCCGCTCCAGCAACCCTCAGGACCAGATGTTCGTGGTCAATTTCAACGAAAAGGTTTCCTTTGGGCTTCCGGACAACACGGCATTTACAGACCAGGTGTCTCAGTTAGAGGTCGCCCTGTCCAGCATCCGAGTCCGTGGTGAGACGGCGCTCTATGACGCGATTGCTGTGGCGCTCGAACACCTGAAGAAAGGTAACCGCGACAAGAAGGTACTGATCGTTATCAGCGATGGCGGCGACAACGTCAGCAAACATAAACTGGCCGACATCATGGCCCTGGCCGGGCAACCCGGCGCAATTGTCTACACCATCGGAATTTTCGATGACCAGGATACCGATCGCAACCCTGGGGTGCTCAAGCGACTAGCGAAGCAAACGGGCGGCGAAGCTTTCCTGCCGGAATCGCTACAGGAAGTTACGCTCATCTGTGAGCGCATCGCCCGCGATATTCGTAACCAGTACACCATCGCCTACGTTCCCACGAACAGAAAGCGGGACGGAAGCTACCGCGTCGTGCGGGTGAAGGCCACGGCCCCAGGTCGTGGAAGTTTGTCAGTCCGCACTCGAACCGGTTACTTTGCACCGTCCCAAGCTCAGCCAATACCGGCAGAGAAGATAGACCGGCCATGATCCCCACGAAGAAGACAACGTCTCCCGCTCGAATCTCAGGATTTCGTTGGATTCCGCGTCTCTTTTTTATGGCTGGTGCCCTCGCGCTCGGGTACGTCGCCTTCACTGTGTTGAATGCCAGACTCTACCAGGTCTCTGCCAAACGGTATCTGGAAAGCCAGATCCGGGCGGAACCAGAGCATATAGATAGCCGGCCCAGGCCAGTGTTCAAAAACGGGGACGTTCTGGGCCGCATGGATATTGAGAGGCTGGGAATGTCGGTCGCGGTTCTACAAGGGACAGACTGGCGAACTCTGCGGTTGGGCGCCGGACATGTTAAAGGCACTCCGCTTCCAGGAGAGCCCGGCAACATCGGAATTGCCGGGCATCGCGACACTTTTTTCCGCGGACTAAAAGATATTCGCGAGAATGACGAGATTCAACTGCAGACGGCGAGCGGGTTGTTTCACTACGAGGTAGATTGGGTGAAGGTAGTGGACCCTGATGAGACTGCAGTTCTAGAACCTTCGACAAACGACAGCATGCTCACGCTCGTGACCTGCTTCCCGTTCTATTTTATCGGTCCAGCACCGAAGCGGTTTGTCGTGCGAGCGCATTTGACATCAGTAAGTCAACCTGGCTCTCTATCACCTAAGTCCAATGTCAGGCAACCCCGTTCAAAATTCCGCCTTAGAAACGATACATAATCGTAAGCTCGACGAACGAGTTCCAGGCGCGGTTCGATGTCTGCTCCTCCGTTAACGGGCGATTGGTACGATCGGTGACTGTCTCATGAACCCGGTAGACGCCGAACGTTTCCCGATAGAAGATGTGTTTCTTAATCGATGGTGACGGCATGTACAAACTGAACAGCGGCCCCTGGGAGCCGTTTTGCCAGTCGCTGCCCGGCATGACGTAGTCCGCGGAAATCCGCATCGAGAACCTCCGAAGGCAGCTCTCGGGTGTGCAGTTGGGCGCGAAATAGTCTCGCCCACCACCGATGGTGGGTCGCCATGATGTTTTGGTGTATTTAGTTGTGGAGAGCTGGCTCCAACGCGCTCCGCCACCGAAGAACCATTCCCGGGGGACGCGGATGTATGCAGTTCCATCGAGCGCGCGATCATGGCCGCTTGGGTTGGGCTGCTCGTTGTCATTTACTTTGTGCCCGTTGTCATAGGAAGCACTGGCATCGAAGAGCAGGTGCCGGGAATCGATCCGGAGGCCGGCGCCGCCTTTTGCAGCTACACTCGCATAGCCGCCCCCCATTAACTCAGATCCGGCGAATGCGTAAGGATGTGGGAGCAGGTCGCTTTGGCCATGTGCCAGCGACACGAATGCGAGCAGAAAAACGAGTGCCAGATAGGTTTTCATAAGCTGCCGCCTAGCTATCGGCAACTCGACGGTGTCACCTTGCTGGAAATCAAAGAGTAGCGAAAACGAAGGTAATGTCTGGGTAGGTAGCCTCTGCCCATCTTGTTGCTGGCGCTGGAGTTCTTCTCAGAGTTTGGGTCTCCCAAAGATATTCAGTATGCTTGGCGCAGATGGAAGAATCGGCGCCAGTCATCGAAATCTGCGACGTCTCCTGCTCCGTTGGCGGTAACGACGTTCTGCGCGGATTGACTCTGCAGGTTGAGCGCGGCGAGATCATGGTGCTTCTCGGCCGCAGCGGTTCGGGCAAAACCACCACGTTGAAGCTGATCAACCGCCTCGTTTCGCCGACCTCCGGGGAAATTCGGGTCCATGGCGTGCCCACCTCTCAGTCGGACGTGATCCAGTTACGGCGGGGCATCGGCTACGTCATTCAGGATGTTGGATTGTTCCCGCACTTCACCATCGAAAAAAATATCGGGCTGGTTCCCCGTATAGAAGGTTGGCCCGCGAAGCGCATCGGCGAACGCGTGCAGGAATTGCTGAAGCTGGTGGGGCTTTCCCAGGACATCGGCCCGCGCTATCCGCACCAACTCTCGGGCGGGCAGCGACAGAGAGTTGGCGTGGCGCGCGCCCTGGCGGCGGATCCCGAGATTCTCCTGATGGATGAACCTTTCGGCGCTCTCGATCCCCTGACGCGGGATGAATTGCAAAAGGAATTCCTTTCGCTGCAAAGGAAGCTGCGCAAAACTGTCGTTTTTGTGACTCACGACCTGCGGGAGGCAATGCGACTCGGTTCCAGGATCGCGCTGATGGAGGCGGGGAAATTGGTTACGGTGCTGACACCAGGAGAATTCGTGCAGTCTGAAGACCCGCTGGCTTCGGCTTACGTGCGGGCGTTTGGGGATGGACTGCTGTCGTCGGTGAATCGAGGCACGTCATGAGCGTCCTTCAATTTTTCCTACAAAATCGCGGCCAAGTGCTCGAACTCACCCTCGAGCATCTCTGGATGGTCGGGTTATCGACTCTGTTTGCGACTCTGATTGGCATCCCTCTGGGCATCCTGATCGCGCATCGGCCCGTGTACAACAAACCGGTTCTGGCAGGCGCGAACATCATTCAGACCATTCCCAGCCTGGCGCTCTTTGGATTCCTGCTGCCGTTGCCCTGGCTGGGCGCCCGGGCAGATCGTTTGGCGATCCTTGCGCTAACGCTCTATGCGCTGCTGCCGATCATTCGCAACACCTACACGGGGATTCGCGGCATCGAGCCGGCTGTGCTGGAGGCCGGCCGGGGCATGGGACTCACTGAGTCGCAACTTCTGAGGCAAGTGGAACTGCCGCTTGCGTTGAATGTCATTCTCTCGGGTGTGCGCACTGCCGTAGTCATCTCAATCGGTCTTGCGACCATCGCCGCAGCCATCGGTGCGGGAGGCCTCGGAGAGTTCATTTTCCGCGGGCTGGCGATGGTCGACAACCGGGTGATTCTGGCCGGGGCGATCCCCGCCGCGCTTCTCGCGTTGCTAGCGGACGTCGGCGTGGGGTGGCTGGAGAGGCGCCTGCAGCCGCGATGAGAGCTCGCCTGACGCTCGGCGCGATGGTCTTGCTGTTGACTGCTGGGTCATCGTGCTCGTACTCCCGTACCGATCGCATCGTTGTGGGCTCCAAGAATTTCACTGAATCCCTGATTCTCGGGGAAATGATGGCGCAGCAGATCGAAGCTCATACCCAGTTGAAAGTCGAACGGCGTTTTTATCTCGCCGGAACTTATATCTGCCAGCAGGCGATGCTGGCGGGGCGCATCGATATGTATCCCGAATATACCGGCACGGCGTTGACGGCGATTCTGAAGCAAAAGGCGAGCAGCGACGAGAAGGCTGTTTTTCTGGAAGTCAAGAAAGAATACGAAAACCGCTTTCACCTGACGCTGGGTCCGCCGTTCGGATTCAACGATACCTTTGCCATGGAGATTCGCGGGGAAGATGCGCGCCGGTTCAACATCCGGACGCTATCGCAGGCGATACCTTACGCCGCAAAGTGGCGGGCTGGTTTCGGATACGAATTCATGGAGCGGCCAGATGGTTATCGCGGCCTCGCGGCTGCCTACGGTTTACACTTTGCCGAACCACCGCGCGTGATGGATTTGGGTTTGCTGGCGCGCGCGCTGCACGAACATCAGATCGATCTGGCCGCTGGCAACACGACCGACGGGCTCATTCCAGCGATGGACTTCTTTGTTCTGGCCGATGATCGCCACTATTTCCCTCCGTATCAGGCAATGGCCGTAATTCGTCAGGAGACGCTGCTGCTCCACCCTGAAGCGGGGCCTGCCCTTGATGCCCTTGCCGGACAGATCTCCGATACCGACATGCAGGGCTTGAACTATGAAGTCGATGGGCACCACCGCGATCCTGTTCAAGTGGTGCGCGAGTTCCTGCGCAACCGGAAACTGATTCCCTGAGCGTGGGGCCTAGAGCCTAAAGCCCCCGAAAAAAGCTATTTAGCCTGCGACCTTGTTAGCCGCTCGTACATCTAAGCGTCAGGCTAAAGCGAGAGACCGACTCGCCAGGAGGTTTTCATGCTTGCCACGGAAAGCATTACGAGCACCCGGCACGATTTGCGGGAACGAATGTCTCGCGCCCGGCAGCAAAGCGACGCTCTCTTCAAAGTCGTTCGCCCGACCTCGATTTACGAGCGGCCCATTCCTGAGCGGCATCGCATCATCTTTTACCTCGGACACCTTGAAGCCTTCGATTGGAATTTGATGCACGAGGCGCTTGGCCTGAAGAGCTTCCAGCCTGAACTGGATCGGCTGTTTGCCTTCGGGATCGATCCGGTCGGCGGCGGGTTGCCGACGGACCAGCCTTCCGACTGGCCCCCGGTCAAGGCGGTGCAGGACTATGTGAGACGCGTGCGCTCGGCGCTGGATGACGGGCTTGCAAGCGACTCGGCGGAATCGAATCGCGGACGCGACGGTTTTTCGCTCGACACGCTTCTCAACGTTGCCATCGAGCACCGGCTCATGCACCTCGAAACTCTGGCTTACATGCTGCATCAGTTGCCGCTTGATTCCAAGATTCCGCAAGCCGATCCTTCCTCTCCCGATACACCTTCTCCAGATGGCCGTATGGTCGCAATTCCGGCTGGAACAGCCACCCTCGGCCTTTCGCGGAGCAACGAAATTTTCGGATGGGACAACGAATATGAGTCGCATACCGAACGGGTCTCTGAGCTTGAGATGGATCAATATCAGGTGACGAACAGCCAGTTCCTCGATTTTATCCACGCCGGTGGATACGACGAGCGCTCTTTCTGGAACGACGAAGACTGGGAGTGGAAAAGCGAGCGGGGGATTTCTCATCCGGTCTTCTGGAAGAGCACTGGCGACGGGTGGCGGTATCGAACCATGTTCAACGAAATTCCATTGCCGCTGCACTGGCCGGTTTATGTAAGTCAGGCGGAGGCTTCGGCCTATGCGCGCTGGGCAGGGAAGTCGCTTCCCACCGAAGCGGAGTGGCATCGCGCTGCCTATGGAGCGCCGGACGGCAGCGTACGGATTTACCCGTGGGGCAATTCTGAGCCGAATTCGAGATTGGGCAACTTCGATTTTGAGCGCTGGAATCCGACGCCGGTGAATGCACATCCCGCAGGCGCGAGTGCATTCGGCGTGCAAGGGATGTTGGGCAACGGCTGGGAGTGGACTTCGACGGTATTTGCGCCATTCCAGGGATTTGAACCGTTCCCGTTCTATCGGGGATATTCGGCAGATTTTTTTGATGGCAAGCACTTCGTCATGAAAGGCGGCTCGTTACGCACTGCCGCGTGCATGCTGCGACCTACATTTCGCAACTGGTTCCAGCCACGGTACCAGTACGTGTATGCGGGATTTCGCTGCGTAAGCCGCTGACCGAAAGAAGTGAAGGAGAGGCGAAATGCTTGTACAGACGATCACCACCAACGCTACTCATGAGTTCGCAGCCGACGTGCGCGCCGGGCTCACCCGGCCCGGACAAAAGGAACTCCCCTCCAAATATCTTTACGATGACGTCGGATCGGCGTTGTTCGAGGTAATCAGCCATCTGCCCGAATACGGTTTGACACGTGCCGACGAGCGCCTGCTGCGGAGGCACGCGCATGAGATCGTGGATCGCGTTCCGGGCCCGGTGTCCGTAGCCGAATTAGGCAGCGGCAGCGGCAAGAAAACGCGCTGGGTGCTCGAAGCGTTGACTCGCCGCCAGCGCACGGTCTACTACCCTGTCGAGATATCCCGCTCGGCCCTGGCCATGTGCGAGCGTGAGCTCAGCGACATCGAATCGGTCAGCATTGTGGGATTTGAACGTGAATATCTCGATGGCTTGCTGGAAGTGGCGGCGCGCCGCAGCGGCAATCAGCGGTTGCTGGTTCTATTCCTGGGCAGCACGATTGGAAACTTCGATCGGCAGGCGGGCGTGGCCTTCCTGACGCAAATGCGACGAATTCTCCAGCCCGGCGATTCCTTGCTTCTGGGAACTGACCTGGAAAAGTCAGAGTCCCAATTGATCAGTGCCTACGACGACGAACTGGGCGTGACCGCTGCCTTCAACCTGAATCTTCTGGCTCGCATCAATCGCGAACTCGAAGCCAACTTCGACCTGCACCATTTCGCTCATGTCGCGAAAATCAACCACCGTGAACGGAGCATCGAAATGCATTTGCAATCGATGTGCCGGCAGACGGTGAGCATTGCGTCCGCTGACCTGTCCGTCGAGTTGCTCGCCGGGGAGACGATCTGGACCGAAAGCAGCCACAAGTATTCGGCCGCCGAGGTTTGCCAGATCGCCCTGGAGGCTGGATTCTACTGCGACGCGCAGTGGGTCGACGAGCAGTGGCCGTTCGCGGAAAACCTGCTGATTGCCGAGTGAGCTTATCGAAGCTGGCCGTTCACAAAGTCCCGGTGGATGAATCCAAGTTGAGCTGTTCTGAGTCCAATGTTGCACATGAGGACGCTGTTCATTCGTCCTGGATTCTGTTCTTCGGGGATAATGCAGGTAGCCTGACCGGATTTCAGTGGAGGACGCCATGCCCCAGCAGTGTTCGCACCTTGATCAGATCAAAATCACCACCACCAGCAAACACGTCTGTGAAGAATGTGTAAAGACCGGCGACACCTGGGTGCATCTGCGGATGTGCCTCAGTTGTGGTCAAGTAGGGTGCTGCGATTCGTCCAAGAACAAGCATGCCACCAAGCACTTTCATCATTCCAAGCATCCCCTCATTCGGTCGATTGAGCCGGGCGAGGGGTGGGTCTGGTGCTACGTGGACGAGATTGAAGCCGGGGAACTCGCGGCGTAGGCAGGTTTAGATTGCGACCAAGGGGCCGTATGCGATATCTAAGCATTTTGTCAGTGGCCCAAGTTTCCCCGGTCGCGCGATTGAGATCATGGCAAAGCCGATTTTACTGAGTGTCGACGATGATCCGGATGTTCTGCGCGCGGTTGAGCGCGATTTGCGCTCGCACTACGGTGCAGAGTACCGCGTCATTGGCAGCGATTCCCCCCTGGGCGCTCTTAATCTCGTCAAGGAATTGAAGGTTCGCAACGACGCGGTGGCGCTTTTGTTGGCCGATCAGAGGATGCCGCACATGGACGGCGTCCATTTCCTGCAAGAGGCTCGGAAAGTTTATCCCGGGGCAAAGCGGGCGCTGCTTACCGCTTATGCCGACACGAATGCTGCCGTCAGCGCGATCAACCAGGCGAGCATCGATTATTTTTTCCTGAAGCCTTGGGATCCACCCTCCGAGCGGTTGTATCCGCAGTTGGACGACTTGCTGGACGATTGGCAGGCTTCCTACCGCCCGGCATTTCAGGGAATCCGCGTTCTCGGTACCAGATGGTCGCCGCGATCGTATGAGATGAGAGATTTCCTGGCACGCAACCACATCCCTTATCAGTGGATTGACGTGGAGAATTCGGCTAACGACCCGGAAACCAAGCTGCTATTCGAAACGCTGCATCCCGAACCCGGCGACCTCCCGCTGGTCCTTTTCCCCGACGGTACCAAACTGCTGAAGACTGCGCCGTCGCAGGTGGCGCAAAAAGTCGGGTTACGGACTCGCGCGCAAACCAGCTTCTACGATCTGGCCATCATCGGCGGAGGACCGGCTGGACTGGCGGCAGCGGTCTATGGCGCGTCCGAAGGCTTGCACACGGTCATGGTCGAACGCGAAGCTCCGGGCGGACAGGCGGGAATGAGTTCGCGTATCGAAAATTATTTGGGATTTCCCAGCGGTCTGAGCGGCGGCGATCTGGCGCGGCGCGGCGTTGTGCAGGCCCAGCGCTTCGGGGTGGAGATTCTGTCTCCCCAGTCGGCAGTGGCGGTGCGGACGGAGGGGCCCTACCGAATCGTCAAAACTGCAGATGGCTCCGAGATTTCCTGTCACGCGTTGATGATCGCCACCGGGGTGCAATGGAGGAGGCTGGATGCGCCGGGCATCGACCGCCTGCAGGGCGCCGGGGTTTATTACGGCGGCGGCGCCACGGAGGCGCTGTCGTGCACCGGGGAAAGCGTCTACGTGGTCGGCGGGGCCAACTCCGCCGGTCAGGCCGCCATGAATTTTTCCAAGTATGCCGAGAAGGTCGTGATGCTGGTGCGCGGAGAGTCGCTGGCTGCCACGATGTCGCAATATCTGATCGATCAGATCAAAGAAACGCCCAACATTTCGATCTGGACGCACGCCAGTGTCGCAGAGGTGCACGGCGAGAATCACCTGGAAGGAATCTCTGTGCACTGTTCCGATAGCAACAAGATTGAGCATGTCGCCGCCTGTGTGATGTTCATCTTCATCGGAGCCTTGCCCGAAACGGACTGGCTGGCGGGCTTTTTGGAACGGGACGAGCGCGGATTCATTCTCACCGGCCCCGATCTGACGCTCGGTGGTCAACGTCCCAAGAGTTGGACCCTGGACCGCGACCCTTTCCTGCTGGAGACGAGCGTACCTGGTGTTTTCGCGGTCGGCGACGTGCGCCACGGGTCAATCAAGCGCGTGGCGTCAGGTGTGGGCGAGGGTTCCGTTGCCGTGCAGTTCATCCATCAATACTTGAGCAAGGTATAAATGGCAGAGATTTCAGACCTTCTGCACGTCTCCGTATTCTCCGGGCTTCCCGAAGACCAGCTCCACTGGTTCCTCAGCCAATGTCAGGAATTACGCCTGAAGGCGGGCGAGAACTACACCCGGCAAGGCGATCCCGCGGACGCGATGTACGTTCTGCTGGAGGGCGAATTTCAGATGCGGGGAGAACTGGCTGGAGAGAGCATCGTGCTTCCGCTGAAAGCGGGCGATGTGACCGGAGTGCTGCCATTTTCCAGGATGAAGCAGTTCACCGTCTCAGGGAAGGCCTTAAGCGAGGCTCGCGCCCTGCGGTTTCCTGCGGCCCGCTTTCCGGAACTGGTGCAGAAAATGCCGGAGCTCACGACGCGCCTCGTGGGTCTGATGTCAGACCGAATTCGCGAGACCACGCGATTCGAACAGCAGCGCGACCGGCTGGCTGCTCTGGGTAAGCTTTCTGCCGGGCTTGCCCATGAACTCAACAATCCCGCGTCGGCTGCGAAACGAGCGTCGAGCCAACTCCGAGCGCTCATGACGCGAATTCGCGACGCCAGCCACGAGCTCGGAGCGCGCGATCTGACGGCTGAGCAAAAAGCCGAAATCGACAAGCTCGAAGCTTCTGTCACACAGAACGAGGCGCCGCCACCCGATGCACTTACCGCCAGCGACCTGGAAGATCGCATCGACTCGCTGTTGCGCAGTCACGGTCAAAATGACCTGTGGCAGCTCGCGGCCAGCTTGGCGCGCAAGAACTTTCAGCCGGAGCTGTTGGAAGGTCTCTTTGCCAGTCTCGGGACCGACACCGCCGGGGCCGCACTGACGCGAATCGCGACCGCGCTGGAGATTTTCGAATTGTTGAGCGAAATCGAGAGCAGCACTTCCCGCATTTCGGAACTGGTCTCCGCCATCAAGCAATACACCTACATGGACCAGACTCCGGTGCAGAATGTCGACATCGTGAAGAGCCTCGAGACGACGCTGATCATCCTGAACCACAAGTTAAAGCGCGGGGTTACGGTAAAGCGAGAGTACGAGAAGGTTCCTCTCCTGGTGAATTCTTTCGGCAGCGAATTGAACCAGGTCTGGACCAACCTCATCGACAACGCGATCGACGCGATGGGAGGCAAGGGCGAGTTGCGTATTCATACCTACCGCGAGGACGCTTGCGTTGTGGTGGAAATTGCCGACACCGGCCCTGGCATTGCGCCGGATATCCAGAAGCACATCTTCGAACCGTTCTTCACCACGAAGGGCGTAGGTGAGGGAACTGGCCTTGGCTTGGATACGGTCCTGCGCATCGTGCGAAAACATCAGGGCAACATTCAGGTGAAATCCAAGCCCGGTGATACTTGCTTTCAAGTATGGCTGCCGTTGGCAGAGAGTGCAGCCTGAGTTCCTCATCTCCTTGCAGCGTCTTGATCCTTCGTGAAATAGTTCGCACTCATGATCGTGATCGTAATGGGCGTGACGGGTGCGGGCAAGACCACGGTTGGCAAATTGCTCGCCAGCGAGCTCGGCTGGGAGTTCGCTGATGCCGACGATTTTCATCCACCATCCAACATAGAGAAGATTCGCAAAGGTATCGCTCTCACCGATGAAGACAGGCGCCCGTGGCTGCAGCGGCTGCGCTCGCAGATCGAGGCATGGATTGGAAAAGGGCTCAGCGGCGTCCTGGCATGTTCGGCACTCAAACAAAGCTACCGGCAACAGCTCGATGCCGGCCCGCAAGTGCGGTTTGTCTTCCTGAAGGGCCCTGCGGAACTAATCGCCGAGCGCATCCAGTCCCGCCACGGGCACTTCGCCGGGGCGCAGATTCTCGCCAGCCAGTTCGCCGATCTGGAAGAGCCTGCCGACGCTGTTACCGTTTCCGTCGCCGCCAGTCCGCCTCAGATGGTCAGTGAGATTCGCCGGAAGCTCGAGTTGACGTAGAATCCTTTGACCCAGCCGGCAGGAGCCGAGCGCCCTACTTGCCATCGACACATGATCGCCTCGAATCCGCTGTCGTCTCCCGGCTGATGTGGCGGCTGATGCCGTTTCTCTTCCTGCTCTACATCGTCGCCTACCTCGACCGGATCAATGTCAGCTTCGCTGTCCTGCAGATGCGGGGCCAGCTGGGTCTGAGCGACCGCGTCTACGGTCGCGCGGCGGGCATGTTTTTCGCTGGGTACTTCTTCTTTCAACTCCCCAGCAATCTCGTGCTGGAGAAAGTGGGAGTCCGCCGCTGGATTTCCTGCCTGATGGTTACCTGGGGCCTGATCTCCTGCTCCATGGTTCTGATTCGCGGGCCGATCAGCTTCTACTCCACGCGTTTTCTCCTCGGTGCTGCCGAGGCCGGATTCTTTCCCGGCATCATCCTCTACATGAAGCGCTGGTTTCCCGCAAGCGCGCGAGCGCGCGCAGTGGCCTGGTTTATGACCGCAAACCCGATCGCCGGCATCGTGGGCAGTCCGATCTCAGGCGCTTTGCTCGGCTTGACCGGGAAGGGTTTGTCAGGCTGGCAGTGGATGTTTCTCATCGAGGGCCTGCCGGCGATCGTGCTCGGTGTGATCGTGGCCTTCACGCTGGCGGACTCTCCTCAACAGGCGCACTGGTTAAAAGACGAACAGCGCGACTGGCTACTCGCTAAACTCGGGGCTGAACAGCAGGCGGAGTCGAGCGCGGGGCGGGCCAGCGTGTGGAAGGCGCTTACCAGTCCGAAGATCTGGCTTCTGTCGTTGATCTACTTCGGCGTCTCGACGACGATGTATGGGGTCACCCTGTGGCTCCCGAGCGTGATTCGGAGCCTGTCGGGGCTTAGTTATTTTCTGACCGGAGCCGTCGCAGTTATTCCGTTTGCCGTGGCCGCGGTCGCGATGGTGTTGGCCGGGAACCACTCGGATCGTAACAACGAGCGCCGCTGGCACACCGCGATTCCGGCATTCGTTGGAGCTGCCATGCTGATCCTGGCGGGCTACGTGAGTTCGCCGTTTCTGGTGATTGCAGGAGTTGGCCTGGGATTAGTCTGTGGAGAATCGATGGTCGGTCCATTCTGGGCCATGGCAACGTCACAGATGCGAGGCATATCGCCGGCAGCAGGCATCGCGGTTGTAAACTCCCTTGCCAATCTGGGCGGGTATTTCGGTCCAGACATCGTGGGTTTTTTCCGCACAGCGAATGGCGGTTTCCGGGGCGGCCTCCTGGCGATTGCCACGGCGCTTACTTTGAGCGGGGTAGTGGCCTTGATCGTAGGTCGCTCCGAGGGCGACAGAAAGGCGAAATAAGCGCTTCTCGCTGTTACGGAGCCTGGTGCGCCGAGGCCGGAATGTCGCGCCCTTCTCTTCGCTAAGCGCTCTGAATTGTTTACAATAGAACACTCGCCGGGAACGCCCTTGTGGAGCGTCGGCAGAGGCAAAACGCAATTTGGAACAGCAGAATTCTAGTCTCAGCCCCGCGCCTACGGTTTACTGGCGCGTCGAAGGAAGCCTTCTAGACTTGACCGTGGTCAGGCCGGTGGCGTTCTTCACCTGGAATGCCCAGACGTTTACCGGAAGGCTGCGCCGCCGCGGCCTCATTTTCTTGATGGCCGTGTTGCGCCCGTTCCTTTATTCCACGAATCGGAAATTTGCCACGCGAGCGGTGCACACCGTTCTGCGCGGGGTCACTCGCGACCGCCTCGATCTGCTGGGCGAAGAGTTTTTCCAATACAAGCTAAAGCCCCGCCTGAAAGAGAAAGGCGCACAAAAAGTCCGCGAACTGGTGGAGTCAGGCGCGGACGTCGTGCTCGTCAGCCAGGCGCTGGAGCACATCATGCGGCCGCTGGCGCAGCATTTCGGCGTCAAACACATCATCGCCAACCGCCTTGAGTTTCGCGATGGGGTGGCGACTGGACGGCTGCTGGAGCCAGTAATCCGCCCACGCGGAGCCTTCGCTCCTCTGCGCGAAAACATGCCCGACGGCCGGCGCGCCCCCAAGACCCTCGCCCGTCATCTCGATATTTCTCTGGAAGACTTGCGTGGCGCCGTGATACCGGCAGAACGCGAGGTTTTCGCGCCAGTCCGGCCAATCGTTCACTTCAACGATCGCCGCCAGCCGCAAGGGTTTTCGGTTCGCCAGGCCTTCGCCGGAAAGCATGTGATGCTTATCGGCGTCACGGGTTTTATCGGGAAAGTCTGGCTTGCCAACACGTTGATGGACCTGCCCGCAGTTGGGCGCATCTACCTGCTGATTCGACGGCAAAAGTCGAATCCTGCCGAGCGCCGCTTCGAGAAGATGGTTGAAGATTCCCCCGTCTTCGATCCTTTATTCGAAAGATATGGCGAAAATCTTCACGACTTCCTGCGCGATCGGGTTGAGATTGTGGAGGGCGATGTCACCCAGTCCGGCCTTGGTCTCGGTCCGGAGACGGCGCGGCGCCTGCAAAAGAATCTCGATCTCATCATCAACAGCTCCGGCCTAACCGACTTCAACCCGGACTTGCGCGACGCGCTTGCGACCAACACCGACGCTGCGCTCAACATTCTCGAATTCGTGCGCACCACCGACCACTGCGGGCTTCTGCATCTTTCCACTTGCTATGTGGCGGGCGAACAGGACGGCCGAGTCGCCGAAAAGCTGACTCCTAACTACAACCCGCGCGGGTTGGCGGACTTTGACGCCGAAGTGGAATGGAACGCATTAAAGGATCTGATCCGGCAGGCCGATGCGCAATCGGAGAGCGAGGAAGTAACTTCTGGTTTACGCATCCAGGCGCGAGCCAAAGAGCATGCGGCGAAGGTTTTGCAAGGTGCGGCGCTGGACAATCAGATCCGCAAGAACCGCGTCCGCTGGTTGAAGACCTATCTCACGGAAGTTGGAACGCGCCGCGCCAAGGAACTCGGCTGGCCGAATACGTACACCCTTACCAAGAGTCTGGCCGAGTCGCTGATCGTGAAACGTGGCGCCGGCTTGCCCATCGCGGTCGTGCGTCCGGCCATCGTCGAGACTTCGGTATCGAAACCCTTTCTGGGATGGAATGAAGGCATCAACACCTCGGCCTCGCTTTCTTATCTTCTGGGAACCTACTTCCGGCAGTTGCCTTCGAAAGAAAGCAAACGGCTCGACATCATTCCGGTGGATGCGGTGTGCGCCGGTATGACGCTCATTGCCGCCGCCGTTATGGAGCGCCGGCACGATCCTCTGTATCAACTGGCCACATCGGTTACAAACCCTTGCGACATGGGGCGGTCGATCGAGTTGACATCCCTGGCTCACCGCAAACATTACCGCGCCCAGGAAGGACTGGAGTCCTGGCTTCGCCTGCGTTTTGACGCGATCCCGGTTTCCAAGGCGCGCTACAATCGTCTATCCGCTCCGGCGCAAAAAGCAATTGTGAAGTCGATTCAACGCATCATGTCCCCGCTTCCCCTGAAGAAAGCGCCTCTGGTGAAGACAGAACGGAACCTGGAGCGCGTCGAAAAATTGATTGAGCTGTTCGAACCGTTCATTCTGCTGAACGAGCACGATTTCGCCGCGGAGAATGTAGAGAAGCTCTCGCACGCCCTGATTCCCGAGGAGCGTTCAACGTTCGCCTATGACACGCGTTCTCTTGACTGGTGGGAATACTGGATCAATATTCACATTCCAGCGCTACGCCGGTGGACCTATCCGCTCATTGAAGGCCGCCCCCTGGAGGCGCGGCCTCCCCGTAGCTTTCAACTTTCTCCCGCCAACGGTGACACCGTGAAGACTGGGACCAATGGAGCAACGTGGCGATATTCCTGACTGGCGCGACGGGATACATCGGTGCGCACGTCGCCGCAAATCTGCTGACAGGGCACGGTGCCGCTTTGAACGTGCTTGTGCGAGCGCGCGACAAGCAGGAAGCTCAGGTGCGGTTGTGGAACGCGATGCAGATGCACCTGGAGTTCCCGCTGTTCTTTGAGTATTTGCAGACCAAGGTGAGGGTCTTCGTCGGAGATTTGACTTCTCCGGGATTCGGCCTGGCTCGCGATGAATACGACCGCCTGGTGCACACCACGGACTCCGTGATCCATTGTGCGGCGTCCCTCAATCGCAAGTCGGAAAAGACCTGCCTGAATGTGAACCTGCGCGGGACGCTCGAAGTGCTTACTCTGGCGCGGCAGGCGGAGCATTATCACGGCCTGCGCCGCTTCAGCGAGGTCAGCACGGTGGCCGTCGCGGGTAAACGTCAAAACGAAGTCGTGACGGAAGATAAGTCCATCGACTGGGATCGCTCCGATTACGATCCTTACGCGCGCACAAAAAAGTTTTGCGAGCACATGACGCGCGTGCTGTTGCCGGACACGCCCAAGACCGTCTTTCGTCCGAGCATCGTGCTGGGCGACAGCCGCCACGCTGAAACCACGCAATTCGATATGGTGAAGGCGTTCGTTTTCCTCGCGAATTTGCCCGTGCTGCCTTTCCGTTCGCACGACAAAATCGATATCGTGAACGTTGACTTTGTCGCTGACGCGATTGCCACCCTGCACCAGAAGGATCAGCCTCAATTCGACACGTATCATCTCTCGTCGGGAACGTCTTCGCAGACCTTCCGCGAATTGACCCAGGCCCTGGCGGCTGCCCAGCAAAAACGCGGGCCTGTCTTCTTGCCCTTTGCGGAAAAGCCGTTCAATAGCTCGGTGCAGATGCTGTCGAACCGGAAGGGACGGATCGGCTACGGCGCTTCGCTGATGAAAGTGTTCTTCCCCTACCTGGTCTGGAATACGGTTTTCGATAACACACGCGTGACGATGGAACTCGGCCGCAAGCCCATTCCATTTTCGCAGTACAGCTTCCCCCTACTGAAATTCGCCCGCGAAAATAACTTCGAGTACAAGTATCAGCCCTGGCCGGCCGCGGCGGGAGGGAACGCCGCATGATGGACCTGATGTTAGAGGCGTGGGTGAGCGGCAACATCGAGCGCGCGAAGACTCGCTGGGTGCTGGGTGGAGGCAAGCCCTGGCAGCCGGGCGAAAAGCTGAAGCTGTTGTTTGCCGGATACAACGGCACGCGCAACATGGGCTCCGATGTTCGCGTGGAGGAAATGTTGCGGCAGATTCGGCACATTCTTGGCGCCGAGCGCGTCGACTTCAGCGTGATGAGCCAGAACTTCGAATTCTCCAAGGGATATTTCGAAGGCACGCAGCAGGTGCATCTACCGGACATCTTCCCGCCATTTCTGGCGAACGAAGTTCCCCGGCACCACGGCGTCGTGGCCTGCGAAGGCTCTATGTTCAAGAGCAAATTTGCGAACGCGCTGACCACGATGATGATCGGATCGCTGGGCATTGCCGCGGCGCAGAACAAGCTTTCCGTCGGATACGGCGCGGAAGCCGGCCATATGGATCCGCTGGTAGCCAGGATGTGCGGCCGCTACTGCAAGAATTCATTCGTGATCACGCGTAACGAGGAATCGCGGCGCATCTTGCGGGAACTCGGTGTGCCCACCGAATTAGGCACGGACACAGCCTGGACCTTCGAACCGCGCCCTGCAGAGTTTGGCCAGAGTGTCCTTCGTAAAGTCGGATGGGACGGCCGCGCGCCGGTGCTGGTCGTCTGCCCCATCAATCCGTTTGAGTGGCCGGTGAAGGCGTCAGTCGCGAAGTATGCCCTGCACAGCCTCACGGGCGCCTATAAAGAGAGTCACTATCGCACCGTCTATTTTCATAACTCTGGGCCGGCGGCGGACCGTGCCTATCAGCACTATCTGACTTCGATTGCGAACGCGGTGGCTGCATTCCGCAAGATGCGGCCAGTCTTCGTCATCCTGGTGGCCACCGAGCGGCTTGATGCCCGGCCGGCCAATCGTATCTCCGAAAAGCTGGGCGGCGTGCCCGTCCTCACCTCCGATCAATACAACATGTACGAACTGGTCAGCGTTCTCCGCGCCTGCCACATGATGGCTTCATCGCGCTACCACGGCATCGTGACTTCGATGCCGGGACTCGTTCCATCCGCGGGCATCACGATGGACGAGCGCATCCGCAATCTCATGCGGGAACGCGGGCACGAGGACTTGCTGATGAACGTCGATGATGCGGATCTAGAGCAAAAGTTGCTCATCGCGCTGGAGAGGCTGGCAACGGAAGGTGAACGCATCGCGGACGGCATCGCGCGAACGGTTGTAAAGAATCTGAAGGTAATGGCGCGCATGGGCGTCTACTTCGAAGAAGAACTGCAGCGGCGCTATCCGGAATTTCCGGCGCGCGCCGGCGAGTGGAGTTGGGAAGATTATCTGCCGCCCATGAACGATTCTCTCAAGCAGCTGATTTCAGCATATAGCTGATAGCCTACCAATCTCATGCCCTTCGTCGGCGACATCCTTTCGAAGCTCAAAGAGTCCGCGAACTCAACGGTCCTCGGGGAAATCCGTAACGGTGAGGTTACGGGTGTGACCGGCGCCGAATTGCTCGAATTGATTCGCAAAGCGCGAACGTTCCTTGTTTCCAAAGGTCTGAAAAAGGGCGAACGCTGTGGTCTGCTGGCGTCCAATAGTATCCGCTGGATGGCCATGGATCTGGCAGCAATGGCCGAGGGGCTGATCGTGGTCCCGCTTTACTTTCGCCAGGCTGCCACCGAACTCGTCGCCATGATGAGGGACAGCACTCCGGCGCTGGTGTGCTGCGGAGACTCGTCACTTCGCGAGGGAATTCTGCAGAATTGGCCGGCGGCTCCGCCGCATTTTCTCTTCGAAGAGATCTTTGCCGGAGTCGAAGGAGTGTCGCTCGACCGGTCGCAGGTGCGCGACGCCGATCCCGTGACCATCATCTACACCTCGGGGACATCCGGCGACGCAAAAGGTGTCGTGCTGACTGCGGCGAATGTCGGCTTTATGCTCGGTTGTACCGCTGCGCGTCTGGATGAATTGATGGGAGGGCGCACCGGTAGAGATCGCATCTTCCATTACCTACCCTTCAGTTTTTGTGCGTCATGGATTGCGCTGCTGACCTTTATGACGCGCGGGAGCCTGGTGACTCTGAACACCGACCTTACAAAGATTCCCAGCGACATGCCGGCCGTGGCGCCACATTATTTTCTGAACGTCCCGCAGTTGCTCGAGCGCATGCGCCGCGGTGTGGACGAGCAGATCGCACAAAACGGTGGCGTCGCGGAGCTGATTTATAGCCAGGCCAAGGCGGCGTCAGCGCGGCGGCAGAAGAATTTCTGGCTGTGGCTGGCGAACCGCCTGGTGTTCCCGACGATTCGAAAGAAAATGGTCGGCGAGAATCTCAAGGCGCTCATTTGCGGTTCTGCGCCGTTGACGCCGGAAACGCAGGATTATTTCCAGATGCTTGGCATTCCTGTGCTTCAGGTCTACGGATTGACTGAGACGACCGGAATCTGCACCATGGATGACCCAAACAATCCGGTGCCCGGCCGCGTAGGGCCGTCCATACCTGGGATCGAGATGCGGCTCGCCGAAGAAGATGAGATCGTTGTGCGTGGTCCCAATATTTTTCCTGGGTATTGGAATCGTCCGCAGCAGACTTCCGAAGTCCTGCGCGACGGATGGTTTCACACCGGCGATCAGGGCGAAATGGATTCTTCGGGAAACTGGCGCATGGTGGGGCGGCTGAAGAACCTTATCGTGCTGGGCTCTGGCCACAAGATTTCTCCGGAAACCATCGAAGACAAAATTGCTCAGCATCTGGCGACGGCGCAACAGGTCGTTATCGTCGGCAACGGGCGTGGATATCTTTCAGCTATAGTTACCGGCAGTGCGACCGAGGCGGAGGTCCAGTCCGCGCTCGATGCCGTGAACCCGATCCTGCCGCATTACAAGCAGGTGCGCGCATTCTGCCTGCGTCCGGAACCGTTCTCAATTGAGAGTGGCACGCTGACGGCAAACGGCAAACTGAAGCGTGATCAGATTTCGGCTCAACTAAGAGACGAAATTGAAGGCATGTATCGAGTAAAACAGGCGGTTTAAGCTGGAGAGCGAGCGATGCCGATGAAAACATTTCAAGGGCAGACCTTGTCCTGGGACTTGAAAGACGGGATTGTCGAGCTGGCGCTGCACCGGGAGCCGCTCAACGAGATCAGTTCGCTCACACTCGAGGAATTGGAGAAGTTCGTAGCGGTAATTGAAGATCTCAGCCGCGAAGCCCACGCCCTCATCCTTTACAGCACTTTGAAGTCGGGATTCTGTGCGGGAGCCGATCTGCGCGAGCTCTACGGGTGGATTCAGGAATTCGGTCAGGCGGAAGTTGCCAATCATGCACGGGAATATCTGGAGCGAATTCATCATGTGATGAATGCGCTCGATGCTGCCCCTTTAACCACCATTGCCGCGGTACATGGCGTGACGTTTGGCGGCGGGTTTGAACTCGCTTTGACTTGTGACATGATCATCGCTGACAAGATGGCCCGCTTCTGCTTCCCGGAACTGCGGCTGGGTCTCATCCCCGGCTATGGTGGAATTCCACGTCTGAAGCGGGATTTGGGCAACGCGGTAGTGCGTGACCTGCTCCTGACTGGTCGAAGTTTCAATACGACCAAGGCGCAACAAATCGGACTGGTCAGCCAGGTCGCGAGCGAAGGCGAGGTCCTGCGAGCGGCGCGCGCGACGGCGGCCCAAATAGCGAAGTTCGATCGCACCACGTCCAGCGCGGCCAAGCGATTCATCAAAGCGATTCCGCGCGAGGAACTGCGGCAGGAAATTGATATCTTCTGCGAGCTCATCGCACGGCCCGCAGTGCAAGCAGGGCTGAAGAAGTTTGTGGAGAGCACGGACGCACAACCGTACCTGCCCTAGCCGCTCTGAATTAGAATGTTTCTTATGCAAACTGCTGAACAGACGCTGGACGAAATCCTCAGTTTGGCGGCCGCCCACTTCAAAGTGCCGCGCGAAAAGCTCTCGCCCGATGCCGACTTCTTTAAGGCCCTGGGCATCGACAGCCTGCAAACTCTCGACCTGCTGACCCGGCTCGAACAGCACTTTCACGTCGAATTGCCTGACTACGAACTGCAGGGCGTGACCGACTTCCGTACGTTGGCCTCAAAGATACAGGCTCGCCTGTGAGTTCGGCGTGTTGATTGCGAGGGAACCTCGCTCGCCGGTAGTCTCCGGTTTGTGAAGCGACAATCTACAATTAACAACTGGCCACTTCTGAATGCTCGATCTGAGTCAATATTCCTGTCTCGGCGCCGCTTTGCGCGACGCGCTGGAACGCTTTTCCTCCGAGGTCTGTCTTATCGAGGCGGATCGCGACCGCGAAAAAGTTCGCCTGACCTATTCCGATTTCAAAGAGATCGCGAATCCGCTGGCCCGGGCTCTCGAGGATGCCGACTTCGATCCTGGGGACCGCGCCGCCATCATCATGACGAACCAGTCCAAGTGGCTGATCTCGGCCTATGCCATCTTTTTCTGCGGCGGCGTGCTGGTTCCTCTCGACTACAAACTCACTGCGGCCGAACACCTGCAATTGCTGGCTCACTCCAAAGCGAAGATTCTTATCGTTGAATTCCATCTGTGGCGCGCGATCACGCAATCTCCGGAGTTCGCCAGGATTGCGACCCGGATTGTGCTGGTGACGGAAGCTCCGCTGGGCGCGGAGTTGAATGGTGCATTCCGTTGGGAAGACTTCAAGCGCAAAGGCGCTCCGGATTTCATCATGCGCCAGCGGGAAGACACGGCCTGTATTGTCTATTCCTCCGGCACCGCCGGCCGTCCGAAAGGGTGCGTGCTCACCCACGAAAACTATCTGGAGCAATGCCGGGCGCTTACTGCCTGGTACCCGTTCTGGCCCGGAGTACGGTATCTGAGCATTCTCCCCACCAATCACGCCATTGATTTCATGGTCGGCTTCATCGGCCCGTTTGTATGCGGCGC
>Ga0075017_100000442_pt1 | contig 22906 bp, 19 predicted proteins | sample AleBraG_ABR_2012_FD_71475 | JGI IMG/M metagenome (GOLD analysis project Ga0075017, IMG submission 71475) | Freshwater sediment microbial communities in response to fracking from Pennsylvania, USA - Alex Branch Run_MetaG_ABR_2012 | ecosystem: Environmental > Aquatic > Freshwater > Creek >... | reverse complement strand
GAAGGCGGGAGCTCCGGACCTGCCGGTCGCCATGCTGTTCAGCGGCGACGGGGGCTGGGCGGGACTCGACCGGGGCCTGGCGGCCGAGCTGAGCGCCCGCGGCCTGCCGGTCGTCGGTCTGTCGACGCTCAGATATTACTGGCAGCCGCGCACACCGGAGCAGTCGGCGCGCGACCTGGCGCGGATCATGCGTCATTACCTGGCCACCTGGAAACGCGAGCATGTGGTGCTGGTCGGCTATTCCTTTGGCGCCAACGTGCTGCCGTTCATCGTCAACCGCCTGCCCGCGGACCTGCGGGCACGGGTGGCGGGGCTGAGCCTGCTCGGCCTGGCCAACGACACCAGTTTCGAGATCCGCGTCAGCGGCTGGATCCCGGGATCCGACATCGGTTCCGAGCCGGTACGGCCCGAGATCGCGAAACTGCAGGGCGTGCGGACCACGTGCCTGTACGGCAGGGGCGAGACCCACGACCCCTGCCCGCAGCTCGCCGGCCCAACGATGAGCGCGCGCATCGTGGGCAGCGGGCATCATTTCAGCAGCGACTATGCCGGGCTCGCCGATGCCATCCTGCAGGGCGCGGGCCTCGGCGGAACCCGGGGGAATGGCGATCGCAGGGATTGATCCGCCGCTGATCGCTGCGGTGCGCGCGGCGCTCGCCGCCCATCGCGATGCCGTGCTGCAGGCTCCCGCGGGTGCGGGCAAGAGCACGCTGGTGCCCCTGGCCCTGCTGGAGGAGCCGTGGCTGGGCCAGCGCCGCATCCTGCTGCTGGAGCCGCGCCGCGTGGCCGCCCGCGCGGTCGCGCGGCGCATGGCCTGGCTGCGCGGCGAGGCGGTCGGCGCGACGGTGGGTTACCGCATGCGGCTCGACACCCGCGTCTCGCGCGACACGCGCATCGAAGTCGTCACCGAGGGCGTGCTCGCGCGCATGCTGCAGTCCGATCCGGAACTCAGCGGCGTCGGGTGCGTGATCTTCGACGAATTCCATGAGCGCAGTCTCCAGGCCGACCTCGGCCTGGCGATGTGCCTCGATGCGCGCAGCGCCCTCGACGCGGATTTCCGCCTGCTCGTCATGTCTGCGACGCTGGAGGGCGGGCGCGTCGCGGCGCTGCTGGGCGATGCGCCGGTCGTCGACGTCCCGGGCCGGCTGTATCCGGTCGACATCGCGTATGCCGGCCGCGGCGCGCCACTGCTGCCCGGTGGCCGCGAGCATCCCGAACGGCTCGTGGGCCAGACGGTGCGCAGGGCGCTGGAGGAAACGGCGGGCGACCTGCTGGTCTTCCTGCCCGGGGCCGGGGAAATCGCCCGGGTCCAGCGGCAGCTCGCCGACCTCGCGGGCCCGCGGCTGCAGCTGCTGCCGCTGTACGGCGATCTTGCCGCACCGGACCAGGACGCGGCCCTGAACGAAAGTCCGCCGGGCGTGCGCCGCATCGTGCTCGCCACGAACATCGCGGAAACCAGCGTGACGATTCCCGGGGTCAGCGTGGTGATCGATGCCGGGCTCGCGCGCCGCTCACGCTTCGATCCGGCGACGGGCATGAGCCGCCTCGAGGTCGTGCGCATCTCGCGCGCCGCCGCGGACCAGCGCGCAGGGCGTGCCGGCCGCACGGCGCCGGGCCGCTGCTACCGACTGTGGAGCGAGGGTGCGCAGGCCAGCCTTGCCGCGCACACGCCGCCGGAGATTACGGAGGCCGACCTGGCGCCGCTGGCCCTGGACCTGGCGCAGTGGGGTGCGCGCGATGCCGGACGCCTCGCCTGGCTGGATGCGCCGCCGGCGCCCGCGCTCGCGCAGGCCCGCGAGCTGCTGCAGCGGCTGACGGCACTGGACGATGCCGGAGCGATCACGCCGCTGGGGCGCGCGATGGCGGCGCTGCCCCTGCATCCGCGGCTCGCGCACATGCTGCTCGCCGCGCGCGAGCGTGGCGCCGTGCCGCTGGCGGCCGAACTGGCCGCACTGCTGTCGGAACGCGACCTGCTGCGCCGCTCCGGGGAGCCGCGCGATCCGGACCTGCGCACGCGCCTGGACATGCTGCGCCGGGAGCAGGGCGCGCAGTCGGCCGAGCGCGGCGCGCTGCAGCGCGTGCAGCGCACCACGGCACAGTTTCAGCAGCTCGCACAGGGTGCCGGGGCGCGCAGCACGGTGGGCACTGCGGTACGCACCGCGGCGCATTCCGCTCCGGGTTCGCCGGGCCTGCTGCTGGCGCTGGCCTTTCCGGATCGCGTGGCGCGCCGGCGGGCCGAAGGCGGCGGGCGCTACCTGCTCGCCAACGGCCGCGGCGCTGCGTTTTCCGGTGTCACGGGACTGTCGGCACAGGAATACATCGTCGCCGTCGAACTCGATGATCGCGAGCGCGAAGCGCGCATCGACCTGGCGGCGCCGCTGGAGCTGTCGGAGCTCACCGAGCTGTACGGCCCGCAGTGCGTGGCGCAGGATCGCGTGGAGTGGGACGCGCGCGAGGGCGCTGTTCAGGCCCGCCGCACGCGGCGCTTCGGGGCGCTGCTGCTCGAGGACCGGCCGCTGTCCCCGATTCCGCCGCTGCAGGCCGCGGCCGCGATGCTCGCCGGCGTGCGGCAGCTGGGCATCGGCGCGCTGCCCTGGGATCCGGAGGCGCGCAATCTCCAGGCGCGGCTTGAATTCGTGCGCAGGCTGGAAGGCGCGCCGCTGCAGCCCTGGCCGCCGAGCGATGATGCAGCGCTGCTCGAGGACCTGGAACAGTGGCTGCCGGCCTGGCTCGAGGGCATGAGCCGGCGCGAGCACCTGGCGCGCCTCCCGTTGAGCGAGGCCCTGTACGCGCGCCTGGACGGTGCGCAGCGGCGTGCCCTCGAGGCGCTGGCCCCGCGCGATATTGCCGTGCCGTCCGGCTCGCGGATCCGCGTCGACTATGTCGATGACGGCGCGCCGTGCATTGCCGTGCGGCTGCAGGAGGTGTTCGGACTCGCGACCACGCCGCGCATCGGCGGCGGCGCCGTGCCGGTGACCTTCAAGCTGCTGTCGCCGGCGCAGCGCCCGGTGCAGATCACGCGCGACCTGGCCGGATTCTGGAAATCCAGCTACCTGGACGTGCGCAAGGAAATGCGCGGCCGCTATCCGCGACACCATTGGCCCGAAAACCCGCTCGCAGCGGCGCCTTCGCGCGGCGCGCGCCGCCGCCGCTGAGCCGTTCAGGCGGCCTTGAGCAGACCCTCGTCCTGCAGCACTTTCTGGACCGCCGGCCGCGCGGCGACCCGCGCATGCAGGGCCTTGAGATTGGGGTAGGCCGTCAGGTCGATCTTGAGCCGGCCCATCCAGTTGAGCACCACGTACAGGTAGGCATCCGCCGGCGTGAACTGCTCGCCCATCAGGTAGTTCCGGTCCCCGAGCCGGGTGCTCACGTAGGCCAGGCGCTTCGCCAGCGTCTCACGCGCGGATTTCGCCGTCGCCTCCGGCGTATCGGGTCGGAACAGCGGGCCGCAGTTCTTGTGCAGCTCGGTGCTGATGTAGCCCAGCCATTCGCGCACACGGTAATTGTCCAGGGTGCCGGCCGCGGGCATGAGCTTCGCCCGGGTGGCCTGTTCGCCCAGGTAGGCGAGCAGCGCCGTGTTTTCACCGAGCGACTCGCCGTCGTCGAGGGTCAGCAGCGGCACGTAGCCCTTGGGATTGATCGCGTTGTAGTCCGCGCCGTGTTCGGTCTTCTTGTCCGCCAGGTTGACGCGTACCGTCGTATAGGGGAGGCCGCCCTCCTCGAGCACGATATGCGAGGCCATCGCACAGGAACCGGGCGAGTAATACAGTTTCATCGGGCACTCCGCAGGAGACATAAGGGGAACGTCCATGCTAATCATTGGCAGCGGTTTGGCAAGCCGCTATCTTTGGAGCGATGAGACTGCCGCCCGCTGCCGTGCTGTGGGGCCTGCTGGCCGGCCCGTGGGCCGGCCTGCCGGACCCCGCCTGGGCGCAGTCGGCCGCGCACCGGCATGCCGACGCACCCGGCATCGACTGGTTTGCGGGCGAGGTCAGCGCCGCCTTCGACGCGGCGAAGCGATCGGGCAAGCCCCTGCTGCTCTACTGGGGCGCAAGCTGGTGTCCACCGTGCCAGCAGCTCAAGTCCACGGTCTTCTCACGCCCCGATTTCATCGCCCGGAGCCGGTTGTTCGTGCCGGTCTACCTGGATGGCGACGATGAGGGGGCCCAGAAGTGGGGCGAGCAGTTCCGGGTCCTGGGGTATCCGACCGTCGTGGTGCTGGACGCGGAGCGCCACGAACTGATGCGGATTGCCGGCGGCATGGATCTGGAGCAGTACACCACGGTGCTCGACACCGCGCTGGCCCACCTGGATCCCGCCGACGCCCTGCTCGCCGCATCGGCCGGCGGCCGGGCACTCGATCTGAACCAGTGCCGGCGCCTCGCCTTCAACAGCTGGGAACTCGGTCCCGATGCCGACGCGGCGGCCAGTGCCCGGCTGGCGCAGCAGCTGGACGCGGCGGCGGCGCTCTGTCCGGCGGATGCGCACCTGGAGCGCGCCCGGCTGCGGGTGTTCGCCGCGGCGTATGGCGCGCACGCCGAGGCCGACGCGCTCAAGGCACAGCGGCCGCCCAGCGCGGCGCTGCGCAACCGACTCGCCGCGGTGGGCCAGGTACTGGCCCAGGAGCGCACGGCCGTGAAAGTCTCGGACGCGCTGCAGTCGCTCGATGAGGATGCGTTTCGCGCCGTCAAGACCGCGGGGTTCAGCGCGTCGCGCTGGCTGCGCAATTACGATGCCGCGATGGACGCCGCTGCGGCCGATCCCGGCTTCGCGGAAGCGGACCGGCTGGGCGCGATCGGCTCGAAGCTGACCGCGCTCAAGACCATCAAGGGGGCGATTCCGAGCGGTGCTGCGCGCGCTGCGCGTGCGCGTGTCACGGTGGTGCTCGCCGAAGACCAGGCCCCCTATGTGCGTTCCGGCATCATCAATGCCGTGCTGCCGATCTTCGATCTGCTCGGCCTGAACGAGCAGGCGTATGCCGTCGTCCAGGCGGAGCTGCGCCGGACGGCCACGCCCTATTACTACAAGGCCGATCTCGGTGAACTCGCCGAACACCTCGGCCGCAAGGACGAGGCGTTGCGCTGGTACGCCGAGGCCTACGCGGAGGCGGTCGGTCCGGCAACCCGCTTTCAGTGGGGCCGGATGTACGCCACGAGCCTGCTGCGCCTGAGTCCGGAGGATGTGGCGCGCATCAGCGTCGTGACGACGCAGGTCCTGGGAGAGCTGGCGGGTCCGGACCGGATCTACCGCCGCGACCGGATCAATCTGGTGCGCCTGGACCAGGCGCTGCGCAAATGGAACAGCGATGCCGGCAGCGCGCACCGCGACGTGCTCGTGGCGCTGCGCGAGCGTCTGCAGCAGATCTGCGTGAAGATCCCCGCGGCCGAGCCGGCGCGCGGCAGCTGCGACGCCTTCCTGTCGGGCGTCTGATCCGGCCTGCGCGGTCGTGCCCCGCACTGCCTGCATGACGCCCTGATAGAATCGTGCGGTTCTGCCCCGGCAGCGGGCCTGTAGCACAACGGTTAGTGCAGGGGACTCATAATCCCTTGGTTCTTGGTTCGAATCCAAGCAGGCCCACAGTTTATTCACCCATCCATCAGGAAGGGCACAACGGGCTATGGCGTTCCAGGCGGCTTGCCTCCGGTCCGCTGGACGAGCGGCGCGAACCGGGCATCGTCTGCGCTCGTAGGGCAGCCACCAGGCAGCCATGCACATTGTTTACCGGGAGACCGGTTGCTGACCGCGAGATCTGAGGACATGAAATCAGTCCTGGCAGCCAATCATCCCTTTCAAGGTTAGCGGCATGACACAGGTCGGCCTGCGCAACACCGGCAGCGCGCGCCGGGCCGAGGTCGAGGCGGCCCGCGCCTACGGCTGCCACCTCTTTCCGGCGGATCGGCTGCGGGAGCGGGGATGGGCACCGGTGGTCGCAACCGTCCCGAAAGGCAGCGCCGTCTACGTCACCATCGATGCCGACGGCATGGATCCGACCGATATGCCTGGGGTGATGGCGCCGGCGCCGGGCGGGATCCTGTACCGCGAGATGGCGCCGGTCCTGCGGCAGATCGACCGCGAGCACCGCGTGGTCGGCATGGACGTCGTCGAGGTCGCACCGAGCTATGACGCCGCCAACGGCATCACTGCGATCATGGCCGGAAGGCTCGTCGTGGTCACGCTCGCCGCCTCGTGGGGCACGGGCGGGGCCATGCATGGTCGCCGCGCCCAAGGCCCAGGCGTGTGAACGGCGCGGCGCGAGCGGCGGCGCAGGAACGCCGGGAATCCGGGCGGCCTCTGGCTGTGCGGGCGCAGGCGCGGTCAATTCGAAGCGAGCGGCAGGCAGCTGCAAGTGCTCTTACCGGGGCCACCGCAAGGCACCGCGCGGGTCGGTCCGGCACCTTGAGCCGTCTGGCTGAAGATGGGCCACCTTGGGACGAGTGCTTATGGCCGCGGCGCAGGGATCGAGTTATAAGATAGGGGCTCTGTTGAAGCGCAGTCTCAACGAGAAATTCATCATGGTCAAATTTCTGATCACTGGCTCTTATACCCCAGACGGAGCAAAGGCGCTGGCGCAGGAAGGAGGCTCGAAACGCAAGGCGGCCGTTGAAAAGATGGTCGCCAGCATAGGTGGAAAGCTGGAAGCGTTCTATTTCGCGTTCGGCGAAAGTGACATCTATGTTGTGGTAGACGTACCCGACACGACGTCCGGTGCGGCGCTGACACTGGCCGTCAATTCGTCCGGCATGGTCAAGATCAGCAGCGTGATGCTGTTGACGCCGGAAGAAATCGATGCGGCCTGCAAGAAGACAGTCAGTTATCGAGCGCCCGGACGTTAGCGAGGGAGTAGCGGTACCTCCGCGATAAGTTGGTTAACAGGTGCTGCCTGCGGTAACGTTGATCGCGGAGACGGCCTACGCAGTGAAATTCTGTCCCAGTGACTAAGCCACGTGTTGAGAGGTGATGGACGACTTATTGTGATGCCCAGAACCCGCACAAGATCCCTGGCGCCTTCTTACCGTCGCAGTTTGTGGAGCCGGCGAGAGCGATCGCGAAGGATGCGCGCTCTATCATCAGCGTCGGTTACGCTCGCGTTCGCCGCCAGCATATTTTGCGGAACGGCTTTCGGCGGCTACGGCTGCCCACGCCTCGAAGCCGGATTGCCACAAGTGTATCTCTATATGAAGGGTGAAAAGCTTCAGTGGACCACGGATGGGCGCGGCCATCGATGGGATCCTGATCCGCGGCAATGCGACGAACATCTATTCACTTTGCCAAAGCCATCGGCCAAGACCGTTGCACGCTGGCGACCTGAACTCGTGACTGAGGCGGAAGTGACGGGCGCGGCGATCGATCCTGATAGCGAACCTTTGTCCTACGCCCCAGCCGGATGTGTCAAGGTGGGAACTGACGTTTTCTTCGGCTTGTATGTTTACCATGGGGAGGGCTCCAGATTTTTAGGCGGGATTGGAAGATACGATACTGTCAAAGGAACATTTGAGTTCAAGCACAGGGGCGAACTGGCGGCTTTGTCGGTCATGGCCATGGTTCCAGACCGTGATTTCTATTGGATAGGAACTGAGAGCGACGGAGAAGGAACTGCTGAGCCAGGAATACCGCTGTCGCGTTATCGATGGTCGGATAATTCCCTTACCATTTTATCCGAACAGACGGGAGCACCTTGCGCGCTTCGTTTGCACGGTCTCGCGCGATCAGGCAATTCGCTCTGGGTCGCCTCAGATTTGGGGCTTGCGATCACCGAACTTCCGAGGTTGCATTGGCACTATTACGTACCATCGGCAGATGGCAAGAGTCTGGTGGAAACGACTTGCGAACAGGTGATTCAGAAGGCAGTGCGCTCGTTGCCCGATAAGTTTCAATCGGAAACAGATGGCGCTTGCGATCTCGACGGTTCGACGCCGCGAGATCAGTTTGTTAATTTGGTGCGGAGATATCGGCCTGATTTGACCAAGTTCCTGCTACTGAAGAAATAGTGGATAGTGATACCAGTGCAAGAACGCAGTGCGCGAAATCAGCAGACGATCCGCATCTGGCATGGATCGCATTGTGCGCGAGTATCTTGGTTGGCAACCACAGTTGTAGTTCGCGAACGCTTTGGCCATCACCACTGCCTCGTGCATCCGTGTCCCGACCAGGTCACTTCGACAGAGCGGCCGCTCCTGACCGTCTCTTGCGGGTCAATCAGGATCATGGCAGCCCGTTAGCCAGTAGTTGTCGACGAACGGGTAAGGTCGGCCGGTGGTCGTTCCGTTCCGCGGCGTCCCCGAGTCCTTGCTCGTAAGCTGCTATTCATGGCTTGCTCTATCATCAGACCCACGAAGCCACGCATTGAGTCGAAGGCCGGTTGGATACTCGCGGCGATCTATCTCGCTGTATCGCTGGTGTCGCTGTACCTGGCGCTGCATTGCCGCGACGGCTTCTTCTGCGGCATCAGGGCAATCCCTATGCTGATCCCCGCAGGGGTTGCCTACCTGCTGCTCTTGGCCAATCACCTCGACAGCCCGGCCATACTCCAATGGCGCTTGATCGTGCCGACCGTGATCACCAACGTGGCGTTCTACTACTTGCTCGGGTGCTGCATTGGCAGGATCGTTGGTAAGCGATAGGTATGACCGCCACCCTCGCCTGACGTTCTCATGGAGTTTCGATTACCCGCCGGCACAGCGAAACCGATTACCTAAAAGGTGGCGTTGGCCAGCGGAAGCAGCGGGTCATCTTTGCTCATAGCCGACTGCCGGCTGATAGATCAGTGTTAACTCGCAGTTTGGACCTGCACGCAAAATTGTCGTCAGGAGACTCTTGACGGTGGAAATGAGAGCACTTCTGATGTCAAGAGTTTTTTGACATCATGAGCTGCTGCTCTGGCGATCAGGCGAAGACTCCGCCGATTGACCTGTTCATTTTGCGGCAAGAAGGACTCAGAGGTATCCAAATTACTTGGCGGACCCAAGGTACACATTTGCGATACCTGCGTCGGGGTCTGCAACAAGATCCTCGAGGCAAGCCCGTCGACATTTGCGGGATGGGACGCGATGACGGATGACCAATTGCTCAGTTCTCTTGGGCCTGCCGTGGCCACAGTTGAGGCGACCCGGACGGTGCTGCAGTCTCAAATTGATGTGTTGCGAAAGCGCGGAATCAGCTGGAACGCCATCGGCGGCGTCTTAGGTATGTCACGCCAGGCAGCGTGGGAGAGATTTTCCTAGTTGTTGAGACCAGGAATGGGCAATTTGGCCCGCCGGTAAGCTGACATTCGCCACAGGCAGCTCCAGGTTAGGTTTGCCATTTTCATAAGTCGTGACAGAGTGCCGTGCAATATTCGATCCGTTAACCCATTAGCATAAATGCGCCGCTGTGACTTTCAATCTTTGGGCTCCCTTTCAACACGAAGGAGCTGTCGATGTTGTCACTCAATAGCACGCCGGCCCGCTACGTTCCTTGGAACAAGGGCAAACTCGTCGGGCAAAAGGCACCGCTGAAACTCAAGCACAATTGGGCCATTCGGGAACGGCTGGAATTCGGCGATCGCAGGCGCGAGCTCGCGCTTTTCAATCTGGCGATCGACAGTAAACTTCGCGGCTGCGATCTTGTCCAGTTCAAAGTCCGCGATGTCGCGCACGGCGATCACATTATGGCGCGCGCCATCGTCATGCAACAGAGGACTCAGCGTCCGGTTCAATTTGAAATTACCGAGCCCACCAGAACATCCGTGCTGGCATGGATCCGCCATGTCGCGCTAAAGTCAGACGATTACCTGTTTCCGAGCCGTCTGCATCGCTCCTCCCATCTGTCCACCCGGCAGTACGCCAGAATTGTGGCGGGCTGGGTGGGCGAGATTGGCCTGGACCCCGGAGCCTACGGAACGCATACCATGCGCCGCACCAAAGCATGATTGATCTACCGGCGTACGAAGAACCTTCGTGCGGTGCACTTGCTGTTAGGGCATGTAAAGATCGAGTCCGCCTTCAGATATTTGGGCGTCTAGGTCGATGACGCCCTCGAGATGGCGGAGCAAACCGAGGTATAGGCCCCTGCAGGCGCCGGCGGGCCGCCGTCCGCGCCTATCTGCCCTCAGGCGGAACCGCAAGCTGCCAGCCATCGCCGTGGGCGCGGAACCAAGCAATCGCGCTCGACTCCGGCGTAAACTGCGAGGACACACACGGCGAGGGGGTCGCGTATGTCATGGCCGACTCGGTCACTCCGCTCGAGCATCCTGCTCGGCGTTCTGGGTTTCGTGGCTCAACACTCCGCGTCTGCCCAGTCTGCACCGATTGAGGCCGCGCGGGCCGCCTGCAGTGCCGATCTGCAGCAGTTCTGCGCACACGTGCAACCGGGCGGCGGGCGCATGCTGGCGTGCCTGAAGCAGCATCGCGACCAGGTCTCTCCCGGGTGCCAGCAGGCGGTCAGGAGCGTGCTGCAAGGATCGGCGGGCGGTGCTCCGGCGCTCGGCGGTCAAACAGGTAGTGCGCCGACGTTAGGGAGTGAGCCGCCCGCGTCCCCCGCGGCTGCGGCGCCCCAAGCCGCGGCCGCTGCACCAGATTCATCTGGCAAGGACGCGCGTCCGGCCTCCACTTCAGCGACTAAGCACGCCAGCAGCGGCGCGGCGCATTACTTCGAGCTGAAACGGTTCACGACGACCACCAAGATGTCGACGACCGCGAGCGAGGCTGACATCCGCGAATTCAAGGTCTACTCGCTTTTGGCTCCGACTGACTGGAATCTGGTCGGGGGGGCCAGCCCCAACCCCGATACCGGGAGCTGCTTTTCCGATTCCATCCGGGTAAGCGGCGTCGTGAAGACGAGCGACGGTGCTTACGGCATGGCCCTGCTACCGCAATCGACGTTCCGCTACGTGGACGATCCGGCGATCCGACAGCAATGGGAACAGCGTGCCCGCTTCGATGAGAAATACAAGCTCAAGGGTTGTCCGATCCTGGCGCCCATGCGCGCGGCCGACTTCATCCGGGAGAACGTGGTCTGGAAGATTCACAAGGACAGGCCGCAGGTCACTTCGGAGCCGTTTCCGGAGCTCGAGCAACTGGTCCGCGCCGAGCTCGGGCTGGAGCCGCAGAGCGGCGGTGCAGGTGCCGGCGCAACGCGAGTCGAGGCCGCGCGGGTGCGTACCTCGACGACCTCCCCCAAGGGTGACCCGGTAGACGAATGGTGGTCCGCGGTCATCGTCGTCCGCACCGTTCCGCTTGGCGGACGGGGCGCGAGTTACGACTGGCACGCCGAGCAGGTCACCGAATTCCAGGCTCCCAGCGGAAAACTTGACGGGTACGACAAGCTGTATCGCGTGATGGCGACCAGCATTCGCCCTGATCCGCAGTTCCAGTCCGCCACCACCACCATGATCAACAATGTCTACGCGGCATGGGCGCAGGAGATGCGAAAGCAGGACGCGATCATCGCGGCGTTCCAGCAGCAGGTGATCGCGACGCTCCAGGGCGTAACCGCCAACCAACAGCACGGCTCAATGGTGGCGGCCTACGGAGCTGACCAGCTGGTGCGCGGTGTGCAAACCTTCCGTGATCCGAGCACCGGGCGGACCGTCGAGCTCAGCAACCTGTACGATCACGCCTGGGCAAACGGTAGCGACAAGTACATCGTCACCGACGATCCCAACTTCAACCCCAACGGGCAGATGAGCGGCAACTGGGGCGAGCTGCAGCTCGTGCGACCTCAGCCGTGAGCAGCCGATCGCTAAGCAGCTGATTGGGGAGGGGCTCGAACCCTCGACCCCCGGCATTATGAGGGCCGTCTGTCGAGGCCAAGTATCTGATTCTTCGCCTTCTGGGCAAACGGCCGTTGCAGCCAAGTGCCTGAAAGTGCATCGACGTGCAGGAGAGATTCCCGCAGATCTCCCGCGCGCGAGGATGCCTTGTGGCCTCGTGGCGCTTTCGCCGACGGTTCGCATTCTGACATTCGAGGCTACTGCCGACGGCACCTGCTATGGCCAAAAGGTAGGGCCAGCTTGGGGCAGCTCGGTGTACGGCAGGTAACCGCATCGCGCCCTGACCACGCTCTCTGCATCGTCCACTGCCGATGCGCCGGAAACCACACATCCACCGGCTGTCCGTTGACCGCCGCCTGGAACGCCAGCGGCGGCAAATGGAACATGATTTGTCTGTATTGGCTGGAAGCCGGTACGCGCCGGTTCAATGAGCTCCAGCGGTTGATGCTAGATATATCGCACAAAGTACGGGCAGAGACGCTGCGGAATCTCGAACAGCAAGGCCCGGTTATTCGCACGGAATGTCCCGAAGTGCGGCCGCGAGTTGAGTATGAGCTCTCCACCTATGGCGAGACTGTGCTCCCCCTCATTCACGCGGTGCGCCGCTGGGGGCGGGCGCACATCTGAAGGTCGACGTCCGTGACTACTACCGGGCAATGTGACCCGCAGCGACTCCTGGAGCTCGAACTCGTCGTTACCACCTGATTTGGCTTCTCGATGCTTGCCATCCGCGGCCGTCACGTAGGGGTCACGAAAGCGACCACGGGCCGCTCGACCGGCATCGAAAGCACCGGCGCCGCGGCCCGGAGGGCGCGACCGAGCTTCAATTGCGGTAGACTGACGGCAGTGTCGTGCGCGGCGACGGGGCGAGCGCGCCATCCACTCAGCGCATGGAGGCTTCGGCCATGATCAAGCTCTACGGCGTCAGCATCAGCAACTACTACAACAAGGTGAAGCTCTCGCTGCTCGAGAAAGGTATCGCGTTCAGCGAGGAAGCGATGGCCCCTTCGGGGAACGAGGCGTTGCTCACGCGCTCGCCGATGGGCAGGATTCCCTGCATCGACATCGACGGCCGGCCACTGTCGGAATCGCAGGCAATCGTCGAATACCTGGAGGCCGTGCAGCCGCAGCCGCGTTTGATTCCGGCTGATTCCTATGCGGCGGCCAAGTGCCGCGAGCTGGTCGCCTTCATGGAGCTTTATCTGGACCTGCCGGCGCGGCGCCTGCTCGGGCACGCCGTCTTCGGAGCGCCGATCACGGAAGAGGTGAAGCAGGAGGTCGCCCAGCAACTGGACAGCGCGGTTGCGCGGTTCCCGCGCATCGCGCGCTTCGGAGGGTACCTGTGCGGCGACGCGTTCACGCTGGCTGATATCGCCGCCTTCGTGCACCTGCCGCTGGTGTCGTTCCTGACGACCAAGGCGCTCGGCCGCGACGTGCTCGCGCCGCTGGTCGGCGTGGCGGGCCACCTGCAGCGCATCGGCGCGCGCCCGCATGCGCAGCACGTAACGCGCGACCGTGACGCGGCGATGGCCCGGATGCTCGCCCCAAAGTGACGGCGCCCCCCGGTGAGACTCACAATCAGGGCGTCAACCTGGCGCCGTCCGCGGCGTATCAGACCGCGGACCGCACCCGTGGTATCAGCCCCACCGATGCTGGGACCTTGTGGCGGCGTGCAGCGTTTGCAGCCGTGGCGACTCAACAAGCTGAACCGCGCGATCCAATGCCGCGTCCGCGCAGCTCTGGTACGCGTCGAACTGGGGATCGCTGCTGGGGACTGGCCGGCACACCTGGGCCGATGCGTGCTGCAGGCGAGCGTACAGCCGCTTGACGTCCGCGTCCCTCGACAGATCCAGGCCGTCGTATGGGACTGTCAAGCTCGAGAATTCGATGCTCGATCCGGCATGAGCGACGCCCAATGCTACGCCGAGCCCGATTACTGAGGCGACAGCGAAAGAGTGGATGAGATTTGAAGGATTCATCTGCTGACTCCACTTGAATGAGGTTGTATGGACGACAGAGCAGTCGACATCGCGGCGGCGCAGGCGGTGCGCTGGTGCCAGGCCATGCCTGCTGCCGTAAGTCGGCACCTACGGGAAAGCGCTTGCGGCGGCCAGCATCGGGTCACGAACCGCCATTCCTCGACTCCCGGCTGAGGCGGGACATCAGCAATGCCGCGCGCTTGCCCTGGCGGCTGATGCTGCGCAGGTCGACGGTCTCGTCCGGCGTGTGATCGCCGCTGCTGGCCGTGCCGAGCCCTGCGAGCCCATCGACATCCTGCGCCACGAAGGAGATATCCCCCCCACCACGCTTCAGGGGATCGAGTTCGGGCATCGGGGCCAACCCCAGGTCCGCGTTGATCACGTTCAGCCGTGCCAGCAGCGCCCGATTGCCTGCCGTGGGCGCCATCGGCGGGTAGCTATCTGCGAACACGATCTCCGCCGTCGTCTCCGGGGCATGATGTGCGACGATGGCCTGCATCTTCTGGCGGACGCGCTCGGCCTGTTCTGCGGTCAGGGCGCGAAAATCGCCATTGGCCACGGCTACGCCCGGGATGATGTTGGTCTTGCCGGCGGCGCTGGCGCCGGTCGCGTCGGCATTGAACGCGGCGCTGGCACCCCCGGCGATGAGGCCGATGTTGAAGGTCAGGTCCGGTTCGGGCAGTTCGGCGCGGAAGGCGGCGAGGATGCGGGCCAGTTCGAAGATCGCACCGTCGCCGACGCCGGGGCTGAAGATGCCGCTCGAGTGAGCCGTCACGCCATGGGTCGTGATGACATAGCTGCCCGCGGAGCGCCTCGCGATGGATCCCATGTCCTGACCGTCCTGCACGATCAGCCCTTCGAAGTCGAGTGCGACGTCGGCGCGCCCTCCGGCGGCGACCAGATCGCCCCGCGCGAGGGTGATCGGCGTGCCGGCATTCTCCTCATCGCCCGTCAGCACGACCTCGATGTTCGCATCGCGCAGCGCACCCGCCGTGCGCATTGCGCGCAGCGCCGTCAGCATGACCACGACACCCCCCTTGTCATCGCTGGCGCCAGGGCCATTCGCGAAATCCCCCCTGCGCACGAAGGTCTGGAACGGCGAGTCGGATTCGAACACCGTGTCCATGTGCCCGATCAGCAGCAGTCGCTTGCGCCCGGGCCGCCCCTGATGGGTCGCGATCAGGTGTCCAGCGCGCTGCGCCTGCGCCATGGGCCTCCAGGCGACCGTGAAGCCCAGCGATTCAAGCTGGGGCCGCAGCAGGGCGCCGACGCGCATGACCCCCGGCAGGTTGTGCGTCCCGCTGTTGACATTCACGAGCTGTTCGAGGAAATCGATCGCCCAGGGCTGCTGCGCATCGATTGCCGCAGCGATCCGGCGCTCCTGTCCGGTCAGGGCCGCCATGACGGGCATGGCCGTCAACGCACACAGCAGCAACGCCAGCGCGCTTCTCACATCCGACCTGCTGATGCGTGCATCGCCGGATCTTCGCATGCGATGAGCGGTCTCGACAATTGGCAATCAGATCGCCGGCGCGGCACACACGGGAGATGTGAGAACGTTCGTGCGGCACCAGGTTGCGGATGACGTGACGCGGCGCAAGGCCGGCCACGACGACCTGCTGGGCAGGTCCGGCTGAAGGGTGCAGAATGGTTTGACCGTGAGCCCTCCGCCCCATGACCTGGTGGCCTTCGGAGCCACGAGCTTCGTGGGCAAGATCCTCTGCCGCTACCTGTGGGAGGAGTTCGGCGCGCAGGGTGAAATCAAGTGGGCCGCGGCCGGGCGCTCCAACGCAAAACTCGAGCAGCTGCGCCGCGCGCTCGGGGCCGAGGCCGGGGCGCTGCCGCTGGTCGTCGCCGACGCGGTTGACGAAGCCTCGTTGCGCAGGCTCTGCGCGTCGACGCGCGTCGTGGTGTCGACGGTCGGCCCGTACGCGCTCCATGGCGAGCCGCTGGTCAGGGCCTGCGTCGAATCCGGCACCGATTACTGCGACCTCAGCGGCGAGGTGCAGTGGATCCGCCGCATGGTGCAACGCTACGATGCGACGGCCCGAAAGTCCGGCGCGCGCATCGTACATTGCTGCGGGTTCGACTCCATCCCCTCGGACCTGGGCGTGCACTTCCTGCAACGCCAGGCCGTGCAGCGACTCGACTCGCCCTGCACGCGGGTCAAGATGCGCGTCAAGGCGATGCGCGGCGATTTCTCCGGCGGCACCGTCGCCAGCCTCATGAACCTCATCAAGGAAGCGGCCGCGGACCGGGCGCTTCGGCAGGAACTCGCTGACCCCTATTCGCTGTGCCCGGCCGGGTATGCGTCAAACGTGCGGCAGCCGCAGGTCAGACGGGCGGAATTCGATGCCGACTTCGGCGCCTGGGTCGCGCCGTTCGTGATGAGCGGCATCAACACGCGCATCGTCCAGCGCACGAACGCGCTGTCTCACCAGGCGTATGGCGCCGGCTTCAGCTACGACGAGGCCATGCTCACGGGCCGCGGGCTCAAGGGTCGTCTGGCTGCCCTTGCCATGACCGCGGGCCTCGGCGCCTTCATGCGCGCGGCGGCCATCCGGCCGGCGCGCGCGCTACTCGAGCGCTTCGTGCTGCCCAAGCCCGGCGAGGGCCCGAGCCCGGAGGCGCAGCAACGAGGTTTCTTCGACCTGCGCTTCCTCGGTCAGACGGCGGACGGCCGCCGGATACGCACCAAGGTCACGGGCGACCGCGACCCCGGGTACGGCTCGACCGGCCGGATGCTCGGCCAGGCCGCCGCGTGCCTTGCGCTCGACGTCCACAAGGCTGCAACGTCCGGCGGCTTCTGGACGCCCGCCACGATTTTCGGAGACCGCCTGATCCAGCGGCTGACGGCCCACTCCGGACTCCGCTTCGAACTTGTTCCGGACGCCCCGGATTGAGCAGACTCGCGTTGCAGTCAAATCCGGCGCCTGCGCAGCCTGGAACCAAGGAAAAGCGCGTCGGCCGGAAGGCCCCGCTGCAGCCGCAGGAAATGCGGGCGATCCGGGTCCGGCCGCCGCTGGTTCGAGTGCGTACTTTGCGCCGGATGACCGATCGTGAAAGAATCGGCGAAAGTACACCGATGCTCGGGGGACATTCTCAATATGGCGACGCTCCGCCGAGTCTACGAGCCCATCAAGATCGCGCAGGTCACGATTCCGAATCGTATCGTGCGCAGCGCCCACGGCACCAATATCGGCTGGGGTGTGGTCAACAACGATCTGATCGCCTATCACGAGGCCCGCGCCCGCGGCGGGGTGGGATTGACGATTCTCGAGTACACCTCGGTTCATGCCTCGACTTTCACCAACGGCCTGCGCTCCTGGGATGACAGCATCATCGAGGGCTACAGGCGCCTGACTGCGGCGACCGCGCCGCACGGCATGGTGCTGTTCACGCAGCTGTCACATGGCGGGTTCATGTACCCGGGCGTGGATGGGGTGGCTTACTCGCCCTCGACGGTGCCCAATCCCCTGAACGGCATGGTCCCGCAGGAACTGTCCACGGAATTGATCGCCGAGATCATCGATGGCTTCGCCCAGGCGACCCGACGAGCTGCGGCGGGCGGCCTCAAGGGCGTGGAAATTCATGCCGGCCACGGCTATCTGGTGCAGGAATTCCTCTCACCGATCGTGAACCGGCGCGAAGATCGCTACGGCGGCAGCTTTGAGAACCGCGCTCGCTTCCTGCGCGAGGTGCTGGCCGCGTGCCGCAAAGCCGTGTCCCCGGAATTCGCAATCGGGATTCGGATCAGCGATGAGTTCACCACCGGGGGCATCACGGCAGAGGAGGTGGCCGCGCTGGTTGGCCAGCTCGAGAGCGAAGGCGCTATCGATTTCGTCGACGGTTCGCAAGGCAGCTACTACGCGCTGCCGGTGATGCTGCCCGGGATGGAATACCCCATGGCGTCGATGCTCGGCTCCAGCGGCAAGATCGTCAACGGGGCCAAGCGCATCCCCCGAATTCTGACCGCCGCGCGCATCCGTACGCTCGAGGAAGCCGAGCAGCTGCTGCGTGACGGCAGCGGCGATCTGATCGTCATGAATCGTGCCTTTATCGCCGATCCTTACCTGCTGCAGAAGACACGCGCGGGGCGCGAGGACGAGGTGCGCTGCTGCATCGCCTGCAATCAGGGCTGCGTCGGCGGACTGCTTTCGCCGGCCAATCGCCTGGGCTGCGCCATCAATCCGGCCGTGGGCTTCGAGCGCACGCTCAACGAGGAGCTGATCCGGACGGTCGCGGTGCCACGCAACGTACTGGTCGTCGGTGGCGGGCCTGCGGGCATGGAGGCGGCGCGGACGGCGGCAATGTCCGGCCATCGCGTCACACTCGTCGAGGCCAGGGCGGATCTGGGCGGAGGCATCAACCTTGCTGCCCAGACTCCGCGGTTGCAGAACCTGGCGGACTACACGCAATGGCAGGAGCGGGAGATCCGCCGTTTGGGCGTGGAGGTGTCCACGGGGAGCTACTTCGAGGAGCAGGACGTACTCGAGGCCAATCCCGATGCGGTCGTCATAGCCACGGGCAGCGTGCCGCGCATGGATGGCCGCCAGTGCGCGGCGCAGGGACAGCCGATCAAGGGCGCCGAGCTTCCGCATGTCGTCTCATGCGTGGACCTACTGACGGGGGCCGTGCGCAGCCTGCCGAAGACTGCGCTCATCCTGGATGACACCGGTCACAACGAGGCCCTCGCGACGGCGCAGTGGCTCAGCGAGCGCGATGTGGCCATCACTTTCGTGACACGTTTCATGGGCCTGTCGCCCGTGGTGGAGAGCTGGACGCGAGTTGAGGCGGCGCTCAAGCACCTGCTCAAGGGTGCGTTCCGGGTCATGCCGCGCGCGCAGCTGCTGGAAATCCGCGCCGGCGAGTCCAGCGTCCGGCCCCTGCAGGGGGAAACGGCCGAGACCGTACCGGCCGAACTCGTGGTGCTGGTGCTGCCGCGCCAGCCAGTGAACGATCTCGCCAAGGCACTGCAGGGCAAGGTGGGGGAATTGCGCGTGGTGGGCGATGCGCGCACGCCGCGCGATCTGCAGGCCGCCGTGCGTGAAGGACACCTGGCCGGGCGCACGCTGTTTGGGGCCGGCAGCGCGGACTGAAGGTCCGCGGTAGCGGGCCTGAGCTTTGCCTGACTGACTTTGCAATGACTGTGGGGGCAGCTGATGTCGAACCAGAACTGGGACTACGACGTCATCATCATCGGCGGGGGCGGTGCCGGGATCGCCGCTGCGATCGAGGCACTCAATGCCGGCGCAACCGTGCTGCTGTGCGAGGCGGCCCAGCGCGTCGGCGGCAGCGCGGCCAACTCCGGCGGAGTCATCATGGCTGCCGGCTCCGACATCCAGGAGTCCAGGGGCATCCAGGACTCGGTGGACGACCTGTACAACTACTACATGACCGTAAACCACAACGAGGTGGAACCGGCGCTGGCCAGACGGCTGTGCGAGGGCGGCGTGCCGACACTCGACTGGCTGCGGTCCTATGGCGTCTCATTCAATCCCGATGCGCTCTACGTGACCGGCATCGAGAATCCGAAGGCACCGCGCGGGCATCCGGCCACTGGCATGGGCGCGGCGATCATGGAGGCGCTGTCGCAGGCGGCGCTATCCCAAAAGGGGCTGGAAGTCGCGGTCCGCACGCGCGTGACGGAACTGCTGGTGGAAGACGGCCGCGTCCGTGGCATCCGCTCACCGGGCGCCGTGGTGCGAGCGGCAGCCGTGGTGATCACCACCGGTGGGTTTGGTAATAATTTCGAATTGCTGCAGCGCTATTACCCGGCAGCGGCGCGGCACGGCAAGGAATGGCACATCTACGTGGGCATCAAGGAAAACCAGGGCGATGGCCTGACCATGGGCATGGCCGCCGGTGCCGCGATAGTCGGGGACGGGAGCGGCCAGTGCCTGTATACGGCCTCGTTCAGCAAGGAAGTCGAGCCCTATCTGCCCGGCTGGCTGGTCTTCGTTAACAAGGAGGGTTTCCGCTTCATTGATGAAACGCCGGCCTATGTGCTGACCGACAACGTGCTGAACGCTCAGCCCGATGCCATCTGCTTTGCGCTGATGGATCACGCCGCTTTTACCCGCGAACCGAAGGATCCCAAGTATCGCTCCAAAGGGTTCCTGGAGTTCCCGACCCCCAACTGGACGCCGGAGATGCTGGCCAGGCATCTGGCGAACGGTAAGGTGCACAAGGGCATTACGCTGCAGGAACTGGGTCGGTCGGCGGGCATTGCGCCGGAGGGCCTCGCCGCGACGATAGAGACCTACAATGGAGACTGTGCCGCCGGCCGCGATGCCCACTACCGCAAGGCGGCCTCCTTCCTGCTGCCGCTCGACAAGCCGCCGTTCTATGCCGTGGAACTGCGCCCGACCTGTGTCGGTACGACGCACACGGGCCTGCGCATCGATGTGGAGACCCGCGTCATCGGCCGGAATGGACGGCCAATCGCGGGGCTGTACGCCGCAGGGGAATGTACCGGCGGCGTCATGAAGTACTATGCGGGCGGCGGCAACTCGCTGCTCAATAATTTCGTGTTTGGCCGGGTTGCCGGCCGCAACGCTGCGGCGCTCGCGCGAGCTGCAGCAGAGCAGGCGCGGGCACTCAGCAGCGATCAGCAGCCGCGGACCGGTTTGCCTCGGCAGTCCCAAAGCTGAGTCCTCAGGCTCGCAGCAGCCCGTACACGCGATCAAACAGGATGACCACCATGACGCGGCGCAGAATCCTCAAGTCCAGACACCACTGGTTGTTTGCGGCACTCGCTCCTGCCCTTGCGCTCGGCTCTGGCGCCACGCCCGCTGCGACGCCGCAGACCTCCAAGGAGCAGATCACACGGCTGGAGCTTCACCTGCAGGAGTTATTCAATTCGCGGGAGTTCTGGACGCATCCGGAACTGGCGACCAGATACTACGATGCGCCCCGCGTACGGATGTGGGACATCATGCCGCCGGCCGAGTTTCGCGGCGCGCAAGCGCTCCAGGATCACTACCATGACCTGGTGACGGAATTTTCTAGCGGCAAGATCGAGTTCCTCGCCCTCGAGGTCGAGGCCGACCGGAGCGTCGGCTTCGCGACCATGTTCCAGCACTTCACCGCGACCAGCGCTGGCAAGCCGATCGACATGACGATGCGCGTCACTGATTGCCTGCACAAGGTGCACGGGCAATGGCTGATCTCGCATGAGCACATCTCGCTGCCAATTGAACCGGCCATTCTGAATCAGATGATCGCGGCGAAGCCCTAGCGACGCAGAAGGCGCGACCCGGCGGCCCCGAAGCGGCCGCTTGCGACCGGCGGAAACGGGTCTGGCCTGCGCGAAAACGCCGTGGCTGTTGCCGCCTGACGCTTCCACCGAGCAGGTATCGATCATGAAATCTCTCCCACCCGATGCGATCGAAGGCCGCCCGACGCTCGCGCAGCGCTGCGCGCGTCTGGTGCTGAGATCATTCGGCTGGCGCAGCGTCCTCGCGTCGCTGCCATCCCCCAAGGGGATCATCGTGGTCTACCCGCATACGTCGAACTGGGACTTCATCATCGGCGTGCTGTACAAAGTCGGGGCAGGGTTGCCGGCACGCTGGATGGGCAAGGACACCCTGTTTCGCTGGCCGTTTCGCCGGCTGCTCCAGCGTATCGGCGGCATCCCGGTCAACCGGCGCGAGCGCTCGGGATTTGTCGAGGCTATGCTCGCGGAATTCGTACGCAACGACCGCATGTGGCTCGCGGTAACGCCCGAGGGCACACGTTCCCGTACCGATCACTGGAAGTCGGGCTTCTATCGGATTGCGCTCGCCGCGGGTCTGCCAATCGGTCTCGGCTATATCGATTATGCGACCCGCACGGTGGGCATCGACACCTATCTGAACCTGACCGGAGATCCAGCGCAGGACTTCGCACGCATCCGGGCCTTCTACGGCGGCAAGCGAGGCCGACGGCCGGAGAACACGGGCGAGATCCGGCTGCGCGACTGACCTCCGGGCGAGCGATAACGGCGCCCTTGCCGCGCTAGCGTCGGCTCGATTGCCGCGATAGGCTCCATTGATGAACGATTCAGCCGCAGACAACGCAACTGCGGGCGGCCCGCGCCAGGTCAAGTTCGGCGCCCGCGAAGTGGCCTATGTGGCGTTTCTGCTCGTCGGACTGGTGACCTTCAGGATTCACTGGCACCTGCTGTTCGATCTGGATCGGGGTGGCTTCATTCAACCCTACGTGGAGGCCCTGGTGCTCGTGCCGCCGCTGGCGTTGGCCGGCTGCGTCTGCGCGCTCGGAAGTGACGACAACATGCTGCGTCTGGTGGCCATCGCCACCGTGATGGTCATCGCAGTCCAGGTGCTGATCTGGCTTGCACCCGCCAGCCGGCTCGCCATCGATGTGCTGCGTGTACTGGGTCAGGTCTATACCGCGCTTTGCCTGGTTGCCTGGCCGGGTGGCGTGGTCTGCAGGAGCTGGGCGGCACGAGTTGGCTTACTCGCGGTGCTGGCGGTGCTCATCGTGCCGCTGTCGCTGGCCTGGAATCCGCATAGTCAGGCCCTGACCGGCCTGCGTCGCTCGCCCGGACCGCTGGAACTTCAGCTCTTCAGTGCGGCCGATGCCGGTGATCGCGCGCGCGTGCAGGCATTGCTCGCTGCGGGGGCGCGGGTCGGCGTAAAGGGCAGTGGCGGCTGGGATGCGCTGATGCATGCCGCGGCGCGTGGGGACCAGGTGATCGTCAAGGCGCTGCTTGCGCACGGCGCGAATCCGGATACCAGGGAAGACCGGGCCGGCTGGCGCTTGCTGCCGCTCCCGCCGAAGATCGAAATCGGCACCCCAGGCGGAGAGCAGATGACCGGCAGAACGGCCCTGATCAATGCCGCCGTGCGGGGCCACGCGGATGTCGTCCGCGAGCTCTTGGCGGCGGGGGCAACCCCGGGCTTGCGCGACGTCAGCGGCAGGACGGCCCGGGACTGGGCCGAGTGGGCGCACAGACCGGACGTCGTGTCATTGCTGCAGCCCATACCGGTCGGCAGGTAGCGGCTGGAGGCCGCCCCCGGCCGCAAGCGACGTCTGCCTGCGGTGCTCGCGGTGCTGGCGCTGACCGGCCGCTCATGGGCGGGGAATCAGCCGCCTGTCGGCCCAGACCGGAAGTTCAGCGGATCGAGATGATTGCCTGAAAGCTGACGGTCATAACCGACTCCGCGGAGGCCAC
>Ga0075017_100000441_pt1 | contig 22913 bp, 16 predicted proteins | sample AleBraG_ABR_2012_FD_71475 | JGI IMG/M metagenome (GOLD analysis project Ga0075017, IMG submission 71475) | Freshwater sediment microbial communities in response to fracking from Pennsylvania, USA - Alex Branch Run_MetaG_ABR_2012 | ecosystem: Environmental > Aquatic > Freshwater > Creek >... | reverse complement strand
GTGTTGTGGCCGCAAATCGCGGAGAACAACTACATCATCCGGCCGATCCATGTCCTGCCGAACTATGCGCTCTCGCTGTCCACCGCTCAACTGGTCGCGCTGACGGTCATAACCTTCCTGACCTGGACCAACACCAACGGCCTCAAGTACGGAAAGGGAGTGCAAAACGTTTTTACGTCGATGAAGATCGGCTCGCTCCTGGGAGTAATTGGGATCGGAGTACTGATTGGGTGGAGGGCCGCAGTGGTCAAAGCGAACTTTGGGCAAGCATGGACTCCTCAGGGGTTCACGTTGGCGGCGCCCGGCCTTTCTCCTACCACCGCATTCGGAATGCTGGTCGCGCTTTGCACCGCGCAGATTGGAGCTTTATACGCGGCGGACGCCTGGAACAACATCACCTTCACCGCGGGCGAAGTCCGGAATCCGACTCGGAATGTGCCTCTGTCTCTTACTTTGGGAACCCTGATCGTCATTGGACTCTACTTCTTTGCCAATTTCGCGTACGTCGTGGTTCTACCCTTTAGCGAGATACAGCACGCTCCTTCCGATCGAGTAGCGTCCACGATGTTGCAAGCCATTTTTCCGAGAGTCGGTCCTGTACTGATCGCTGTTGCCATCATGATTGCGGCTTTCGGCTGTATGAACGCTTTGATCCTGTCGGGGGCCCGCGCTTATTATGCGATGTCACTGGACGGTCTCTTCTTCAAGAATGCATCGGTCTTGAATCGAGCGAATGTTCCCAGTGTGGCGTTGATCATGCAAGGAGTCTGGGCGGCCGTACTGTTGTCGATCCGCACCTACCAGCCGGCGACTGGTACCTACGGAAATCTCTACAGCAATTTGCTGGACTACATAATCTCTGCTGCACTGATCTTTTACATTCTGACCATCGCTGCCGTATTTCGCCTGCGCCAGATCAAGCCGAATGCCGAACGCCCGTACCGCGCTTTCGGCTATCCAGCGGTTCCCGCTCTCTACCTAATCAGCGCGATTGTGATCCTGGCGGTCTTGTTCGCGTACCGTCCAGCCACGACTATTCCCGGAGTTGTGATTGTGCTGATCGGCGTGCCGGTGTACTTCCTTTTCAAATACCAGGCTGAACGCGAGAAAAATCGGTAGGGAAAGTCAGCCTGATCTCTGAGAAGAATCTTTCGTCCAGTTCCTGCTGCCGCTTGGGCGCAGCGGGTAACGCAAACACTTATGTAGGCAGATCGTGGGTATGCGTAGTCGCTTGTGCCGCTGCGCAGAACACGACATATTCACGTCCGTCGATCTCGTATACCGCCGGCATGCCCTCGAGGGCGGCTTCCACCTCCGCCTCCCAGAGTACCTCGCCTGTCGCCGAGTCGAGAGCGCGGACCTTGGGGTCGCACGTGCCCGTTTAGCTCGACGAGGTTAAGATGACGGAAATCGAGCCGGCTGCCTAGGTGCGCCCATCCGTAAAGGAAGCGCGTTCCGCGATGCCGGAGTATTCTTACGCTATTTCGCACTATTTCGCTTGTCGGATTGTTAGTATTGTCGTACAAACAGCCGATTGCAACATCTTTGGGGGGAGGCCTATCATGGAACTTCGTCGTTGCCGTTACTTCTGTCTCTGTTTGATCGTGCTGCTCGGCAGCGTGCAGCTGTGGGCGGACGTGACCGGGTCCATTGTCGGTTACGTGCGTGACAAATCCGGAGCCGTGCTTCCGAACGCCACTGTGACTGTCATGCAAGCCGCCACCGGCTATTCCCGCACCGTCGCTAGTGATGCCTCCGGCCAGTACAGCATTCTCGCCCTGCCTCCTGGACGTTATCGCCTCACTGCCTCCGTCCCCAGTTTCCAGCAGGGGGTCATTGACAACATCGATCTCAACGTCAACGACGCGCTGCACTTTGATTTCGATCTTCAAGTCGGCAGCGTGAATGAGTCCATCTCTGTCGAAGCGAACGCTGTGCAGGTCCAGACCGCGACTACGGCGACGGGCACTACCATCGAGTCTCCTCAGATTCTGGCCATGCCGCTCAATGGCCGTTCGTATCTCGATCTACTCACGCTTCAAACAGGCGTTTCTCCTGCGAGTACGAACGGCGGCTACGCCGATCGCGGTCCCTCTTCCGGGCTCTACACCTCATCTGGGAATGTCTCCACGGACGGTCAGCCTGAGTATGCCAACGCCTTCCTGGTAAACGGTGCGGAGGTCAACGAAACCAAGAACATGGGCGCGGGTCTAATTCCAAACGCCGACTCGATTGGTGAGTTTCGCCTGCTCACCAACAGCTTCAGCGCTGAGTACGGCAAGTTCAGCGGTTCAGTCATGAACACTGTGACTAAATCCGGAACCAACCGCCTCCATGGAAGCCTCTTCGAGTTCTACCGCAACCAGGGGATGGACGCGACCAACTACTTCGACAGCACAAAATCTGAGTTAAAGCGACATCAATACGGCGGTGTGCTTGGTGGTCCAGTGTTGAAGGATAAGATCTTCTTCTTCACGGACTATCAGCAAACGCGCCAGGTAGCTGGAGCCAGCACGGGAATTGTGCAGGTTCTCAGTAACGACGAACGTAATGGCATCTTTCCGGATAGCGTGCTCGACACTCCGGTTCAGGGTGCCGCCTGGGCAGCAACCCTCATGAGTCGCGGTGGCGGAACGATCGTCGCTGGGACGACTCTGTACAACCAACTCGGGACAGCGGTGACGACAGTCGACAGCAGTGGCAATACCGTGCCGGGCCACGACATCTCTGCCTATATCGACCCGGTCAGCAAGGCGACGTTGCAATTCATTCCAGCCGCAAATCTGCCCGGTGGCTTCAACTTTTCTGACGTAAGCCATGCCGGATCCATCATCGATACCAACATGGGCCAGCGCATAGACTTCGTCAATCACAGGACTGGCGACTGGACGTTCTACTATCACTACGACGATGCGACCGCGGTCCAGCCCGTATACCAGCAAGCGTATATGGGCATTACGAATGTGCCGGGTTTTCCAGTGACTGTGCCCTCGCGCAATCAGCTGTTCGCGATGAGCAACACCAAGACCTTTGGTACCACCGCGGTCAATGTTGTGCGCCTGCAGTTTTTCCGCACGGCGGTTCGAACCGCACAACCGTCTGCCAGCTCCACGATTTCGGGCTACGATCAATTCGGCTTTAACACGGATCCCGCCACCGGTGGTCTGATCAACACCGGTACACCCGGATACCCATCTTCACTGCCGATGATGCTGTTCAACAGCTTCGCGGTCGGCAACAACTGGTTGAATCTCTATCAACCTGATACGACCTACGGTATCGGCGATACCTTCAGCAAGACGATGGGCAAACACTCGCTCAGCTTTGGCGGCGACCTCCGGTACTATCGACTGAATGCACGGAACGAATGCGGACCCAACGGATATTTCCAATTTAGCGGCAATGAAACGCATTCGGATGTTTCCGATTACTATATTGGCGCTCCAGGAGCTTTCGTGCAATGCTCCGTCCAGCTTCTCGACAACCGCACCAGGTACGTCGGGCTGTTCGGCGCCGATACCTGGAAGGTGGCTCCGAAACTCACCCTTAACCTCGGCCTCCGTTGGGACGTCGCCCGGCCGTGGAGCGATGTCTACGGTCGTCTGACTACCCCGGTTCCGGGAGTGCAGTCCACCAAGTTCCCCAACTCTCCCGCGGGCAACCTGGTTCCGGGAGATCCGGGAGTTCCAAGCACGATCTCTCCGACTCGTTATAACAACTTCGCACCTCGCATTGGTCTCGCCTGGGCCCCTTCGGGCGGCATCTGGGGTGAGAACAAGACCAGCATCCGTGCGGCTTACGGTATCTACTACTTGGGCGCCGCGGATAACGGTAACTTCGGTATTATCGGTGACGCTCCCTGGGGCCTCTACTGGGCATCGCCACAGCCGACGGAGTTCGCCAGTCCCTACGTAACTCGCTCAACCGGAATCTCGCAAGGACAGCACTTCCCCTTTACCTTCCCTTCCGGCCCCGGACCGTTTCCGAACTTCCAGTTCGGATCGCTTATGCCTCTTTACGTGCCCGGCTTCTACAACAAAAACAAGACCCAGATGGCGGAACACTATAACGCCTCCATCCAGCGGCAACTCGACAAGTCGACCGTCCTGACTGTGGCATACGTGGGAACCCAGGGACACCACATTCAGCTGGGGCAAGATATAATCTACGGTAGCGCGTCGCTCTGTCAGTCGCTTCCAGGCTGCACGCCGGGAGGCGAAGGTGGCGTCTACACCCAAGGTGGACAGACGATCTTTGGCACGCTGGTCGGGCAGATCAGCAACCAGGCCATCGGCCCGAAATATCACAATTCCAATGGAGGTCCGGTGGTGCCCTTCGCTCAGGCGACTTACCTCGCCAACGCGGGCAACTCTAACTACAACTCGCTGCAGGTTTCGGCGGAACGTCGCGCCCGCGACGTTACCTTCCTGGTCAGCTATACCTACGCCAAGTCGTTGGATAATGTATCTGCGAAGTGGGACCCGCTCGATCCCTCTCGTGCCTATGGCCCTTCGACGTTTGACCTGCGGCATAACCTCACGATGAGCTACAACTGGAATCTTCCGTTCGATCGCCTGTTGGCTCCCCGGAGGATTACGACGGGATGGCACATTACGGGCATCACCCGCCTCTACACCGGCACGCCGGTGAGCGTCAAGAGCGGCGGCGACTTTGCCCTGACCAATATCGGACTCGACTATCCCACTCAAATCGGTTCGATTCAGAAGCTGAATCCGCACAATGGGGGGACCTTCTTCAATACATCAGCGTTTGCTAGAGGCCTCAGCTGCGGCTACGAAGTCTGTGGCGTGACTGGCAGCGCGGCGCAGTACCTCTTCAGCGGACCGGGATGGGTCAGCACGGATTTGGGTCTGGAGAAAGACACAAAGATCACCGAAGTAATGGCATTGAACCTGCGGTTCGAGATGTTCAACGTCTTCAACCACACCAACTTCCTTACTAGCGGTGTGATCGGAAATGCTAACAGCGGCCAGTTCGGTCAGGCCACAACGGCTGCACCGGGTCGCGTCGGTCAGGTAAGTGCCAAGTTCATCTTCTAATCCAACCCGCGGCGAGCAATCGCCTCGGCTAACCTTTCAGGGGATGCGAGCAAATCGCATCCCCTGTTTGCTATAAAGAGTCACCAGGAAAGAAATGGGACGACGATGAAGCGGCTAGTTTCGATCCTCACTCTGCAACTATGCATGACGGCTTTTGCGTGGGGCCAGATGCCAGGGATGGCAAATCATCCAAGCCAGCCGTCGGACGACTCGAACGTCTCGAGTCCGGCCAACAACTCCTCCAAGGTAACGTTCACCAAAGATATTGCGCCCATTGTGCAGCAGCATTGCCAGACCTGCCACCGTCCCGGAGAGGGTACACCCTTCTCCATGCTGACCTACGAAGATGCGAGGCCGTGGGCGAACGCGATGAAGCGGATGGTGCAGCAGCGCGAAATGCCACCGTGGTTCGAGGATGGGCATACCGAGAAGTTTGCCAACAACCGGTCTCTGACCCAGGCCCAGATCGATACGATTGTCGCCTGGGCGAACGCGGGCGCGCCGAAGGGCGACCCGAAGGACCTTCCGCCACTCCGGCAATTCGTTCAGGGATGGTCCATTCCCAAGCCAGACGTGATATTCCAGCTACCCAAGCCGTTTTCTGTCCCGGATAGCGGGATTCTCGAGTATCAGTACGTTATCTTGCCGACGGGTTTCACGGAAGACAGGTGGGTTCAGTTCGTAGAAGCGGCGCCGTCCGACCGCTCCGTCGTGCATCACATTGTTGCGTATGTCCGCCGGCCCGGGTCGATCTACTTCAAGGACCAACCCAAGGGCGTGTTCTTCGAAGCCCCGCCCTCCAAGACGGGCGCGAAGGCGGATCCGGATGACGTGCCGAGTGACTGGCTAGTCGGCTATGCGCCGGGCCAACCTCCTGACATTTTCGAACCTGGGCAGGCAAAACTTGTCCCGGCCGGCTCAGACATTGTTCTGGAAGTGCATTACATGCCGGAAGGCAAAGCGACGACAGACCAGTCGAGTGTGGGACTGGTTTTTGCGAAGGAGCCCCCCAAAGAACGAGTTATGACTTTGTCAGCGATAAACGAAACATTCAAGATTCCTCCGGCCGATCCAAATTACCGCGTCGATTCTTCGTTCACGGTGCGCCACGATGTAATTCTGCTGGGGATGCATCCGCATATGCATACCCGGGGCAAGGACATGGAATATCGTCTGGTGTTTCCCAACGGAGAGACCCGAACCATCCTGAATGTGCCGCACTACAACTGGCACTGGCAGCTTTGGTACAACCTGGCAGAGCCAATCGCGCTGCCCAAGGGGACCAGGATCGAATGCACGGCGCATTTCGACAATTCAGCCAACAATCCTGAGAATCCCGACCCGACGAAGACCGTAATCTGGGGACAGCAAAGCTTCGATGAGATGATGGTCTGCTTTTTCAACCTGGCGTTTCCCGCCGAATTGTCGGCGAAAGAAGTGCTTCCGCTTCCACAGCCCGACGCGTCCGTCGCTCAGAAAGGGCAGAAATAGAACAGCGCGCGACGGGCCACGAGTCTCACGGAGTCGTCTTTACGGAGTAGCGAAGCCGCGCTTTGCCGCCAAGAATGCGTTGAAGATCGAGTGCGAGGCCGTCCAGACCCGCTTGTGCTGAAGTCCGGCCGCCGACAATGTCAGAAAGATGGCCTTCCATCGCTTCGGTCATCTCCGCGGATTCCGGTACGGTCGGTTTCGGCTTCGCCACGGGAACGCTGCTCACGAACGCAACGGTGTAGGGAAGGGCCATGACAGCGGGGTTGTCGCAGGTCGATTTCCTGACCGATGAGCTTCCATGCAGAGTCTGTTGAACCTGGACCTGAACGGACATCGCCCACTCGAGAAATCGATAGCCTTCTCGCGGATGTTTCGACTCGGTCGGGATCAGGTAGGTCAAACCTTCCAGCTGGCTGAACGGCCCGCCAGAATTCAAAAGAACGTTCGAAGGAATGAGGCTGTAACCAATCTTGCCCGCGACCTTCGAGACCGAAGGGTCTTCGAGAAAAGGCGCCTGATCGCTCCACAAAAGACCCATGAAGACTTGCCCCTGCTGGAGTGCGGATTGCGCCTGACCCCATCCATAGTTCAACGTGTCGGGCGGACTGAACGCAATCAGTTTGGCGTACTGTTCCGTGGCAGCAACGTTCTGAGGCGAGTTGACCACGATGTCGCCATAGTCCCAGCCGTGTTGGGCATCGAGGATATTTCCACCGAACGAGTAAACCAGGTTCAGCCATTCGTACCAGAGCGCGAGACCCTGCTTGCCTTGAATATAAGTGCCGTAAAAGTGCTCGTCGGGGCGGTTGAAGAACTCCGCTAGCTGCGCGTATTCCGGCCACGTCGTGGGCGGCTTGAGGTCACGGTGATACCGAGCTCGGAAGTTGGTTTGATTGGCCGGGTCGTTCAGAAGATCTTTGCGATAGCAGACGAAAGTCGTCAGGCCGGTAAAGGGATATCCATAAGTTTTTCCCTGGTAGGAACTGAGTTCTCGCCACCAGTTGGTGAACAGCTCTTCCTGTGGTGTGAAGCTGGCATCGTGCAGGGAAGAATCCGCAAGAAAAGAATCGATGGGCTGGACCTGGCCTTTTTGAACCATCGCACCCAAAAGTCGGTGGCGCACCACAATCACGTCCAACGTATCGCCTCTACTTGGGCCGCGATCGAGATCACTCATGATCGCGCGATCGTTTTTGTGGTCCACCTCGACGCCAATTCCGTTTTTCTGTTCGAAGTCTGCGATCAGTCCGGTCTTCGTGAGGGAATCGAGAAACCATTCATCTCCGGCCATGCGAATGGTTAAAGGGTGTTTTCGCGCGCAACCCAACTGAAACAAGACAAGAACTAGCACAGCAAAGAGCAGCACCCTCGCATTTCTGTGTGACTTTCGATGCATGGATCGTTTCGATTCACGTAGGGGCAGATGTCCTCATCTGCCCGTCGGAGCGAAGCTTCGCTATTTGCACCGGTATGCGGGAACCCTGTCGAGCTGCGCTCGACTGGGCAGATGAGGACATCTGCCCCTACATATTTCGTCGCATACCTTACTTCTTGATCGATGAACCTGAGAACCAGAGGAACTTGACCGGCGTGTCCCCAGAATTAATATTCGAGTGCGTCATCGAACGATCGGGACGAATCATGTAGGCCATTCCAGGACGCTGGACCCGCAACTCCGAGCCCAGGAAAGCCAGGCTGCTGCCATCGATGGCGGCCCAGATTTCTTCCTGTCCGGGATTGTGTGGGTGCGGCTCGCCCATGGTCAAAGGGTCGATCGTCACCGTGATGATGTCTCCAATGGTGGCGAGCCCGTCCGTTCTCGAGAACAGGTCTCTCACGATATGCGCCCAGTGCCCAGACGCACCTTGAATCGTGTACGGAGACGCGGCCATCGGAGTCCTTACCGGAACCCGCCGCTCGTCCGTCACCAGCATCTCTTTCGCCGGCGCGAAGCCTTCCGGCGTGGGTTCGCTGACGACGTACATGGTGAGATCTACGCTGCCAGTGTTCTTGATGACAAACTCGAGGTTGGCCGGCACGAAGACCGCAATATCTTTATGCAGGGCTGCGGTCTTGCCGCCGGCTGTTATTTCTCCGTTGCCACCGACCACGTAGTAAACGATCTGCTCACGGTCCAACCGCGAAGGCGCCGTGGAATCACGGGGCTGAAGACGGCCATAGGCAAGGTAATTGGCGGCCTGGAGGATCGCGCCGGGCTGGGGCGGGGCGAAGTTGTCTCCCCGGGTGAGAATATCCCGCAGCACGAGCGAGCCGAAAGCGTGACGAGGCATGGAGTCACGCCAGTCACCCATGAACATATCGATTCTTCGGTCCTGCGAATCTCTGTCGGCCTGATACCGCACATCTCCGGGACCGTCAAAACTGTTTCCCCCCGCGCTCGGTGTGGTTACCGGAGGTTTGGCGACCACCTGGGCGGCCAGCGCTAACCAGGCAACGCCGAAGAGCGACAACGCTAGGCAAGCAAGACGTATGGGCGGCAGTTTCATTCGATGCGTTCGGCTCATTCCGTTCCTCGATTCGCTGTGCGAGTATTCATTTAAGCGGCCGTTCTCTTAGCGCGCAATGGCAAGTGCAAGCCCGTCGGCGCCAGCGCCCGCGTCAATAATCGTCTTTACCTTCCACTCCGAAAGACTGATGACCGCGACTTTTCCGCTTTGGTCGCATGAGACGTAGGCCACCTTGTTATCGGGAGACACTAAGACTTCTTGCGGCCTGGCCGGAAGGTCGACCGTGTGCGCGACTGTCATGGTGCTGAGATCCACTACGCCCACCTGGTGTACCAGAGGCAGAGCGATGACCAGCCATCGGCCGTCCGGCGTCGGCGCCGACCCGTAGCCCAGGCCCGGCAGCGGGACCCACGTCTTGATCTTATTGGTGGCGGTGTCGATCACAGCCAGCTGAGGTTTAGTTACATCAGAAGTGAAAGCCAGCTTGTCGTCGACAGAGAGCGAGATGCGCTGAACCTGTGGCGAGACGGGAATAATCGTAATCGTCTTCCGCGCATCGAGATCGAGAACCGATACCGTGCCTGGTCCTACATTTGCCGTGTAGGCGCGACGGCCGTCGCGAGTAATCGCAAACATGTGCGACTGTTCCTGGCCGGTCGGAATCGAACCGATAATCTTGAGAGTGGCGGGATCGATAATGCTGATCGATTGATTGAGCTCGGTGGAAACGTAAAGCAGGCCATTTTTCGGACCGATCACCGGGAGGTGCGGTCGCACACCTTTGCCGAAATCAATGTTGCCCACGACTTTCCGCGCCGCCAGGTCGATGACCACGAGGTTGGTGCCATCCGTACCCGGCTGGCCGACGCCGGAATTTCCGTAGATCGGCACATAGGCGATTTTTCCGTCGGGCGAGGTCGTGACTTCGTGCCCGGTCACGCCCCCCTCGGCAACCTCCGCCACTTGCTTTCCGGCGACAGGGTCGATGATGCCGAGACTGTTGTCACCTTTGTTCGCCACCAGTACCAGGCCGCTTGGTGTGGCGGTCTGTGCCCACATATAGCACCATGGCAGGGCTGCGAGGGACAGCGCTATAAAGAGGTGGAGACATCGCATATCAAACTCCGTTCTCATGTACGTTGCACAATCAAAGCGTACGCCGAGTTCGCGCGAAGAGCTGAGGCTTTCGAGGCGATCATAATATCATATGGATTCATATACCCCGTTCCGGTAACTCGTGCGACTTCCGATCCACTATCTTAAGTACTCTCCGGTCACCGCGTTCAGAAGCGGCTCACCCCGAGCATACCGTTGCGCTTGCTCGCTGGCGAGTTTGAATATGCGCTCCATAAATTTCGGACTGTCTCCCGCAACGTGCGGCGTGATCAGCAGGTTGGGCGCACTCCATAAAGGATGCTCCGGCGGCAGCGGTTCCGGATCGGTTACGTCAATGGCTGCGCGAATTCTCTTGTCTTGCAGGGCCCGCAGTAACGCTTCCGTATCCACCAGGGGGCCGCGCGCCGCATTCACCAGCAAAGCGCGCGGCTTCACTTTCGCCAACCGCTGCGCATTCATGAGGTGCCTGGTCTCCGAGGTCAAAGGCACGGTCAGCACAACAATATCTGCCTGTCCCAGCAAATCGTCCAGCTCGCTGACCGGAGCGACGCCCTCACGTGCACCGCTGGCGACGCGCAAGAATTTTACTCCGAAGGGTGCAAGCCGGGCTTCGACCGCCTTCGTCGGCGCTGACTTCGCGGGCGCCGATTTTGCATGCGCCGATTCTTCATGCGATGGCTCTGCATGCGATGGAGCGTCAATCTGCTGCGCCTGCTGCCCACTTCCCCCGGCCCTGCATTTCGACGAAGAGCGGAAGGAATTTTTCCATGGCAAGAATCGCGGCCAGGGCCCATTCTGCCGTCGGAATGTCGTGCACTCCGCGGGCATCGCACAAGGTCACTCCGGGCGGGAACAATTTCAGCAACGTGTCCACCCCGGCCCACGGCGACGGATGACCTTCACGCCTTTCGAGTGCGGCCACTGGCGTCGCAATATTTTAGGAGGCATGGCGGCGACCCAGAAGTCGACTTCAATGTCTTCCACCGGCTCCTCGGGAATCCGCACCAGGCTTGCTTCCCTGGTGAAGTTTTTCAAGAACGCATCGTTGATGGGCGCATCCACTCCAACCCGAACTTTCATTGGCCTATCCATTTCCCGATCGCGTGGAACTGGTCGATTTCCGCCAGGAAAAGTGTTGACAGCTAGCGCAATCGTATTATCATATCAGCAATGAAATCCCGCCTAATGGTTCTTGCCCTCTTCCTATTCGCCGTATCGCTAACCATTAACGCAGATATGGATCCCGGCGGTTTCGCTGGTACCTGGTCCGCGAATTTCGCCAAGTCCAAATTTCCCGGGCCGCCGCCCAAAGTGGACATGTGCACGATTCAGCCTGACGGCATGGTCACTATCAACGAAACTAATTCAGAGGGGAAGAGCACCAGTTGGTTCTACAAATCGGTCGAGGGACAGCCGGTTTCGGTCACCGGTAGGGAGAACGTGACCGTGACCGTAAAAAAGGTAAACGATCACACCATCGAGCACATTTGGAGCTTCAACGGCAGGCCGGGCAAGAGTAAGTCTGTTCTGTCGAAGGACGGGAAGACAACGACCTTCACCATGGATGGGACGGACAAAGACGGCAAACCCTTTCACGAAGTAGTGGTGTACGACAAGCAGTAGACCAGTGTGGGGCGGACACTCTTGTCCGCCGCTTTTGACTTGATCTTTCGGTTCAGGATTTCTAAGTTCGGCTAGAGCGCTGGAGTTTGGATACTCAAGAATCCAGAGCTGGATCCAAGTCTAAGTCAAGTTCAACATCAAAGGCGGCGGACAAGAGTGTCCGCCCCACATTACGGCAGGGCGAACGCGATTACGGAGTCGCCCGCTGTCGTGTCGTAAAAACTGCCGCCACTTACTACCAGGACTACGTATTGCTTGCCATTCTTGCCCTGATAGGTCATGGGTGTGACGTACGCTCCGGTCTCCAGCTTCGTGTCCCAGAGGACCTTGCCCGTAGCCGCTTCGAAGGCGCGGAAGTGTTGATCGTTCGAGGCCGAAATGAACAGCAGTCCTCCGGCAGTCGTAATGGAACCACCAAAGTTCAGAGTTCCAGTTCCGTGAACGCCTTTCGCGGCTAGTTCCTCGATGACTCCGAAGGGCTCTTTCCAGGCGACGTCGCCCGTGTTCACATTGATGGCCCAAAGTTCTCCCCAGGGTGGCTGCTGACAGGGCCAGAACCTCTCGTTGTTCCAAAAGCGCGCATACATACCCCACGGGCTGTTTCGCTCGTACGCGGGATCTGCGGCGTCCTCGTTTTTCGTGACCTTGCCGACATCGGCTATGTTCACGGTGTTTACGAACAGATATCCCAAGTCCGGGCTGTATGACATGCCCGGCCAGTTGGTCGTGCCCAGCGTACCCGGAAAAACGATGGTGAGCTTGGACCCGTAATGCGTGTAAGGCCCTCCGCTGTTCATCCCGCCTTCCGTGGCCAGAAGATCAGTGCAGACCTGTTTCTGTTCGGGAGTCACGGTAGCAATTTCGTCGGGGCTGAAGCTGTGCCGTCCCAGGGGCGCGGGCTTCAAGGGGAAGGGCTGAGTCGGCCAACTTGCCTCACCGGGGACGTCGCTCGGAGGCACTGGCCGTTCCTCCACTCCGAAGACGGGTTTGCCATCACGCCGGTCGAAGATAAACATGAGTCCGGCCTTTCCGATGACGGCGACGGCCGGAATCTTTTCTCCCTTTTGCACGACGTCTATCAACACTGGCGCCGACTCCAGATCGTAGTCCCATGTGTCGTGATGAACCGTCTGGAAATACCAGGCAAGTTTTCCGGTGTCGGCATGGAGCACAACCAGCGAGTTGCCGAAAAGATTTTTCCCCTTTCGGTCGGCAGCGTAGAAGTCGGAACTGGGCGAGCCGTGGGGAAGAAATATCAATCCTCTCTCGAGGTCAACGCTCATGAAGCCCCAGACATTGGTTCCGGAACGGTTTTTCCAGCTCATCCCCAGCCAGGTGTCATGACCGACTTCGCCGGGGCGGGGCACGGAGTGGAACCGCCACACCAGTTTGCCGGTGTGCACATCCCAGGCTCGAGTGTCGCCAGAGGCGCCGGCCCCCGGGGCTTCCTGCACCTGGCCGCTTGTGATCGCCAGGTTCTTATAAATGGTGACCGGGGAAGTGACGTCAAATTGAGCGTTCGGGATCCCGTTCTGCACTCCGGTCTTTATGTCCACCGCACCGTTCACACCAAAACCCGCCGTGGGTCTTCCGCTCTCGGCATTAAGCGAGAACAGGCGGCCGTCGCTGGTTCCGAACAGAATGGAGGCAGGTGTTTTCGCATCTCCGGGCCAATAGGCGACGCCGCGCCCAGCCGGCCGGCCATGACCCATTTTGTAAGACCACAGTTCGTTTCCGGTCTCGGGATCCAGAGCAATAACAGTCCCGTATGGAGTCGGCATGTAGAGCTTGCCCTTCACCACGATCGGCGTAGCCTGGGATGTGCGTCTGCCGCCACCCCGGCCGGCAGCCCCCGCTGACACCGGACGTGGCCCATCTTTTTTCATGTGATAGGTCCATGCCGTCGTCAGGTTTTGAACGTTCTGAGTATTGATCTGGGTGAGAGGCGAGTAGCGTGTGCTGGAAGGATCATGGCCATACATCGGCCAATCGGACTGGCACCACAGGGGCAGCGCAGAACAAAGGAGCAAACCGAGCACGCGAGCGAAGACCGCGAGTTTCCAAGAGTCCGTACTCCTCCTCCTTCGAATTTGCCGTATCATACTATGATTTAGAGGTCTGGACAATTTCGGTCAGGTGGCTTTCAGCTTCGGCTGAGTCGTTTGGCGGCTGGTTCTGCTCATTCCATCTCCCGTTACGGGCCTCTTCCAGTATACGTTGCGCGCGGGCTGGATTGAAGACGCCGCAGGAACAGAATCGCGCCATGTAGGTAACCGCCTGGCCGGGAGTACGGCGACCCTCTTTCACCCAATCGATCATTTTCTTGGCCAGGCTGGTCGAAACCATGCCGTGACCGCACATGGTAGTCAACTTGAGGAGCTGGCTATCGGGTAGCTTTTCGGTGGAGCCTTCGAAACCCAGGGAATAGCCGACGCTGTGACGAGTAATTCCGGCGAACTGGCAGCACTCTCGGGCTCCCTCGACCGAGGCGGACATGTTGATCGACAGACCGAGATCGGCATCCGCAGCTACTTTGAGGAATTGTTCTGCGGCCGCCTGATTGTCGAAAATTGCCACCACCGAAACTGGGGTATCGATGCCGTCGATGACAGCCCGGAAATCCGGCGTCATATCGCGTTTCCAGTTCGAAATTGTGTGCAGGTTGCGCGCCGGCCGCAGCGTGCCGCCGTGGACCGGATCACCGATATTGACCGGCTTGAAGGGCAGCGCCATTTCCAGAAATTTTTTCAACTTGGGCACGCTACCCGCGTCATTCCGGTCGCTGCTGGGAGTCGCGAATACGATGTAGTCGTCGCGGAAGCTTTCGGCATCACCGTAACGATGGAGGGTATTGGTCATCGGATTTCGCTGAGAATCTCGCGGGATGGCTCTTCCCCTTTGTTTTCGGGGTAGTTCGTAATTCTGCCCAGCCCCATGTTGGTCTTGGCGCGCTCCAGCTTGTAGCCCATACTCTCCAGAATCGGCGCTACCAGGCGCTCTTCGCCGTTTTCGTCGCAGCGCGTGCCGACGCCGAGCGCAACCACGGTATCGATATCTTTCTCGACCTCGCGCACCAGTTCGATGATCGGTTGCGTCTGCTCCACCTTCACTTTGATTTCCACGATGGCCGAGAGGACCTTCTCGCCGAGCACGTCTTCGCGTAGCGTACCGGTGGCAACGTCGCTCATGAGCAACGTGAACGGGTTCTTCTTCTCAAAGGCCACACCGGCTTTGGCCAGGGCCCGAGTCATCTTCTGGATGTCGCGCAACCACACTCCGACGCCGGGCCGGCCGAACTCGATGGTGAATCCCACTTCGCCCCATTGCACCCGCCCGGTGACGTCGTTGGTCTTGACCTCTTCCGTGCCCCGGCCCTGGACCCCGGTGGATTCGTGAGTCGCTCGGGGATCGGAGAACGCCCGCCGCACTACTCGCGGCCACTGCAGATCTTCGGGCTCGAAGGCGGCGGTGGGACAGACGTCGGGCTCGGGGTCGAACCGCAGCCGGCCCATCTGGAAGATCTTTCGGATCATGCGTACCAGGGGCGGATTCAGATGTTCGGTGCTCAATCCGTAATAGCAGGCGTAGCATTCTACGCACTCGTCGCGGTTTATGGTGGCGCGATTGATGGCGGGGTCAACGTAGATCGCACCCATGGGGCAGACGTAGGTGCAGTTTCCGCAGGCAACGCATTTGTTGGGATTGATTTTCATCTTTCTGTCGTGGTCAGTCGGTCGTCGTCGGTCTCCTGCTGGGGGCGGCAGGAAAGTATTAATATCATATCATAATTACGTGAAGTCGACAGCAGTATGACCAGCGGTATTTTAGGCCTAGCTCGATGGGAAACGGAATATTCGCCGGTTAAGCCGGAGTACGGTTGGCCGATTCTCATTTTCCGGCGTAGATGACGCGCCAGATCGAACCCGAGCCATCGTCGCTCACCAGCAGCGAACCGTCGGGCGCGACGGTAACGCCCACGGGCCGTCCCCAGACGCTTTCGTCATCGACGACAAAGCCGGTGAGAAAATCCTCGTACTCTCCGCTGGCGTGCCCGGTCTGATGCAAAGGCACGCGAATGACTTCGTATCCGGTGCGCGGCGACCGGTTCCAGGAGCCGTGCTCGGAAGCGAAGATGTCGCCTTGATATTCCGCCGGGAATTGCCGGCCATCATAGAAAGTCATTTGCAGAGACGCATTGTGCGGCTGCAGGATTACATCCGGCGTGATGACTTTTTCCTTCAACTCGGGATGCTTCCCCGGGAAACGTGGGTCCTGATGGCCGCCCATATACCACCAGGGCCAGCCGTAGAAACCACCTTCCTGGACGTGAGTAATGTAGTCGGGCACGAGATCATTGCCCAGCCCATCGCGCTCGTTCACTGAGCACCACAACTCACCCGTCTTCGGATTGATCGCGATCCCGACAGCGTTGCGAATCCCGGAGGCATAAATACGCATGCCCGACCCGTCGGGATTGAATTCGAGGATGTCAGCACGATTCTGCTCTTCGGGACTGTCGCTGACATTCTCGTGCGACCCCACCGACACGAACATTTTCGTTCCGTCCGCCGAGAACTGAACGTCTCGCGAACGGTGGTGGCCGCCGCTGGGTAGATCAAACAGGTGCTGCGGCGGTCCGCTGCTGGTCATATCGCCATTGTGATACGGAAAACGCAGGACCGAATCCATGTTCGCGACGTAAACCCACTGCGGATCGGGTCCCGGGGGACAGAAGGCGATGCCGAACGGCGTATTGAGGCCAGTGGCGAAGACTTGCACCTGCTCGGGCTTGCCGTCAACGGTGATTCCGCGAAATACCTTGATGTCGCCACCATTGGTTTCAGCCAGGAAGAAATCGCCGTTGGGAGCGGTGCGGATGATTCGGGGATTGTTCAGTCCCGTCGCATACAGCTCTACCTTGAAACCCTGGGGAGCTTTCGGCCACGCGTTCTGGGGGCGAGCGACGACCTTGGGACCGGCCGTGGCTGATTCCGTAGCATACGGCTCGGGAAGGTCCTGAACTCTAATATGGCGAGTGGCGCCTGGTTTCTCGAAACGGTAGTCAGTGAACGGTGGGTTCGGCGGCGGCGCCGTCGATTTCTTGATGGTCGTGGCCGGGGCAACCGAAGCGTTGGCCTGGGTCACGTGCAAATTGTTCAGCGTCTTGAGAAAAGTGACCACTTGCCAGCGTTGCTTTGTTGGCAAACCCGCCCAGGAAGGCATCCCGTTGTTAACGTCACCCTGAGTGACGTACCAGAAGATGGCGCCGTCAGAGGCAGTTTGCGCACTTCCTCGGGCCAACGGGGGGACATTGCCTGCCCCCTGACCAGTGTTTCCGTGGCACGCGCCGCAATTGCGCTGATAGACGGCTTTGCCAGCCTCGACCGCATGCGCTTGTCCTGCGTAGGGGTTGTTGACCTTGTCAGCGGATGCTGGTGCATTGTGGAACGCGGAGTTCTGAGCCAGCAGCAGGAAGGAGGAACCGGCCGGCAGAGCAGTCACCGAAAAACAAAACGTCAGTGCTAAGTGTGCGCAGCGAATTCTTGTCATTTCGAGCATTCCGTGCGGCCAGGTCAGTCAGCCATATTATATGACAATTATGAAGCGTTCTTCGCCCCATTCCCACTTCCCCTGGGCCTCGCAACCGATCAGCGGTCTGCCGGGACAAACTGGATGCAAACCGGTGTATCGACCGTGATTTCCTTGCCGGTTTTGGAGAGTCGTCCGGTGCTTCCGTCGATTGCAAAAAGAACGATGTTGTTGCTGATCTGATTTGCCGCCAGTAGGTACTTGCCGGAAGGGTCAATTTTGAAATTGCGCGGCATCACCCCCCCTGAAACGATCTGCTCCACCGGAGTCAGCGTGCCCTTTCCGGGGTCGATCGCGAATACTCCGATAGTGTCCGGGGCTCTGACCGTTTCGCTTAGAGTCCGCCGGTTCGATTCGTAGAGAAATTTTCCGTTCGGAAGGATCTCGATCTCGGCGCTGTGATTGCTGCCGAAGAAATCGTGCGGCACGGTCTGGGCAAGCTGGATCGTGGTGAGGGTGCCCTTCGATGCGTCCCAGGCAAAGACGTCGATTGCTCCGCTCATCTCGCCGAGTTGATAGCCGAACTTGCCCGCCGGATCAAAAGTGAAATGCCGCGGACCGCCTCCGGGATAGACGCTCGCGAAAGGAGGATCGGGCGGCGAAAGCACTCCGGTCTCGGCATCGAAACGGAAAATGAGCACCTTGTCCATGCCTAAGTCGGAGACGATAACAAATCGATTGTCCGGCGAAGGTCCGATCCAATGAGGGTGAGGCTCCGTTTGAATGGCCCGATCGACACTGTGTCCGACGTTTTGGATGAAAGAGGTCAGCTCGCCGAGAGAGCCGTCTGTCCTGACCCGGATCACCGAAACGCTTCCACTGCCAAAATTTGCCATGAACACGTATTTTCCGGTGCGATCCATCGAGATGTAGCAGGTGCTGGTGCCGCTGGCCGGGGCGGTATTTAACAGGCGGAGTTTGCCGGTTGCAGGATCAATCGCGAACGCACTCACGTAAGAGGAATGATCGAGCGGCGGCCCCAGCGAAAGAGGGTCTTCGCTGACGGCATAGAGGAAGTGATGGTTGGGAGAAATGGTCAGGAACGAAGGATTGATCACTTCCGCAGCCAGCTGGGGCTCACTGAGTTCGCCGGTGGCTGCGTGAAATCGGCTGACATAAATTCCCTTGCTGTGACTCTCTCCAAAGCCATAAGGCTTGCTGTGATGCACCCACTTGAACCCGGTATAAGTGCCAACGTAGACGAAGAAATCGTTGTCCTGAGCCATAGCCGGGCGAGCCGCACCCGCAAGCACGAAAGCAATCACCACACAGAGCGTGGATCGGATTTGTCTCATGAAGATGTTGAGCTCCTTGCTATGAGAAAGCGGTGGAAAAAGTGCCGCAGCGACGGCTCGAAAATAAATCCGCACGGATCATCGCTGCGCCGGAACAAACACGATGCACACGGGTACGTCTATCTTTAGCTCGGTCTTGGTCGGCGTCAGCCGCCCTGTGTTGCCATCCACGCGAAAGAGCACGACGTTGCCGGTCAGTTCGTTCGCCGCGAACAGGTACGAGCCGCTCGGATCGATGGCGAACTGCCGCGGCATCGTGCCTTGCGGCGCCACTTGTTCGACTCCGGTCAGCGTCCCTTTCATCGGATCGATCGAAAACACTCCGATGGAATCTGGCCCCCACAAGTCAGGGCCGCGGAATCGGCGATTGGACTCGTACAGAAATTTTCCGTTGGGATGAATTGCGATCTCAGCGCTGTCATTTAAGCCGATAAAATCGGGCGCCAGGGTCCGGGCATCCTGCACTTTGGTGAACGCGCCGTTCGCAGGATCCCACGCCAGAACTGCCACGAAACCGCTCATCTCGTGCAGGGCGTATCCGAACTTGCCGGCCGAATCGAAGACAAAATGACGCGGACCACCGCCGGCTTCCGCTTCGACGAACGGCGGCGTGTCGGGGGAGAGCGCACCGGTAGCTTCATCGAAGCGATAAACAAATAGTTTGTCCACACCCAGATCGGAAACGATAGCAAAGCGGTTGTCCGGAGAAACGTCGATCGAATGAGGGTGAGCCTGAGACTGGAACGACGGGTCTTTGCCATGCCCAACGTGCTTCATGAACGCGCTCTGCTCGCCGAGCGAACCGTCTTCTTTGATCCGCAACACGGTCACGCTGCTGCTGCCGAAATTCGCCATCAGCACATAACGCCCGGTTTTATCGATGGAGAGGTAACAGGTGCTTGTCCCGCCGGTGGGCAGGGTGTTCAACAGATGCAGCTTGCCGGTTGTGGGGTCGATGGAGAACGCGCTCACGTACGATGCGTGATCGAAATCCGGTCCCAGGGAGAACGGATCTTCGGTGGCTACGTAAAGGAATCGCCGGTTGGGATGAACCGCCAGGAACGCGGGATTAACGATCTCCGCCGCAAGTTCGGGCTCGCTCACTTCACCCGTCGCGGGCTTGAAGCGGCTGACGTAGATGCCCTTACTATTACTTCCTCCCGCGGGCAGGCCCTCCTTCATATAAGTGAAGCCGGTGTAGGTGCCGAAGTATACGAAGTATTCGGCCGACGCCGCGGGCGAGCTCCAGGCAGACGGAACACAAAGGACGGCAAAAAGCGCGAGCAGAGCAAGATTGCGGATATTTTTCATGGGCTGTTCTTTTTGACGGCGCCGTCCGGAGGAATCGAGCGAAATGAAAGAAACTCTACTGATGCGGCGGAACGATGGCATGAGTGTAGTTGTCCCCTTCGGGGAATCGGGCGAAATAAAGAAACTTCACCGGCGTGTCGCCAGTATTGATGTTGGAATGAATGGTCGTCGAATCCGGCGGCAGCATATAGGCCATGCCCGGCCGTTGGATGCGCAGTTCGGTTCCCAGGAACATGAGACTGGTGCCGTCGATGGCCGCCCAGACTTCTTCCTGTCTCGGTCTGTGCGGATGCGGCTCGCCCATCGTCAGCGGATTGATAGTCACAGTAATGACGCTTTGCTCGGTCGCCAGGCCGTCGGCGGGAGAAAACAATTCCTTCACGATATGCGCCCAATGACCTGATGCGCCGCCCACAATATACGGGTCGGCCGCCGCTGGAGTTCTCTGCCGCGCCATCGCCTCGTCCTTGACCACCATCCTGGTCTTGGGATGGAACTCGGACGGAATGGGCTCGTTGATGACGTACATGGTGAGCGGCTCGTCGCCGAGCGACTTCATGACGAATTCGAGGCCCGCTGGCATGAAGACGGCAACATTCTTTTGCAGCTTCGCCGTATCACCACCAGCGGTGATTTCTCCCTGGCCTCCAAGAATGTAATACACCTCCTGATGCCCGTCGAGCTTCGAAGGGATTGTCCAGGCGCCCGGAGCCAGCCGTCCATAGGCGAAAAAGTTGGCAGCATGCAGGACCGCGCCCTTCTGTGGAGGAGCGAAGTTATCGCCGCGGGTGAGAATGTCGCGCAGGACCAGCGAGCCGTGCTCGAAACGGGGCATTGAACCCTGCCAGTCGCTGATAAACATGTCGATTCGCCGGTCGTGCGGCTCTCTCTCCGGCGCGTACTTGACGAACTCCGGCCCGGGATACGAATTGATGCCATTGATGGCGTTTTTCGTTCCGCTTGACGGCGGAGGCGTCTGCGCAGATGCCAGAGACGGCAAGGCGAAGACCAGTGCGCCCAGAGTCAAGGAGGCAAGCGTGGTGTGTCTCATGAATTCGGTCTCCTTATCCTCTTGCTGGCTACTTTCTGCTTTCGTGCGGATGGTAGCGGGCGAAATAAAGAAATTTGACCTGCGAGTCTTCGTTTTGATTGATGTTGGTGTGCGGGGTCTTGTTGTCGGGAATGTGGTAGAACGCCATGCCGGGAGTTTGCCGCCGCAGTTGATTGCTGACGAAGGCGAGACTGGTGCCATCCAGGGCGGTCCAGACTTCTTCGATATCGTCGTGGTCCACCACGTGGGGCTTGCCGATAGTAAGAGGATCGAGGGTCACGGTCAGCACGCTCTGCAGCGTCCCGAGACCGTCCTGGGTTACGAAGAGCGTCTTTACGATGTGGGCCCAGTGGCCGTCGCTCGAAGTGATCGGAAGCTTGTTCTCGTCCCGGACCAACATGCTCGCGTTCGGCCGAAAGCCGGGAGGCGTGGGTTCGTTGATCACGTACAACGCCAGGGGCTCGTCGCCGGCGTTTTTTAAGGTAAACTCCAGGTTCGCCGGCATCAGGACCGCGACGTTCTTATAAAGGTCTGCGGTTTCTCCTCCGGCAGTCACGGAGCCATGGCCGGACTCAACAAAGTAGATCTCCTGCTGGCCATCGAGACGGGTTGCCTTGGTGGTAGCGTGCGGGGCTAGTGTGGCGTAGGTGTGAGAATTGATAAAGCGGAGAACGGCGCCTTTTTTCTGGGGACTCTGCGGATCGCCGCGGGTAAAGATGTCGCGCTCCTGAAGGGAACCGAGCGTGGTGCGCGGGGTCGAGGAGTGCCAATCGTCGAAGTAAAGATCGATGCGATCGCCGGTGGCCTGGGCCAAGGCGAGCGGTGAGAGCACAGCGCACAAACCCAATGATGCGAGAATCTTGCTCATCATCAGACCATTCTCCTTCAGTATTTGGAACTCCTCTGGCAAACCGGTTAAGTTAGTATTATACCTATATATGATAATTAATGTACTAGCGAGATTAGGAAAATTGAATAATGGTTCCGGTCTGAATCCCGTCTCTTATCCGAGGGCTTCACGCTGAGCCTGCGAAGCATCTTGCGTGAACCGCATATGCAGATACGCGCGAGATCCTTCGGGACTGAAGTCCCTCAGGATGACTCCCGGGTTTGGGGAGTTGTTCAATCAGAGCTACACGGTTTGGAGTGACCGACGCGACCCCATAACACTTCTAGACATTAGGAGGTCCACACCATGAAACTGATTCGATTTGGCGAGCCGGGCAAAGAAAAGCCAGGAGCGCTTCTAAGTGATGCCAGTCGCATCGACGCATCCGGCCTGGGCTCGGACTATAACGAGGCGTTTTTCGGGGGTAGCGGCTTGAAGGAACTTGGTTCCTGGCTGCAGAAGAACGCTTCATCCGCGCCTCGCGTAGCGTCATCGGTACGCTTGGGACCTCCGGTTTGCCGGCCCAGCAAGATTGTCTGCATCGGACTCAACTATCGCGATCACGCGGCCGAAACCAAGGCGGAGGCGCCGAAAGAGCCGGTTATCTTCTTTAAGGCGACCACATCTCTGGTGGGGCCGAACGATGCTTTGGTGAGACCCTTGAACTCAACCAAAGTGGACTGGGAGGTTGAGCTGGCGGTCGTCATTGGAAAGAAGGCTCTATACGTTTCCAAAGAGAAAGCCTTAGATCACGTCGTAGGCTATGCTCTGCACAATGACTATTCCGAACGCAGCTTTCAGTTGGAGCACGGCGGACAATGGGTAAAGGGAAAAAGTGCGGACACATTCGCTCCCTTGGGTCCGTTTCTCGCAACCCCGGACGAGATTCCAAATGTGGGTAATCTCAAGATGTGGCTCAAGGTGAATGGCAATCTCCGGCAGAACAGTTCCACGTCGAACATGATTTTTGATGTGGCTACGCTGGTTTCTTATGTCAGCCAATTCATGACGCTTCTTCCC
>Ga0075017_100000440_pt1 | contig 22960 bp, 23 predicted proteins | sample AleBraG_ABR_2012_FD_71475 | JGI IMG/M metagenome (GOLD analysis project Ga0075017, IMG submission 71475) | Freshwater sediment microbial communities in response to fracking from Pennsylvania, USA - Alex Branch Run_MetaG_ABR_2012 | ecosystem: Environmental > Aquatic > Freshwater > Creek >... | reverse complement strand
CTGGCCACCGGCGGCGGCGGCGGGGGGCTGGCCTCCGTCAGGGCCTGGGCCGCCGGCGGCGCCGCCGGCGGCCCAGGCCCTGACGGAGGCCAGCCCCCCGCCGCCGCCGCCGGTGGCCAGCACCGGCAACAGCGTCGATGCGTCGGGCGGCGGCAGCTCGTCCGCCGGCAGCGGCGCCGCCGGCCGGCCCGCGAAGAAGAAGGGCAGGGCGAAGCCGTGAGCGATCGGGAAAACCTGCTGGTGATCCTGCTCACCTCGCTGGCCGCGCTGGTGCTGAACATCCTGCCGCTGCCGGGCTGGCTGCCCGTGATCCGGCCCGCGTTCCTCGTGCTGACCGTCCTGTACTGGTCGACCATGACGCCGTTCGTCGCCGGCGCGGCCCTGGGCTTCATCGCAGGCCTGTTCCTGGATGTGTTCCAGGGCACGCTGCTCGGCGAGCATGCGCTCGCGCTGTCCTTCGTCACCTACCTGGCGCTGCGCTTCAACCTGCTGATGCGCGCCAAGCCGATCTTCGAACAATCGCTGTACGTCCTGGTGGCGCTGGTCGCCTACGAAACGTTCCTGTGGGTCATCGACGGCTGGACCGGCCGCTCGCTGTCCAGTCCGCTGCGCTGGGTCCACACGCTGGTCGGCGCCCTGGTCTGGCCGGTCGTGGTCGGTGTCCTGGGCCGTTTCCATGCGGCGCGCTGACCGGCGGTAGGCGCAAGCACCCATGCGGATCAAGGACCAGTGGAACGAGCAGCGCATCTTTTCCAGCCGCACGTTCGCCGCCCTGCTGATCATCGGCCTGCTGAGCTGCGCGCTCGTGGTCAAGCTGGTCTACCTGCAGATCATCCGGCACGACTACTACCTGGAACTCTCGCAGGGCAATCGCGTGCGCCAGGATCCGATTCCGGCGAGCCGCGGCCTGATCCTCGACCGCCGTGGCCGCGTGCTGGTGGACAACGAGCCGGCCTTCCAGCTCGAGCTGATCCGTGAGCAGGTTCCGGACCTGAACGACACCCTGCAGCGCCTCGCCGGCATCGGGCTGATCAACCGGGAGGACATCGACCCGCTGCGCCGCATCATCCACTCGCGCCGCAGCTTCGACAGCGTGCCGATCCGGCTGCGCCTCACGGACGAGGAAATCGGGCGCTTCGCGGTCCATCGCCACGAGTTCCAGGGCGTCGACCTGCGTCCCCGCCAGACCCGCCACTACCCCTATGGGGAACTGGCCGTGCACGCACTGGGCTACGTGGCGGCCCTGAGCGTCGATGATCTGGATCGCATCGACAAGCCCGGCTATGCGGGCACCACGCTGATCGGCAAGCTCGGCGTCGAAAGCAGCTACGAGACCCAGCTGCACGGTCTGAACGGCTACCAGCAGATCCTGGTCAATGCCCAGGGGCGCTCGGTGAAATTCCAGGGGGCTTATCAGCCCGACCTCAAGGCCGAAGCGCCGGTCGCGGGCAAGGACCTGGTCCTCGCCCTCGACCTGCCGACCCAGCGGGCCGCCGAGGAGGCGCTCGGCGAGCATCGCGGCGCCATCGTCGCCATCGATCCGTCCGATGGCGACGTCCTGGCGCTCGTGAGCCACCCGGGCTTTGATCCGAGTCTGTTCAGCCGGGGGCTCACGCGCAGCGAGTACGCCGCGCTGACGAACAACGAGGACAAGCCCCTGCTCAACCGCGCGCTGCGCGGCGCCTATCCCTCGGGCTCGACCATCAAGCCGATGATGGCGCTGGCCGGCCTGACCTATCACATCGTGGATCCGGAACGCCGGGAGTTCTGCAACGGCTCCTTCCACCTGCCCGGCAGCAGTCACCTGTATCGCGAAGGCAAGGGCGGCAAGCATGGTGCCGTCAACCTCGTCGACGCGGTGGCGCGCTCCTGCGACGTTTATTTCTACAACCTGGCCTCCCAGCTGGGTGTCGACCGGATCGCCGCCTTCGCCGGGCAATTCGGCATCGGCTCGCTCACCGGCATCGACATCAGCGGCGAGAAGCCGGGCCTGCTGCCCACGCCGGAATGGAAGAAGCAGGCCTTCAAGCGCCCGCAGGACCAGGTCTGGTTTCCCGGCGAAACGGTGAACTTCGGGGTCGGCCAGGGTTACCTGCTGGTCACGCCGCTGCAGCTCGCGCATATGGCCGCCACGCTGGCCGAACGCGGCCGCAGCTTTCAGCCGCATCTGGTCATGGGCGTCCGCGATGCCTCGGGCCGGATCGTGCGCAATGCGCCGACGCCGGCGCCGGGCGCCACCGGGATCAGCGATGACGCCTGGGCACTGGTTCTGAAAGGGATGATCGGCGCGACCACCTACGGCACCGCGGCGGCCATCAGCAAGGATGCCCGTTACACGATCGCCGGCAAGACGGGCACGGCACAGGTCTTTAGCGTCGCGCAGAATGCCAAGTACAACGCCAAGACGGTGGCTGAGCGCCTGCGCGACCACGCCTGGTTCATCGCCTTCGCTCCGGCGGAGGCACCGCGCATCGCGGTGTGTGTCCTGGTGGAGAACGGCGGCTTCGGCGCCAGTGCGGCGGCGCCGATCGCGCGGCGCGTGCTGGATGCCTACCTGCTCGACGGGCCGGCGACCGGCCCGCCGGCTCTGACCCCACCCGGTAACCCGCCATGATCACTGACGATACCCGCGAGTCCGCCGCCAAGCGGACCTTCTCGGCGACCGCGCGGCTGCTCTCGGCGCTCAAGCTCGATGGCCCGCTGCTGGTCGGCCTGGGTCTGCTCGCGGTCTACGCGCTGATCGTGCAGTTCAGCGCCTCCGGCCAGAGCGTCGACACGATTCTGCGCACGCTGATGCGCATCGGGCTCGGTACGCTGGCGATGATCGCACTGGCGCACAGCAGCCCGAATTTCCTGCGCAGCCTCGCGCCCTGGCTCTACGGTGCCGGCATCGCCATGCTGCTGGTCGTCGATGCCGTCGGCATCGTCGGCAAGGGTGCGCAGCGCTGGCTCGATCTCGGGCTGGTGCGCTTTCAGCCTTCCGAGATCATGAAGCTGGCGGTGCCGATGCTGGCCGCATCGTTCATGCACGAGCGTCGCCTGCCGCCCGACTGGCGCAGCCTGCTGATGCTGGCGGCGATCGTCCTCATCCCGTCCGCGCTGGTGGCCATGCAGCCCGACCTGGGCACCGCGGTGCTGATCTTCGCCACCGGCGGCCTGGTGGTCCTCATGGCCGGACTGCAGTGGCAGGTGATCGCCGGGCTGTGCTTCGCGGGCATCGGCGCCGCCGCCGTCGGCTGGAATTTCCTGCACGACTACCAGCGCCAGCGCATCCGCATCTTTCTCGATCCGCAATCGGATCCGCTGGGCTCCGGCTACCACATCATCCAGTCGCAGATCGCGATCGGCTCGGGCGGCCTGTTCGGCAAGGGCTGGATGAACGGCAGCCAGGCGCAGCTCGACTTCCTGCCCGAGCGGTCCACGGATTTCATCTTTGCGGTGATCGGCGAGGAATTTGGGCTGCTGGGGCTGATCGTGCTGCTGCTGCTGTACCTGTTCATCGTCTCGCGCGCGGTGTTCCTCGCCACGCAGGCCAGCGGCACCTTTGCCCGGCTGCTCGGCTCCAGCCTGGCGCTGACCTTCTTCGTGTACGTGTTCATCAATGCCGGCATGGTCAGCGGCCTGGTGCCCGTCGTGGGCGTGCCGCTCCCGCTGATTAGCTATGGCGGCACTTCGGTCGTGACGCTGCTGGCGGGCTTCGGTATCCTGATGGGCCTGTATTCGCATCGCAAGCTCGTCAACTCGTGAAATTGCGCGCGTCGTTCCTGCCCCTGGCGGCAATGCTCGCCGCATCCGTTGTGGCGGTGCTCGCCCCCGGCTGCGCGGCGGCGGCGGCCGTCGGGTCCCTGGAGCGCATTCAGGCCGGCCACACGCGCTTTGATCTCGATCGCCCGGACATCGGCGCATTCGTCGATCACATGGCGAGCCTGGGCCTGAAGCGCGCGGCGGTGTATGCGCTGCTCGCCAAGGCCGAACCGCAGCCCAAGATCATCGAGGCCATGACCAGGCCGGCGGAGAAATCCATGGCCTGGTGGGAATACCGGGCCCACTTCCTGACCAGCGAGCGCATCGAGGCCGGCGCGCGCCTGTGGCGCGAGCATCGCGAACTGCTCGATGCGATCGCCATGGAGCACCATGTCCAGCCCGAATACATCCTGGGCATCGTGGGCGTCGAAACCTACTTTGGCCGCATCATGGGCCGCTACCGCGTGCTCGATTCGCTGAGCACGCTGGCCTTCGACTTTCCGGCCCGTGGCGAGTTCTTCCGCCAGGAACTCGAGCAGTTCCTGCTGCTCGCGCACGCCGGCGAGCTCGACCCGCTCACGACCGTGGGGTCCTACGCCGGCGCCATGGGCGCCGCGCAGTTCATGCCTTCGAGCTTCCAGCATTTTGCGGTGGATGAGTCGGGAAACGGACGTCGTGACCTGTGGAACGACTGGGCCGATATCTTCGGCAGCGTCGCCAATTACCTGCAGCAGCACGGCTGGGAATACGGGCAGCCGGTACTCGCGGAAGCCTCGCTCGGCGACGCGCCGACCCCCGACGTCCCGGCCTCGGTCGAGCTGAACGAGACGCTGGGCGCGCTGCGGAGCCGGGGCATGCAGGTGGCCACGACCCTGTCCGACCAGACCCCGTGCGTCACCATCGCAGCGCCGCTGGCCACCGGGATGAACTACCGCGTCGGCTTCCGCAACTTCTACGTGATCACGCGCTACAACCGCAGCCCGCTCTACGCCATGGCGGTCAACGATCTGGCGCAGGCGCTGGCCGCCCGCGTGTTGGCGCCGGATGCCCCCTGATGGCGGCGCGGCGCGTCGGCGCGATCGCCGCGTTGACCGGAGCCCTGACGATCCTGCTGGCCGCCTGCACCACGGTGCCGCGCCGCGTCGTCACCGCGGCACCGGGAACGCGCGTACCGGGCGGCGCCGCTGACATACCGGATGCGGTGCCGCGGACCGAAGCGCGCAGTGTCCACGGCAATCCCCCCTTCTACGACGTCAACGGCCGGCGCTACCAGGTCCTCGCCCGCGCGGACGGCTACTTCGAACGTGGCGTCGCGTCCTGGTACGGGCCGGATTTCCAGGGCCACAGCACCTCGACCGGCGAACGCTACGACATGTACGCGATGACCGCAGCGCACCGGACGCTGCCCATTCCCTGCTATGCGCGCGTCACCAACCTCGCCAACGGGCGCAGCGTCGTCGTGCGCATCAATGATCGTGGCCCCTTTGTCGCCAACCGCATCGTCGACCTGTCCTATTCGGCGGCCCTGCGCCTCGACATCGTGCGCACCGGCACCGCGTTCGTGGAACTGCGGACCGTCGGGCCGGACAGCGCTGCCCCTGCAAGGCCCCTGCCGGCCGCCGCACCGGCCGCAGCACCGGCCGCAGCGCCGGCTGCAGCACTGGCCATGGCACCCGCCCCGCCGCCGGCGCCGCCCGCGCCGCCCGTGGCGCTCTACATCCAGGTCGGCGCCTACGCGGACCAGGCGAACGCCGCACGCGTGATCGCGCGGCTCCAGAATTCGGGCCTGTCCCACGTATTTTCCCTGGCCGGCACGGGTCCGTCCCGACTGCTGAGGCGCGTGCGCATCGGGCCGATCGCGACGGTGGAAGAGTTCGATCGGCTGGCCGCACGGCTGGCGGGCCTGGGTTACCCGGAAGCGCGGCTCGCCAATGACTGAACGCTGCCGCTACACTGCGCCACCGCGCGGCCACGACCGGGCCGCATCGATCTCGAAGTGCCTGCTGCCGGAGACATGCTGATGAAATCGAGCCACCCGCTGGCCACCGTGATCGCCCTGCTGTTCGCTGGCGTCGCCGCAGCAGCCGGTCCCGCCCCGCGCGCGGCGCCCCCGCCGGCACCCATGGCCACGGCGCCGTCCATCGAGGCACGCAGCTGGATCCTGATCGACTTTGCCTCCGGCCAGACGCTGGTGGCCAGCGGCGCCGACCAGCGCATCGAACCGGCCAGCCTCACCAAGCTGATGACCGCCTATGCGGTGTTCAGCGCGCTGCGCGACGGCCGGTTGAAGATGGACGAACAGGTGCTGATCAGCGAGCACGCCTGGCGTGCCGAAGGCTCGCGCACCTTCGTGCAGGTGGGTACGCGCGTACCGGTCGACGTGCTGATCAAGGGCATGATCGTGCAGTCGGGCAACGACGCCACGATCGCACTGGCTGAGCGCGTCGGCGGGAGCGAGCCCGCCTTCGTGCAGATGATGAACGGCTACGCGCAACGGCTCGGCATGAGCGGCACGCATTTCGAGGACTCCAGCGGCCTTCCCTCGCCCTCGCACTACACCACGGCGCGCGATCTGGCCACGCTGTCGCGGGCGATCATCCGCGATTTTCCCGAGTACTACGGCATCTATTCGCTGCGCGAGTTCACCTGGAACCATATCCGCCAGGAGAATCGCAATGGCCTGCTGGAACGTGATCCCAGCGTCGACGGGCTCAAGACCGGTCACACCGAGACGGCCGGATACTGCCTGATCAGTTCCGCGCAGCGTTCCGGCATGCGCCTGGTCTCCGTGGTGCTCGGCTCCCCGAGCGTGTCGGCCCGCGAGTCGGGCAGCGCCGCGCTGCTCAGCTATGGCTTCAACTTCTACGAGTCCGTCAGCGTCAAGAAGGCGGGCGAGACCGTGCTCAAGCCGCGGGTCTACAAGGGCGGCGAACAATACGTCGCCGTCGGGCCCGCCAGCGCGGTGTCGGTCACGGTACCGCGCGGTCAGGGTGCCACGGTCACGACCCGTGCCAGCGTGCGCCAGCCGCTGGTGGCCCCGCTCGCCAGCACGGCCGCCGTGGGGGAGCTGGACGTCGACGTGTCCGGCCACAACGTCGCCAAGGTACCGCTGTACCCGCTGAGCAACGTGGCCGAGGGCGGACTGTGGCGGCGCATGGTCGACACCGTGAGCCTCTGGCTATAGCCGGGCCGGCGCCGATGGCTGAGCCCCTGCCCGTCTGCCACCTCAACGGCGCGCTGCTGCCGCTGCGCGAGGCGCGGATTTCACCGCTCGATCGCAGCTTCCTGTTCGGCGACGGGATCTACGAGGTCATTGCGCTGCATCGCGGACGTGCCACGCGGCTCCCCGCCCACATCGCGCGCCTCGAGCGCAGCCTCGCCGAGCTGCGTATCCGCAATCCGCACAGCGCCGCACGCTGGCACGCGCTGGTGCTGGCACTCGCCTCCGCCAATGGCGGCGGCGACCTGTACGTCTATCTGCAGGTATCGCGTGGCGCCGAATTCGGCCGCAATCACGCGCCGCTGCCGGATATCGAACCCACGGTGTTCGCCTTCTGCGCGCCGCTGCCGGTCCCGCCGGCGGATCTCGCCACGCGGGGCATACGCTGCATCACCGCGCAGGATACGCGCTGGGCGCGCTGCGACATCAAGTCGGTGGCGCTGCTCGCCAACGTGCTGCTGCGCCAGCAGGCGGTCGACGCCGGTGCCGCCGAGACCATCCTGCTGCGCGGCGGGTGGCTCACCGACGCCAGCGCCTCCGCCGTGCACGTGGTGATCGGCGGCGAGATCCGCACGCCGCCGCAGGGTCAGCAGCTCCTGCCCGGCACCACGCGCGGCCTGATCGAGGAGCTGGCCGGCGCGCATGGGATCCCCTGCCGCTCGGCGGCGGTGAGCGAGTCGCAGCTGCGCGGCGCCGAGGAAATCTGGCTGAGCGCGGCGACCCGCGGCGTCGTGCCCGTCACGCAGCTCGACGACGCGGCGGTGGGCAGCGGGCGTCCCGGCCCGCTCTGGCAGCGCATCAACGAGCTGGTCACCGCCAGCTGGCGTTAGCGGACGCGGCGCCGCAGCCGGCCTGACGTGCCGCGCACCCGGCGCGCCGCGCACGCGCAAATGAAAGGGCCTTCGGATCTCTCCTAAGGCCCTGTGCGCTCAGCACCTGCGGGCGCTTGAACTACCAGCGACCGCTGCTGCTGCTACCGCTACCCCCGCCGCCGCCGCCGCCCGGACCACCGCGGTAGGCGCCGCCGCCCGGACGGCCACCGCCGGTGCGGGGCTTGTCCTGGGCTTCATTGACGCGCAGCGGCCGGCCGCCCATCGTATAGCCGTTCAGGGCCTGGATGGCACGCGCCGCATCGGCCTGGCTCATTTCCACGAACCCGAAGCCACGCGGACGTCCGGTTTCCCGATCGGTCGGCAGTGACACGGACTCGACCGTGCCGTGCTGTGAGAACAGCGCGCGCACATCCGCCTCGGCCGCCGAAAAAGGCAGGTTCCCAACATAGATCTTCGCCATGAATGTCACTCTCCACGCAACTCGAGCGGCGGCGGGCTGAAATCCTATGGGTGCGCCCTGGCCACTCCACACGGCAGGAACACCAGCGAGGTCAGGGAGAGAAGGTCTCACGAGCCGTCGAACCGTCGATCCTGTCACCTTGATCGCGGCCGGCTTACGCTCGAAAACGCGGTCTACGATCTTGGCAAAAATATAGCACAGGACCCGCCCGGCAAAAATGAAGGCTCCGGGTTCCGGCGCCGGCGCGCTATGCTCTGCCGGATGGAAACCCCAAGATTGCTAGGCTTTCCCTGCGATTATCCCATCAAGGTGATGATGCGCACCGGTGCCGCGGTGCGCGCCGAGGTCGACGCCGTCTTTGCCGTGCATGCCGACGGCGCCACGGTCGCGGGTGCCACCGAGCGGCGCTCCGCCCAGGGGAATTTCAGCGGCGTCACCTACACCATCCGTGCGCGCGATGAGCAGCATATCGCCGCGCTGTTCGCCGACCTCAAGCAGGTGGACGGGGTACTGATGGTGCTGTGAGGGCGCCGAGCCGCGCCAGCAGCAGCGCGGCCAGATCACGGCCCACGCGCTCCGGGTCGGCGGGCCCCCCGAGCGCCGCCAGCTGGGTCATTTCCAGGCCCGCATAGCCACAGGGGTTGATGCGCCCGAAGGGCTCCAGGTCCATGTTCACGTTCAGCGCCAGTCCGTGGTAGCTGCCGCCGCGCCGGATGCGCAGGCCCACGCTGGCGAGCTTGCGCTCCTGCACGTAGACCCCGGGGGCGCGTGCACGGCAGGCGGCCCGGATCTGGAACTGCGCCGCATAGTCGATGACCGCGCGCTCCAGTGCGGTCACCAGATCGCGCACGCCGAGCCCGCGGCGCCGCAGGTCCAGCAGCGGATAGACCACGAGCTGACCCGGACCGTGATAGGTCACCTGCCCGCCGCGGTCGATGCGCACCACGGGGATCTGGCCCGGCGCGAGCAGGTGGGCGGGGTCGGCATTCATCCCCAGGGTGTAGACCGGCTCGTGCTCGAGCAGCCAGAGCTCGTCCTGTGTGTGGGCGTCACGCGTATCCGTGAACTGCTGCATCGCGCGCCACGTGGGCTCGTAGGGCACGCGGCCAAGCCACCGGACGCGCGCGCTGGCAGGCGGTACCGCGTGCGACGCGTCCGGGGGAGTCACCGCGTCCTGGGGGGTCACCGCGCCTGCGCGCTGCCGCCCGGCAGGCCGACGTTGTTGCCGGCGAGGGCCTGCTCGGCACGGTAGCTCGAGCGCACCAGCGGGCCCGAGACGCACTCGCGAAACCCTGCGGCGAGGCCCGCTGCGCGGTAACGGATGAATTCCTCCGGGGTGACGTACCGCTGCACGGCCAGGTGATGCACCGTGGGACGCAGGTACTGGCCGAGCGTCAGGATATCGACGCCCGCACGGCGCAGATCCGCCATGCACTCGAGAATCTCCTCAGCGCTCTCGCCCAGCCCCAGCATCAGGCTGCTCTTGGTGAGCACGGCCGGGCGATGGGCCTTGGCGTGCGCGAGCACCGCGAGCGTCTGGTCATAGCCGGCACGCGGATCGCGCACCGGATGCGTCAGGCGCCGTACGGTTTCGATGTTCTGGGCGAACACATCGAGCCCGGAGTCGACCACGACGGCGACGTGCGCGTCCACGCCCTGGAAATCCGGTGTCAGCGCTTCAACCGCCGTGGCGGGCGTGCGCCGCTTGATGGCCCGCACGCAGGCGGCGTAATGCGCGGCGCCGCCGTCCGCCAGGTCGTCGCGATCGACCGAGGTGAGCACCACGTAGTTGAGCCCCATGAGCGCGACGCTGGCGGCCACGTTGGCCGGCTCCTCGGGGTCCAGCCAGCCATGCGGGTTACCGGTGTCCACGGCGCAGAAACGGCAGGCACGCGTACAGACGGCGCCCATGACCATGATGGTCGCGGTGCCGGCGTTCCAGCACTCACCGATGTTCGGGCACTTGGCTTCCTCGCACACCGTGGCCAGGCGGTGCTCGCGCACGGTGCGCCTCACCGCGTCGTAGCCTGCGCCCGCGGCCAGCGGCGCCTTGAGCCACTTGGGCTTGCCGGTCAGCCCCTGGCGCGACACCTCGCCGCGCGCGCGCACGCCATCCTTGATCGCCGTATACCCTTGCGGTGTCAGGTATTTCTCGCCGCTGCGCGGCGCCTCCGCCACCACCGGGATGCTCTTGAAGTCGGGCATGCGGACATCATAGCCCAACGGCCGGGCGGGCCTCAGGACGGAGCGTTCGCGGGCCGGCCGGGCCCGTGGCGCCGGTTGAGCGCCTCGAGCCGCTCGACCGTGCCGACGTCGGTCCACTCGCCCGCGTACAATTCGCCCCGCAGCCTGCCGGCCGCGATGGCGGCGCGCAGCAGCGGCAGCAGCGGAAAGCGGCCGGGCGCGCTTGCGGCGAACAGCTCGGCGCGGTACAGCCCGATGCCCGAGTAGGTGTAGCGCGGTTCGCCGCTCTCGCGCACCAGGCCGTCCTGCAGGGAGAAATCGCCGCGCGGATGATGGGCGGGGTTGGGCACCAGCACCAGGTGTGCGAGCGCCCCCGCCGCGATCGTCAGCCGCCGGAAATCGATGTCCGTGCAGGTGTCCGCGTTGACGACGAGGAAGGGGCCGTCACCCAGCAGCGGCAGGGCCTGGAAGATGCCGCCGCCGGTCTCGAGGGCACCCTCCGGTTCCTCGCTGTAGGCGATGCGCAGGCCAAACCGTTCGCCTCCGCCCACCGCGGTGCGGATCAGTCCGCCGAGCCAGGCGAGATTGATGACCACCTCGCGCACGCCCGCGCGCGCCAGCGCCTCGAGGTGCCATTCGATCAGCGGCTTGCCGCGCACCTGGAGCAGCGGCTTGGGCGTGTGGTCGGTCAGCGGCCGCAGCCGCTCACCGCGGCCGGCCGCCAGCAGCATGGCCCTCATGCCGGAACGCCCGCGCGCGCGTTGGCCGCGGCCAGGCCCGGAACCAGCGTCCGCTCGGTCCAGTCACTGAAACGCTTCAGTTCACCGTAGCGCGCCGCCGTGGTGCGCACGTACTCCAGCGTCAGCGGCAGATCGGCCAGGTAGCCGCGCTTGCCGTCGCGGTAATGGAGACGCGCGAAGATGCCGAGGACCTTGATGTGCCGCTGCAGGCCGATCAGGTCAAACCAGCGCAGGAATTCCTCCCGGTCAGCGCCCGCATGGGCACCGCCGGCGCGCAGCCGCGCGCGGTGTGCTTCGACCCAGCCCTCGACCCGCGCGCGCGGCCAGGCGATGTAGCAATCCTTGAGCAGGGAGACGAGGTCATAGCCGATGGGTCCGGCCAGGGCATCCTGGAAGTCGATGATGCCCGGACTCCGCTCCGCGGTGATCATGAGATTGCGCGAATGGTAGTCGCGATGCACCAGCACCACCGGCTGAGCCAGCGCCTCGCGGATCAGGAACGCGAAGGTCTCGTGCAGCAGCGCCGCCACGGCGGCATCGGGCTCGAGCCGCAGGTGCCGTGCGCAGAACCACTCCGGCATCAGCCGCATCTCGCGCTCGAGGGCCGCGGCGTCATAGGAGGGCAGCGCACGCGCCGCTTCGGTCCCGCGCAGCTGGATGTCGAGCAGTGCCGCCAGCGCCTCGCCGTAGAGCAGATCGGGATCGCCTCCGGCCCTGAGCCGCGCGAGCATGTGCGTAGCACCCAGATCCTCGAGCAGCAGCAGGCCACGCGCGGTATCGGCCGCTTCGACTTCCGGCACGTGCACGCCGCAGCCGCGCAGCAGTGCCGTGACCTTCAGATACGGTGCGGTATCTTCCTTGCCGGGCGGCGCATCCATGATCACATGCGTACCGCCCTCAGGCCCCCAGACGCGGAAATAGCGCCGGAAGCTGGCATCCGCGGAAGCCGGTTCCAGGCGGCAATCGCGCCGCCATCCCAGACCCGTGGCCAGCCAGTCGCGGATCAGCGCTATTCTTGCATCGGCAGCGGACATGTTTTGCCTGGGTGGTGAGAATCACGGTCATTATAATGGCCGGGCTCATGATTGCCTTCACGCACCCGCTCCGCCCGGCGTTCGCCCTGTTCCTGCTGTCCACGCTGCTCGCGGTCGCCACGGCGGCAGAGCCGGCGGACGACTGCACGGAGGCCGGCTCTGCCGTCGCCGCACCTGCTGCCGAGGCCAGCGCCGGCACGGACCATGCCATCCACTGGTCAGCCTGCCACATGCGCATTGCCGCCAATGGCGATACGGATCTCAGCGGCGACGTGACCGTGAAGGTCGCGGGCCGCGACATGCACTGCGATCACCTCAGCTACCAGGCGCTCAATCAGGAGCTCACGCTCGACGGGGCGGTGCGTTACCAGGACGCGGCGCTCAAGGTCGCGGGCGATGGCGGCCGCTACCTGGCGCCCAGCGCGCAGATCAGCCACGCGCGCTTCGAGCTGCTGCAGCACCCGGGCCGGGGCGAGGCCGAAAGCATCTCGACCGCGAACGGTGACGTGATCGAGCTGGACCGGGTGGTCTACACCACCTGCCCCAAGGGGGTGGCGGACTGGGAACTGCGCTCGCGGCGCATGCGGCTCAACACCCGCACGCTGCGCGGCATCGGCTACAACACGCGCGTGGACTTCAAGGGACTGCCGGTGCTCTACCTGCCGGTGATTTCCTTCCCCTTGAGCAGCGCCCGCCAGAGCGGCTTCCTGTTCCCCACCATCGGCAGCTCTTCGGGCAGCGGTGCCACGGTGTCCATTCCCTGGTACTGGAACATCGCGCCCAACCAGGACCTGACCGCCACGCCGACGATCTATACCAGCCGCGGCGTCGGTCTGGGCGGCGACTACCGCTACCTGACGGCCTCGGGCAAGGGAGAGCTGCAGGGTGATTTTCTCCCGAATGACAAAGTCCTGCTCGCAAACGGCCAGAGGCCACGGCTCGATCGCGGCCTGATGCGACTCAATGCCTCCCAGGGCCTGGGTGCCGGCTGGCGCCTCGACGTCGAGGCCGCGCGGGTCAGCGATACCCAGTACTTCCAGGACTTCACGCAGGGTGGCACGCAGAGCACGAGCATCGTGTTCCTGCCGCGTGACCTGCGCGTCGGCTTGCGCAGCGATGTATGGCAGCTGCGCGCGCAGCTGCTGGATTTCCAGAACCTGGATGAAACGCTCAGCTCCGCCGACCGCCCCTACGCCGAACTGCCGCGGCTCACCGCCGCCGCCCACTGGCTCGGCACCTCCGGATTGGGCAGCCGCCTCGACAGTGAACTCGTCGATTTCACGCGTCACGACGGTACGACGGGCTGGCGCGGCCACGCGGCGCCCGGCCTCAGTTTCGATTACACCACTCCGGGCTTCTATCTGCGGCCCAGCGCGGATATGGACTTCACGGCCTACAGTCTCGCTGCGGCCCCGACCGTGAATGCGACGCCCAACCGCACGCTGCCGATCCTGGCGGTGGACACCGCGTTGCAGCTCGAGCGGCTCTCGCCGGGCGGCCGCGACCGGCTCATGACCCTGGAGCCCCGGCTGTTCTACGTCTATATCCCGTACCGCAACCAGGACGAGCTGCCGGTATTCGATTCCGGTGTGCCCGACCCGAACTTCGTCTCGCTGTTCAGCGCCAATCGCTATGCGGGCTTCGACCGTATCGGCGATGCGAACGAGGTCACGGTGGGCCTGACCGCACGCATGCTCCAGGCCAGTTCCGGGCGGCAGTACCTCAGTGCCACGCTGGGCCAGACGCTGCGCTTTGCGACGCCCCGTGTGACGCTGCCGGGGGAGACACCCGGTACGACGCGCGGCTCCGACGTGATCGCCAACATCGACCTCACGGCGTACCGGAACTGGACCTTCCACTACGATCTGGCCTGGAACCCGACGCAGTCACAGCCCGAAAAGTCGCTGGTCAGCGTGCAGTACCGCCTTTCCGGAGTCCAGATCATCAACGTCGGCTATCGCTACACGCGCGGCAGCGTCGCCCAGGCCGACGCCTCGATCGCCTGGCCGGTGAGCCGGCGCTGGGACCTGTATGGACGCAGCGTCTATTCCTTCCTCGGCAACAGCGTCGGCACGCCCACCTCGACGGCCGATCTCTCCACACAACGCGGCCCGATCGAGAACTTCATGGGCTTCCAGTACCGCGGCAACTGCTGGGGCGTACGCGTGGTCGTGCACGATTCGGTGATCTCCAGGGCGGTCCAGCCCAGCCCGACCGTGGCCCCGGTCCGCGTGGCCACCCGGGACACCGGCTGGTACCTGCAGTTGGAACTCAAGGGTCTTTCCAATGTCGGATCCGCTGCGGATGCTTTCCTGAAGGGGTCGATTCAGGGATACTCCCCGGCCACTACAGATCGTTGAGTCCCAAGGAAAAGATGAATTCCCGCACCCTGCCGAGACTGCTGTTCAGCGCCTTGACCCTCAGCGGCGCGCTGGGCGTGAGCGGCGTGTGCCGGGCCGATGATGACGAGCCCGCGCCCGTCAGGCATTCGACGGAAGCGGCCTTGCCCCGCAGCTCGGCGCCGGTGCAGCGCGTGCACGCCACGCACGGCACGGAGCTCGACCGCATCGTCGCCGTGGTCAACGACGGCGTGGTCCTGGATAGCGAGCTGAACGCGCAGGTCGATGAAATCACCCAGCGGCTGAAGGCCCAGAACGTATCGCTGCCGCCGCAGAGCGTGCTGCGCGAGCAGGTGCTCGAGCGCCTGGTGCTGGAAACCATCCAGGAGCAGCACGCCGACCGCGCCGGCATCGCGGTCTCCGACGAGCAGGTCAACGCGGCTTTGCAGGACATCGCGCAGCGCAACAAGGTGAGCTTCGATCAGCTGCCCGAGAAGCTGGCCAGCGAAGGGCTCGTGTATGCGGACTACCGCAAGAACCTGCGCCGCGAAATCCAGCGCCAGCTGCTGCGTGCCCGGGACGTGGTCCAGCGCATCACGATCTCGCCGCGCGAGCTGGACCGGTACATCGAACACCAGAAGGCCACCGCGTCGGCGGCCAACGAATACAACGTGTCGCACATACTCATAGCCGTCGCACAGGATGCCAATCCCGGGCAGATGGCCGCGGCGCGCGCCAAGGCGGCGGATGTGGCCGCGCGGCTCGCCAAGGGTGAGGCCTTCGATCAGCTGGCCGTGAGCTATTCCGACAGCCAGACGGCGCTCGAAGGCGGCGCGCTCGGCTGGCTCAAGGGCCCGGCGCTGCCCACCTTCCTGGCCGACGTCGTGCCGCGCATGAAGGCCGGCGAGATCAGCGACGTGCTGCAGACGGGCAGCGGCTTTCACATCGTGAAGCTCAATGACCTGCGCTCGACCACGGGTTCCCAGATCATCAAGCAGGTCCACCTGCGGCACATCCTGCTCAAGACCAGCGAAGTGCAGGATGACGCCACCGTGCGGCAGAAACTGAACGACATGCGCACCCAGATCGTCGGCGGTGCGGACTTCGCGGTGCTGGCCAAGGCCAGTTCGGCCGATCCGGGCTCGGCGATCGAGGGGGGCGACCTCGGCTGGACCACCCTGGACACGTTCGCGCCGGAGTTCGCCAGGCAGGCCAGCGAGCTGAAGGACAACGAGCTCAGCGAGCCCTTCAAGACGCAGTTTGGCTGGCATATCGTCCAGATGCTGGGCCGCCGCGACTTCGACAACACCGCCACGGCCGAGCGCGAGCAGGCCTACCAGCAGTTGCGCGAGAGCCGTGTCGATGAAGCGACCGACATCTGGCTGCAGCAGCTGCGCGACGAGGCTTACGTCGAATTGCGCCTCTAGGACATGCGCCTCCCGTGAGCGCGAGCGCCCGCCTGCCCCTCGTCCTGACCTGCGGGGAAAGCGCAGGGATCGGCCCTGAGCTGTGTCTGGCGGCGGCGCGCACGGCGCGGGACTGGCCGCTGGTGTGCATCGCCGACCGCGAGCTGCTGCGCGAGCGCGCCGCCCGCCTCGCGCTCCCCTGCCGCCTGACCGACTACCGGCACGGGCAGCCGCCATCCGGTGCCGCGGGTGAGCTGTGCGTGCTGCACCAGGGGCTGGAAGCGCCCGCCACGGCCGGCCGTCTCGATACCCGCAACGCACCGGCCGTGCTGCGCATGATCGATCGCGCCGTCGATGGCTGCCTGGCGGGGGAATTTGCCGCGATGGTCACGGCGCCGGTGCAGAAGAGCGTGCTGAACGACGCCGGCATCCCGTTCACCGGTCACACGGAATATATCGCTGCGCGCTGCGGCGCGCCGTGGCCGGTGATGCTGCTGGCGGCCGGCACGCTGCGCGTGGCCCTGGCCACGACGCATCTGGCGCTGCGCGCCGTGCCTGCGGCCATCACGGTGGAACGGCTGCTGACGGTGATCGGCATCCTCGATCGCGACCTCAGGCGCCTGTTCGGCATCGAGCGGCCCTGCATCGGCGTGTGCGGATTGAATCCGCACGCCGGCGAGGGCGGTCATCTGGGCCGCGAGGAGCAGCAGGTCATCGAGCCCGCCCTGGCCACGCTGCGCGCGCGCGGCCTGGAGGTGCGCGGACCCTATCCGGCGGACACGCTGTTCGTGCCCCGCAACCTGGAACCTTTCGATGCCGTGCTGGCCATGTACCATGACCAGGGCCTGCCGGTGCTCAAGCACGCCGGCTTCGGCCACGCGGTCAACCTCACGCTCGGCCTGCCGATCATCCGCACCTCGGTCGATCACGGCACGGCCCTCGATCTGGCCGGCAGCGGCCGCGCGGACGCGGGCAGCCTGCTGGCCGCGATCGGCCTGGCCGCCGAACTTGCCGCCCGCCCGCGCTGATGCGCGCACGGCGGCGCTTCGGCCAGAATTTCCTGCACGACCCGCTCGTCATCGGACGCATTCTGGCCGCCATCGCGGCGCGGCCCGGTGAAGCGCTGCTGGAGATCGGCCCCGGGCGCGGGGCACTGACCACGGCGCTGCTGGCGGCTGCCGGCGCGCTCGATGTCATCGAGATCGACCGCGACCTGGCCGGCGCGCTGCGCGCGCAGCACGCGGCGCACTCCGGCTTCCGCCTGCACGAGGGCGATGCGCTCGAGTTCGACTATGGCGCGCTCGCCGGTGAGCGCGGCCAGCGGCTGCGCATCGTCGGCAACCTGCCCTACAACATCTCGACACCGCTGCTGTTCCGGCTGCTCGGGCACGGCGCCCACGTCCACGACATGCATTTCATGCTGCAGAAGGAAGTGGTCGAGCGCATCGTGGCCGCACCCGGATCCCGGCAGTACGGGCGCCTGGGCGTCATGCTGGCGCCGCGCGCACGCGCCACCTTCCTGCTGGACGTCGGCCCCGGCGCCTTCCAGCCGGCACCGCGCGTCCGCTCGGCGGTGGTGCGGCTCGATGTGGTGCGCGAACCCCCGGCCTGGGCGGCCGAGCCCCACTACGGGGCGGTCGTGGCGGCGGCCTTCGGGCAGCGGCGCAAGACCCTGCGCAACGCCCTGTCCGGATTACTGGATGCCGCACAGATCAGCGCCGCCGGAATCGACCCGGGGGTACGCGCGGAAACCCTCGCGCCCGAGGCCTTCGGCCGGCTGGCACGGGCAGTGGCGGCGGCCGGCCCGCTGTGATTCACTAGGGCCATGGCCGCCTACCACAACATGCTCGTCGCCATCGACCTGAGCGATCAGAGCCGCGCCATTGCCGCCAAGAGCATCGACCTCGCGCGCCAGTGGCAGGCCCGGATCCAGCTCCTGCATGTCATTGAATTCGTGCCGGTCGAGCCGATGAGCGACGCCCTGGTACCGATGGTCCAGATCGACGAGCAGATGATCGCCCGTGCACGCGACCAGATCGTGGCGCTGGCGGCCACGCTGGGCCTGGGGGCCGACTCCTGCCAGGTGGCCAGCGGCAACGTCAAGGGGGAGATCCTGCGCCGGGCCCGCGACATGGGGGCTGACCTGATCGTGCTGGGGGCGCGGGAACGCCACGGGCTCTCGATCCTGGTCAATCTCACGGAAGACACCGTGCTGCACGGCGCGCCCTGTGACGTGCTGGCGATGCGCATGCGCTGACGCGCATGCGCTAGACTGACACCATGAACGACCGGCATCAGATCCAGGTGGCCGTCGAGAGTACCTATCTCGAGGACCAGTCGGAGCCTGCGGAGCACCGCTTCGTATTCGCGTACACGGTGACGCTGCGCAATGCCGGCCAGGTGCCCGCCAAGCTGCTGACGCGCCACTGGATCATCACGGACGCGAACGGGCGCATCCAGGAGGTGCGCGGCGAAGGCGTCGTCGGCGAGCAGCCCCACCTGCAGCCGGGCCAGGGCTTTCGCTATTCGAGTGGCGCGGTGCTCGAGACGCCAGTGGGCGCCATGCACGGCAGCTACCAGATGCTGGGCGATGACGGCCAGCAGTTCGAGGCGCCCATTCCCGCCTTCCGGCTCGCCAAGCCGGGCCTGTTGCACTGAGCGTACGGGATCCGGGCGGGGCATGACGCGCTGGGCCATCGGCGACGTCCAGGGATGCTGCACCGAACTGGACGAGCTCCTGGCGCGCATCCGCTTCAATCCGGATCGTGATCTGCTGTGGTTCACCGGGGACCTGGTCAACCGCGGTCCCCAGTCCCTGGCGGCGCTGCGCCGCGTGCGCGACCTGGCGGCCAATGCGGTCGTCGTGCTCGGCAACCACGATCTGCACCTGCTGGCCGTCGCCCTGGTGCCGCGCCACGGGCTCAAGCGCGGCGACACGCTGGACGAGATCCTGGCCGCCCATGACCGCGACACGCTCGTCGGCTGGCTGCTGGAGCGTCCGCTGGCGCACCACGACATCGCCCACCACGACCTGCTCGTGCATGCCGGCGTGGTACCGCAATGGCATGCGCAGCAGACCGCACGCCTCGCCGGCGAGGTGGCGCAGTCGCTGCGTCACGATCCGGTGGCGCTGCTGTCGGCGATGTACGGCGACGAACCTTCGCAATGGCACGATTCGCTGAGCGGGACCGAACGGCTGCGCTTCATCATCAACGTGCTCACGCGCCTGCGTGTCTGCACGGCCCGTGGCCGCATCGACCTCCGGCAGAAGGGCGCGCCCGCCGACGTGCGCCCCCCCTGGTTGCCCTGGTTTCGCGTTCCCGAACGGGCCAGCGCCGCGATCCGCGTGGTCTTCGGGCACTGGTCCGCGCTGGGCTACTACCGCGACGACGGCGTGCTGGGACTCGATACCGGCTGCGTCTGGGGAGGCACGCTCACGGCCGCCAACCTGGACGACCCGGAAGCCCCGCCCGTGGCCGTCAGGGCCCGTAGTGCAGCCTCAGAGCCGTAGTGGTCGCGGCGTAGAGTCCCTGCGGGACGGCCAGGACCGCCTCGCCGCCGCTCTCGGGCACGGCGAGGATGACGCGCTGGTCGCCGCGGACCTCCAGGTGGGTAAAGCTCCCGGGCTGCACGGCGAACTCGAGCCGGATCGGCCAGCCGTGGCCCTGCACGGGCCGCAGCGTCACATCACCCTCCCCGGCGATCGCCCTGAGGGACACGCGCAGCGTATTGCGGTCCCAGGTCTGGGTCAGCACAGGAGCGGCGGCGTCGCCCTCGGGACCGTCGGCCACCAGCTCGGTCACCGTCGGCGCCGGAGCCGCCGGCGCGTGCTGCCAGGGCCAGCGGGCGTGCCAGCGCGAGGGCTCGAGGGCCTGCAGGTGGCTGCAGGCGCCCAGCAGCAGCAGGCTGGCGCACAGTCCGGTGCGGGCGGCAAGGCGCCGGCGCGCGTTGTGGGTGGCTTCAGTCACGACGGTATCCTTTCAGGAGCGGCGGCCTCGGGACGCTTCGGGTCAGCTTTGAGCCCGTACGGGTCGCTGGGCCCCCCCGGTTTGCGTACCATACGCGAGCCCGGCCCGGCCGATGAGCTGTCGGGTTTCGTCGACAGAGTTTACACGCTCGCCCTCACGCACATGCAGACGCTATCGCCGCTGAACTTGCAACGCTGGGTCGACGAGCACCGTCACCTGCTCAAGCCCCCGGTGGGCAACAGGCTGATCTACCAGGACAGCGGATTCATCGTCATGGCGGTGGGTGGACCCAACGCGCGCCGCGACTTCCACGTCGATCCGGGCGAGGAATTCTTCCATCAGCTCGAAGGCACGATGACCCTGCGGGTGCTTGAGAACGGTGCCGTACGCGACGTGCCGATCCGCGCCGGGGAAATCCTGCTGCTGCCCGCCCACGTCCCGCATTCCCCCCAGCGCCCCGCCGGCACGGTCGGACTGGTGATCGAACGCCGGCGGCTCCCGGGCGAACTCGACGGCCTGCAGTGGTATTGCGAACGCTGCAGCGCGCTGCTCTACGAGGAGCAGTTCGTGCTCACCGATATCGAGACCCAGTTCCCGCCGGTCTTCGAGCGTTTCTTCGGCAACCTCGAGCACCGCACCTGCCGGCGCTGTGGCGCCGTGGCCCCGCCCGCCGCCGCGCCGTCATGAGCACGGTGCCGCTCCCCCGTACCGCCCGGCTGGACATCGAGGATCGTCGCTACGAGGTCGATCTGGCCGGCGTCCACGATCTGGCCATCGCTCTGGACTTCAACGGCACCCAGCCGGCCTGGTTCGGCGGCCCGCCGGCACGGCGTGTGCCGCTGGTGCTGGGTTCCTTCAGCGGCCGGGTCGATCGCGGCTCGAGCTGCAACTGCAGCACGCTGTCGGTGACCCCGCACTGCGACGGCACGCACACGGAGTGTGTGGGCCATCTGACCATGGAGCATCTCGATGCGCGGACGGTGGTGCCGGTGGGCTTCCTCCCGGCGGCCCTGCTGAGCGTCGCGCCGGCCGCGGCCGGGGCCACCCGGGAGGGCAGCCGGCCGCCCTGTCATGGGCAGGACCTGCTGATCACGGCGGCCGCACTGCGGCGCGCCTGGCCGCAAGCCCCCGACTTCCCGCCCAGTGCGCTCATCGTGCGCACGCTGCCCAATCCGGCACTCAAGCGCACGCGCGACTACCGCGCGCAGCCGGCGCCCTACCTGAGCCTGCAGGCGGCCCAGCTGCTGGTCGAGCGGGGCATCGAACACCTGGTGCTGGATGTGCCGTCGGCGGACCGTGCCGACGACGACGGCCAGCTGAGCGCGCATCGTGTCTTCTTTGGACTGGACCCGGGTGAAACCGCACTGGCGGCGGCACGGCGGCCGCAGTGCACGATCACCGAGCTGGCCTACGTCGACAGTGCCGCCACCGATGGCGCCTACCTGCTGAGCCTGCAGATTCCGGCCTTCGGCGGCGATGCCGTGCCTTCGCGCCCGCTGCTGTACCCGGTACGGGCCCTGTGAGCACCGCAGCGGCGCCGCTGCACGAGGCCGGTGCGCGGGCGCTGGATCAGGCCGACGAACTGCGCGGCTGGCGCAGCGAGTTCGCGCTGCCGTGCGGCCCCGACGGGCTCGAGCTCACCTATCTGTGCGGACATTCGCTCGGTCTGGCGCCGCGCGGCGCCCGCGCGCGGGTGCTGGAGGAGCTGGAGGACTGGGAACGCCTCGGCGTCCGGGGCCATGAGCAGGCGCGGCGGCCCTGGATCGGTTACGCGCAGCGCCTGACGGCGCCGCTCGCGCTGCTCGCCGGCGCGCAGCCGCAGGAAGTCGTGGCGATGAATTCGCTGAGCATCAACCTGCACCTGCTGCTCGCCAGTTTCTACCGTCCGACCCCGGCAAGGCACCGCATCCTCATCGAAGCCGGTGCCTTCCCTTCGGACCGTCACATCGTCGCCTCGCACATCCGCTGGCACGGCTTCGACCCGGCCACGTCGCTGCTGGAACTCGCGCCGCGGCCGGGCGAGGAACTGCTCGACATGGCCGACATCGAGCAGTGCGTGGCGGGCACCGCGCCCTCGCTGGCACTGGTGCTGTGGCCGGGCGTGCAGTACCGGACCGGCCAGGCCTTCGACCTCGCGGCGATCGCGCGCTGCGGGCGCGGCGCGGGCGCTCGGGTGGGATTCGATCTGGCGCATGCCATCGGCAACCTGCCCCTGGCCCTGCACGACTCGGGCGCGGATTTCGCGGCCTGGTGCAGCTACAAATATCTGAACGGCGGCCCGGGCGCGACCGGCGCGGCCTTCGTGCACGAGCGTCACGCCCGCGCCGCGCAGCTGCCGCGGCTGGCCGGCTGGTGGGGCAGCAATCCGGCCACGCGCTTTCTCATGCCGGGGGAGTTCGAGCTCTCGGCCGGCGCCGCAGGCTGGCAGGTCAGCAACCCGCCCATCCTCTCGACGGCACCGCTGCTGGCCTCACTGCCGATGTTCGCGCAGGCCGGCATGGACCGGCTGCGCGCCAAATCGCGCCGGCTCACCGGCTACCTGGAGGCCGCATTGCACGCCCAGTGCGGTGACGGCATCGCCCTGATCACCGCGTCCGATCCGGACCAGCGTGGCGCGCAGCTGTCGATCCGCGTACGTGGCGGGAGCACGCGGGCGCAGCAGGTCCACGCAGCGCTTGGACGGCGCGGCGTAGTCACGGACTGGCGCGAGCCCGACACGATCCGGCTGGCACCCGTACCGCTCTACAACAGCTACCTGGACGCCTGGCGCTGCGCCGCGCAGCTGGCCGCGGCCCTGCAGGAGCCGGCGCCATGAGCCTGTCGGGGCCGTGAGCGCACCGCGACCCGCCGCTGTGCCAGTCACCATCGTCGGCGCCGGACCGGTCGGCACGCTGCAGGCGATCCTGCTGGCGCGCGCCGGCCGGCGCGTGCGGCTTCTGGAACGCCGCCCGGATCCGCGCACGGCGACGCCCGAGCGTGGACGTTCGATCAACCTGGCACTGGCCGCACGCGGGCTCACGGCGCTCGCACGC
>Ga0075017_100000439_pt1 | contig 22974 bp, 26 predicted proteins | sample AleBraG_ABR_2012_FD_71475 | JGI IMG/M metagenome (GOLD analysis project Ga0075017, IMG submission 71475) | Freshwater sediment microbial communities in response to fracking from Pennsylvania, USA - Alex Branch Run_MetaG_ABR_2012 | ecosystem: Environmental > Aquatic > Freshwater > Creek >... | reverse complement strand
TATATGGTGCGCCTAGAGACCGTTTTGAGTGCCTGGAGGGCGGTGCGGGAAGACACCGCGGGAGCGGTGGAAGCTCTTCCGGCGGAGGATTTGGGCTATCAGCCCATGCCCGACGTGATGAGTTTTGGCGACATTGCGCGTCATATCCTGGAATCTTCGCACGCATTAAACGGAATGCTTCTGGACGGCGTGGACAACATGATGGTTCCGGAGTTTCGTCCAATGGTGCAGAAGTATGCGGAGGAAGTTCGCGTGCCGGAGGAAAAACAGGCGTTGGTCGAGCAATTGCGCGCTGCGCTGGAGCGGCAATTGGCGAAACTGGCGAAGGAAGAGCCGGAGTTTTACGCAGCCGAAATCACGCGGTTCGATGGGCAGCGAGTGACGCGGCTGGAGATGCTGCAGTTTGTCAAGGAACACGAACTGACGCACCGCGCCCAACTGTTTATGTATCTACGGATGAAAGGCATCGTACCGCCAACCACCCGCCGAAGGTTGGCGAAAGCCAAGGCATAATCATAGTCTGTGCGGGCTTGTTGTGTGGAGGTTTTGCGCCGGGAAGGGAAACCATGGTGAACTGTCCGAAATGCGAAGCTGTGATCGATGTGGATGTCGAGGAACTCGACGAAGGCGAAGCTGTGAGCTGCGATGAGTGCGGGGCCGATCTCACAGTGACCAGCCTGGAACCACTCGAATTGAGCGCCGATCCCGACGATGAGGACGACGAAGAAGACGAAGATGACGAGGACTTCGACTTCGATGAGGACGAGGATGACGACGAGGACGAAGAGGAGGAAGAAGACGAGGAAGATTTTTAGTTTTCTGCTCTCGATCGCCTTAGTGTCTCCCCTGATTGCGGGCGAGAAGCAGGCGTCCGCGCCCTATGCCACAGTCGCCGTGACTGTGTTCCGCGAACCAGGTTTTGCCTTGCCGGGAGCGGAAGTAAGTTTGACTGCCGACGCCGGCTCCAAGCCGAAGAAAGGACTGTGCGACGCCCGTGGAGAGTATGTCTTTCGCGTTTCGGCGGAACCGAAGAGTTATCTTGTTCGAGCTACCGCTAAAGGATTCCATCCCGAGGAGAAGAGCGTGGCCATTCACGGGGAAAGCGAACGCGCCGAAGTGACCCTGGAACTGCACGCGGAATCGAAGTAGGATGGACCGGTTTGACGTCGTCATCGCCGGAGGAGGCCCGGGTGGGTTGATGGCGGCGGAAGCGGCCGCCCGCGGCGGCTGCCGCACGTTGGTGATTGAGCAGAACTCCGAAATTGGTTCGCCCACGCGCACCAGCGGCGGCAGCTTTATTCGCGACCTGGACGACTTTGGAATCCCAGCGCACCTGTATCATCCCATCAAGCGCTGCCGGTTTGTTTCTCCCAACCAGGAAGCGGCGTTCGATTATCCAAAGCCGGCTGCATGCGTCATCGACGTGCGCGGCGTCTACCAGCATCTGGCGGAGCGAGCGATTGCCGCCGGCGCCGAACTGTGGCTGGCAACCGCCGTGGAATCGGCGGTGATGCACGATGGCGAAGTCCGCGGTGTGCGGACGAAAACCAATCGCGAAGTGGAAGCATCGCTGGTGATTGACGCCGCCGGATACCGTTCGCCGCTGTTGCGCCAGGCGGGCGTACACGATGGCTTTCAGCGGTTCGGCGTGGGAGCGGAGTTTGATCTGTATGCTCCGCATTGCAATCAGGACGAGGTTGTGCTGATCGTCGGCACCCAAGTCGCGCCATGTGGTTATGCCTGGTACTTCCCTTGGGGACGCGGCCGGGTTCGAGCCGGAGTGGGCATCATTCACGGCGATTCCCGTGAGCAGCCAGAGGCATATTTGCAACGGCTGGTGGCGAACGCCGGGCAATTTGGAGTCAATCTCCGCGGAGCGCAGCCGGTGGAATATCATCACGGCTTGATTCCATCGGATGGATTGCTGGAGCGCTTTGTAGCGGATGGCATTTTGGGTGTCGGTGATGCGGCCGGGCAGTCCTCGGCGTTGCTGGGCGAAGGGATTCGCTGGTGCATGCAAGCCGGGCGCATGGCGGGCGAGGTAGCCGCGGAGGCGATGCGCGCGCACGATTTTTCCAGCGCTTTTCTCCGCCGCTATGAGCGGCGATGGAAGGCGGCGCACGGAACCAATTTGCGGATCGGCTCCATTATCAATAAGCGGATCGCGCGCTACGACGACGCCAAATGGGACCGGCGCACGGAGTTGTTGAAGCTGCTGACTCCGGATCAGTTTGCGGAAGCGTTGAGAACCAATTTTGTCTCCGGCTGGGTTTTTCAAGTGGTGCGCAAGCATCCGAAGCTGCTGGCGGAAGGCTTCCGGCACATATTGGCGGGACAGGAGAAATAGTGGGAACGATCATACTGGTTCGCCATGGCGAGAGCGTGGCCAACCGCGACCGGCACTTTGCGGAATCGGGGGAGAATCCGCTCACTGAGTTGGGACTGCGGCAGGCGCGTGAACTGGCTCCGATCGTGGCCGCCCGGTTTCGCCCAGCCAAAGTTCTGAGCAGTTCGTTTTTGCGGGCGCAGCAGACTGCCGGGATTCTGGCCGAGCATCTGAACTTGCCGCTGGAGATCGTACAAGGAATTCACGAGCGCGATTTTGGCAGCCTCAAAGGACTGCCGTACCAACACTATTGGGATCTGAAGAAAGCCGACCCAACGTACGATCCGGCGCGAGATTGGGTGTGGGAACCACCGGATGGCGAGAGCCGGGAAGCGGTGCGGGTGCGGGTGGTCGCGGCCCTTCAAGAGGTGGCCGCACGTTTCGATGAAGAGGTTCTCGTCGTCTGCCACGGCGTGGTGATCTCGTCAGTATTCGCACACGTCACCGGCAACTGGAATGAGGCGCCAATTCCCGCCAACTGCGGTCTGGCGCTGCTGGAACACGAAAGCGGCGAGTTCAGAAGGGTAGTGGTCGTGGACAGTTGCGCCGTGACCCCATCGCGGCAGTTGGAATCCGAGGCTTCCGCCCGCTAGATGGGTGTCAGAGCTTGAAAATCTCGCCCGCGTGCTAGCATGAGGATTCCCCCATGGTGAAGGCAATCCCGGACATTTTGGCGCAGATTGTCGCCGTCAAAAGAGCGGAATTGAACCGGATCGCCAGTGGCTTGGAGAAGCGCGCCACCGACTCTATCGGGAGCCGCCGGGACTTCGCCGGTGCCTTACGGACAAGCTCTCCGGCCATCATTGCCGAGATCAAGAAAGCGTCTCCCAGCAAGGGTGTGCTGCTGGCGGACTTCGATCCACCGCGAATTGCCGAAGCCTACCAGGCGGGCGGCGCGGCTGCCTTGTCGGTTTTGACCGACGAACAACATTTCCAAGGTTGCCTGGCCGATCTGGAATCGGCGCGAGCGGCAGTGCGCCTGCCGGTGTTGCGCAAGGATTTCACAATTGACCGCGCGCAGATTATCGAAGCCGCAGCCGCGGGTGCGGACGCCGTTCTTCTGATCGCAGCGATCTTGACCGAGCGGGAATTGCGCGACTTTCGCGAGACCGCCGAGAAGTACAAAATGACCGCGCTGGTGGAAGTGCATGACGGCGAGGAACTGAGCGCGGCGGCCGCTTCCGGCGCGCGAGTGATTGGCGTGAACAACCGCGACCTGCGCACATTCGAAGTGTCGTTGGACACATCACTGAAACTTGCCGAGCGGATGCCAGCCGGAGTGATCAAAGTGGCGGAAAGCGGGATTCACTCGGCCGTGGACATCCATCGTTTGCGGCAAGCCGGGTTCGATGCGTTCCTCGTGGGAGAGCATCTGATGCGCTCGGGCAATCCGGAGCAGGCGTTGCAGGCGCTGTTGCAGTGATCGTGAAGATTTGCGGAATTACGAACCGAGGGGACGCGGTAGCGGCGGTGGAAGCGGGCGCGACGGCGATTGGCTTCAATTTTTATAGGGAGAGCCAGCGCTACATTTCGCCCACGGGCGCTGCAACCATCGGAGAGAAATTGAACGTCACCAAGGTGGGAGTGTTTGTAAACGAGTCCGCGGCGAACGTGGCTCGTGTCGCCTTGGAAGCGAATCTGGATGTGGCGCAGTTGCACGGGGCATCAGAGGCCTTAGGAATTCGCATCTGGCGAGCCAGGCGCGCGGACGAAATTCGTTTCGTTAACGTGGACGATATTATTCGGAAGGCGCTGGAAGCCTTGGACGTTGCGGAGTTGCCCGCGCCGTCACAAGGGTCAGGACTCCGCAGTGCTTTTCTCTCCGACGACCCGAAGGACGAATTGGCAGAAGCGGTCCTGCTCGACGCGCCTTCCAAAACGCTGTACGGGGGCACTGGCGAATCCTTCGATTGGTCGGTGGCGCGGGGATTGCTGCAGCAGATCATCCTCGCTGGCGGGCTCGATGCCGATAACGTCGCTAGCGCTATCCAGCAGGCCAAGCCATGGGGAGTGGATGCCTGCTCGCGACTGGAGAGCAGTCCCGGGCTCAAAGACCACGAGAAAATGAGACAGTTTGTTAAGGCCGCGCTCGCCGCGGCCGCATCTTTGAACTTATGAGTACCTCGCAACCCGACGCGCGCGGCCACTTTGGTCCTTACGGCGGCCGATTCGTGCCGGAAGTGCTAATGGCGCCGCTGGAAGAACTGGAGAGGGCCTACGCGGAAGCACGCGTCGATCCGGACTTTCAAGCCGAGCTGAAAGACCTGATGACGAATTACGCCGGGCGGCCTACTCCGCTATATTTTGCCAAGCGGCTGAGTCATAACCTGGGCGGCGCCAGGATCTATATCAAGCGCGAAGACCTGCTGCACACCGGCGCGCACAAGATCAATAACTGCCTGGGGCAGGTGCTGCTGGCCCGGCGCATGGGGAAGAAGCGCATCATTGCCGAAACCGGCGCGGGCCAGCACGGCGTGGCGACCGCGACTGTCTGCGCGCTGTTTGGCCTCCAGTGCGTCGTCTACATGGGCGAGGAAGACATGCGCCGGCAGCGGCTGAACGTATTCCGCATGCGCATGCTGGGCGCGACGGTGGTGGGAGTCACCATCGGCAGCCGCACGCTCAAGGACGCTATCAGCGAAGCCATGCGGGATTGGGTGACAAACGTTTCCACCACGCACTACTTATTGGGCTCGGCGCTGGGCGCGCATCCCTACCCGATGATGGTGCGCGATTTTCATCGCGTGATTGGCGTGGAGGCGCGCGCGCAAATCCTCGAGCGGGAGGGCCGACTGCCCGACACCATTTTTGCCTGCGTGGGCGGGGGCAGCAACGCGATCGGCATTTTTCATCCATTCCTCGCCGATGAAGGCGTTGAGTTGGTGGGCGTTGAGGCGGGCGGCACAAGTAAGGAATTAGGTCTGCATGCGGCGCGTTTTAGCGGCGGCTCGCCCGGAGTGTTGCAGGGAGCGTACAGCTACTTGCTGCAAGATGCGGACGGTCAAATTGCGCTGACGCATTCGATTTCTGCGGGGCTCGACTACGCATTGGTCGGACCGGAGCACGCTTGGCTCTCCGATCACAAGCGCGCCACCTACGTCTCCTGCACCGACGCCGATGCGCTCAACGCCGCCAAGGTGCTGTCGCGGACCGAAGGCATTATTCCGGCGCTGGAATCCGCTCACGCGTTCGCCGAAGCGATCCGGCGTGCGCCGGTTGCGAAGGGTCGACTATTCTTGGTGAATCTCTCCGGCCGCGGTGACAAGGACACCGACATCTACCGCGAAAATTTGAAGGAGCTGGATGAGCCAGACCAGAATCACCCGGCTGTTTGAACGGACCAAGCCCGCCTTAGTGGCGTATATTACCGCTGGCGACCCAACTCCCGCGCACACCCCCAAGCTGGTTGCGGCGCTGGAACGTGGGGGCGCGGGTCTGATCGAATTAGGTGTGCCGTTCTCCGATCCCATCGCCGATGGGCCGGTGATCCAGCGCGGTTCGGATCGGGCCTTGCGTGCCGGAACCAATGTGGCCGGCGTTCTGAAGATCGCGGCGGAGATCCGCAAAACGTCGCAGATCCCGCTGTTGTTGTTCTCCTACATGAATCCGCTGATGCGCTATGGATTTGAGAAGCTGGCGCAGGATGCGGTTGCGGCTGGCATCGATGGAGCGCTGCTGACGGACCTGAGCGTGGAAGAAGCGCCGGATCTGGCGCCGCTGCTGCAGAAACGCGGTCTGGATACAGTGTTCCTGGCCGCGCCCACCAGCACCGAGCGGCGCCTCAGGCTGGTCGCTGAATATTCCACCGGATTTGTCTACTTGGTGGCGCGGACAGGAGTTACCGGTGAACAGATCGCGCTGTCGGATAGTGTTGCGCCACTAGTGCAAAAAATGCGGGCCATCACGTCGCTGCCTCTGGTGGTCGGCTTCGGAATTTCCACCGCGGAGCAAGTACGCGCGGTCGCAAAGGTGGCGGACGGCGTGGCGGTGGGCAGCGCTTTTGTGCGCGTGATCGAACAATACGGGGGAAACCTGGACTTAGAGAGCAAACTGGAGGCCGCCGCTTGCGCTTTGGCCTCCGGCTTGCGATAGAGCTCAGCTACTTCTTCTCTGGCGCTTCTTTCGGAGGAGCGGCACGACGCTCTGCGGCGGGCGGATGGGGCTGCTGACGCCCTTCCGGACGAGGAGCCTGCTGCTGCACCTGGGGACGGGCGACCTCAGGCCTGGCTGCGGGAGCGCGATATTCCGGCCGGGCTTGCGGCTGCACCTGCGGACGGGCGACCTCAGGCCGGGCCGCGGGTGCGCGGTAATCCGGTCGGGCTTGCGGTTGCACCTGCGGACGGGCTACTTCCGGCGTGGCTGCCGGTGCGCGATATTCCGGCCGGGCTTGCGGTTGCTGATACTGACCACCCTGGGCCGGCCGGGCTTGCGGTTGCTGATACTGACCACCCTGCGCCGGCCGCCCTTCGTTGGCCGGACGGTTGAAATTCGGATTGCCCCCCAGCCGGTTGGCCGGAACCGGAGATCCGCCGCGGAATCCCGCCGCCCCGCCGGTGACCGGAGGACGGAAATTGGGCGGTACGCCGGCGCCTGGACGCTCATATACGCCCCGGTTGAACGAACCGAAATTGCCGCGGTTGATTACCGTGGTGCTGTTGGAAATGTAGGTGTTGTGGTTGTAGTAAACGTTGCCACCACCCCAATTGGGAGACCAAGCGTGCCAGCCCCAATTGTAGTGGCCCCAAATCCCAACCCCAATCGCCACCGCGGCAAATCCGAAGATTCCCGCGTAGATCAGACCACGGGGCGGCGGCGCGTAGTAGTAACCGGCGTAAACCGGAAGCGGGGCGCCATAGACTGCCCAGGGGTTGTAATAGGGCACGTAGACGTAAGCCGGGTCTACCGGCGCAATGACAATTTGCGGGCCTTCGCTGTACACGCGAAGTTGTGAGGAACTCCGCAGATTACCGGCCCGCCGCGCCTGGAAGCGCATGGCCTGTATGGCATTCATCACGTCGCCAGGCTGGTTGTAGTAGGCGTTACCCAGCGCAGACGTCCAACCGATGTTGCGGGCCAGATTATCCAGCACCGATGGGAAGGCCGTCAAAGCTTTGACGCTCGGATCCCAAGGCTGGCCGTCCGCGGCCGCCGCGAGTTGCTCGGGAGGCATGCCGGAACTCTGGCGCACAAAGTTGTTGGCGTCGGTGATTTGTTGAGGATATGTGGACGCAGTGAGCACTTGCGCCACCAGCGAGTCCGGATACAACGCGATGGGCGCCACCAACTGGTTCAACTGCTCCGCTCCCAGGGGTGCATAGGAGTCCTGCCCATTCACTTGCATCTGGGTGAAGACCACCATCAAAAAAGCCATCATCACCGCCAGCGATTGCCGCGCGGCAGCTCGCAAATCCAGCATTGCTTCATTCGATTTCATCATTTTTCCGCCTTTCAAGACTCCAAGCCACAGCATACAACTCCTGACCCTTCAAAGCCACCCATCAGCCAAAACACGGCCATCTTCGACAAGTTCTACGGGTTGGACGTGAAACGTCTCGCTTCCGGGCAGTCTCAAAGCTCTTTAATCTCAATGAGCGTTAATCTTCTCCCTGGCACGGTGGCATGATGGGAGGAGACTTTGTCGCTGGAAATCCACCATCGGGAGCGGGAAGGAATCGAGATCCTCAATCTGGAGGGTAACCTCACGCTTGGCGAGGAGGATCTGCTTTTTCGTGATGAGTTCCAGCGACTGCTGAGTCTCTGCCGACACAAAGTGGTGCTCAACTGCAAGAACATCGAGGAATTGGACAGCGTAGGCGTGGGCACGCTGATTTGGGCGCAGGAGACGCTGGAGAAACTGGGCGGGAACCTGGCGCTGGCCAACGTTAAGGTAGAGCACCTGGAACTCTTGGTGGTGCTGAAGCTGGAAGCTTTCTTCGCCGTGTTCGACCACGAGAACGAGGCCGTGAACAGCTTCTTTCCCGAACGGCGAGTAGGACGGGTGGACGTGTTGAAGCTGGTCCGAACTCTTATGAAACCAGAGAAAAAGACGGGAGGAAAACAAAAATGATCAAAGTGGTATTGGGTTTGAGCGTGTTTGTAGTTGCACTCTGCGCGGCAGACGCGCCGGCCAATCCGAGTCTGGCGCAACAGGCCGACTCGCAGATCGCGTCGGTGGAGAAAGAAGTAGTTTCGTTGGCGGAAGCGATGCCGGCGGACAAATACGATTTCGCTCCGACGGCCGGGGCGTTTCAGGGTGTTCGCACGTTCGCCCTGCAGATGCGGCACATAGCGCTGGTCAACAACGAGATTGCGGCGGCGCTGCTGGGCGAAAAAGTCTCCGATGCCGGAAAGAACGAAAACGGGCCGGACTCACTCAAGACCAAGGCGGACATTGTCCAATACTTGAAGGATTCTTTCGCCTATGTGCACAAGGCGTTCCTTGCGCAGGAAGGCAAGAGTTTTACCGAGGCGATCGGTTCGCCGTTTGGCGGCAAGTCGCCGCGCGGATATTTGGTCAATGTGCCAGCCTGGCATTGTTTCGATCACTACGGTCAAGCTGTGGTGTACGCGCGCATGAACGGCGTGATTCCGCCCGCCAGCCGCTAACCGTGGTTCGACGCGGGCGGGGACACTGCGGGCTCGAGTCCGAACTCCTTCGGCTGACAGCTATCGCAGCAGTGTCCCCTGGGCGGCTGGCCTCAGACCACCGGCGGGTCGCCCGACCGGGCCAAGGCCGCTTAAGGCTTGCCCAAGCTGCAGAGCGGATCTCCCACCACGACGGTCATCCAACTGAGCGCGGGGATGGACAAATAATAGCTCTCGGCGAGATTGCGGCCTTGGTAGTAGGCTGGCAATAGAAGATCCGGGCGCGGGTTCAAGTGCAGATACGGCTCATCCACATTGCCGGACGCACCGGTGGCGCCATCGTGGAGGTAGTCGCCGGTTAGGGTCTGCGGTGAATCGAAGAACATGGTGTTATGGTTGTCGCTCCAGGACCCAAGCTTCCAGTCATTGGGCGGTTGAGTGAAAGTGCGGGCGTTGGTGGAGACGAACTCGGTGACGATGGCGCCTGGCAGCCATTGAAAGCCCAGGTGCCGCTGTCTGTGGTGCGAGTCGTTCGATCCCCAACTCGCGTAGCCGATGACGTCTTTCTGGTTGTAAAGCGCCGTTTCTGTCTCATCGAAGATCACTCGATCCTTGGGCAGCGCCAGCGCCGCGTTGCGCAACCAATCGTTGCCGGCCTCATCGCTGCCCGACCGCAAATCGATCACGAACTTTCCTCGATTTTTCGCCAGCAGGGACCGATCGATGATGGCTTTCACATCGTCGAAGTTGTAGCCTGTGAGGCGCGTCACCAGGTAGATGGGAAAAGTGGGATGCTCGAACTTGGCGTTCTTGTGACCAAAAAAGGGGTTGGGGATCGATCCAGCAGTGCGATGGGGGCCGGTCTGATAGAGAAGTGTGAGCTCCGAGTCAACGGCCGCCAGATCTCCGTCCAGGGCGACCCGCCCGCTGACGCGCAAGGGCACTCCTGACGTCGTTACGATGTAGAGAATTTTGTCGTGGAGGCGGTTGGCATCTAAATATGCCCGGATGCGGAGAGCGAGTTGGTTATACTCGGCCCGGCTAATAGACTCTTCCGGCTGGACGTTGATGCGGCAAATATTGTGCAGCGGGATGCGGCGGCGAAGCGCGTAGTATTCGCCGATGCCTTTGGAAACCGCCGACGATTCATTCACAACCAGCAGAACATTTTCCGGCCCTTGTGCGGGGAGAAGTGTTGCGGCCAGAAGGAGGGCGGAGGCCAGGCTGCGCACTATTTCAGACTTTTCAGATACGCGACGATGGCTTCGGCATCCGACGGTCTCAGCTTGTAAGCCGGCATGGGCGGATCGGCCGCGTTGCCTTTGGGGTTCAACCCAGTGGTGAGAAACTTGACCAGCCCGTCTTCTCCCCATCGCGCCCAAAGCTTGCCCGCCGGCGTGAGGTCCGGCGCGGTTTTATGCCAGCCCTTGACATCGGCGATCGGTTGAAAATCGAGCGTGCAGCCTTTCATCCATTTGGTTTTATCCAACTGGCCCGTCTCGAGACGAGGCGTATGACAGTCCTGGCACTTGCCGACTTCTTCTGCAAGATACTTTCCGTAGTCCACCTGGTTGTTCTGCGCAAAGCAGAGTACGCCCGTGAACATTGCTAGTGTGAGCCATTGCCGCATAGGTAAATGTTAACGCAAGGATGGTTCGACCGGTGCTGTTGCCTTTCAGTCGAGATCATTTGGTATCGAATCCATCGTCGTATTCGGGATGCTGCCCGCTCCCCTCTGAACCAGATCGGAGGAGGCTTGACCCAACGAGCGATGGCCAGCATGTTTGCTGATCATCGACCGAGCCTCGTCATTACAAATCGTCCACCCCGAGTATCACTCCGGCACTGCGAAGAATTGCGCCTTCTCGCGGTCTTTGCGAACACGGTCGATCGGGAAAACCTGGTTGTGGATCACCAGCCAGACACCCGGCGGCAGCACACGCACGGCCAGCAGACTCTCGGTGAGATTCTGCAACCCGTCGCTGCCTTCAAACCCGAGCGGCGTCATCGCGCCCGTCATGACGATCGGGAACTGCAAACCGGTTAGCTCTCGCTTGAGCAGAAGTCCGGTTTCCACCATGGTGTCCGTGCCGTGCGTGATCACTACCGGCGCCAGTTGCTCAGCCAGCAACTGCCGCACAACATCCAAAATCTGGCGCCGATCGGCGTCGGTCATTTCCAAGCTGTCTTTGTTCATGACATGCGTGGTCCGAATCTCGAGATCCGGCAAGCGGAGCAGGCGAAAGTAGCGTTCAATTTTGCTGTCGGCGTTGCGAACGGTTCCGGTCTGCTCGGAATAAACCTTCTCGATGGTTCCGCCGGCCGCTACCAGATAGATCAACACTATGACTCCAGCTTCCGCAAAACGGCTACCAACACATTGCCCACGACTTCCAGGCTATGGGCGCTGAGTTTATCCAGCGTGTCGGCGCCGGTATGCCAAAACGCGTTGCGGGGACCATAGTCGAAATCAATGAGGTCGAGCGCACTCACGCCAAGCCTGACAAACGGCATATGATCGTCTTCGATGGGAAACCCGTCGGGAAGAAAATACTTGCCGTAACCCAAGTCGTCCGCGGTCTGCCAAACCAGTTTGCGCAAAGCGGGCGACGAGTTCTGATCATAGAGAATATCCAGATCCCTGTCGCCGATCATGTCGACGTTGATCAATGCCTTGATCCGCGCCAGCGTGCCATCCTCAGACCATTTCCTTGCCAAGTGACGGCTGCCATACACGCCGTTGGTCTCCGACCATTCCCCAAAAGCCTCTTCGCCGTCGAAGAAGACCAGCACGATGTCGTTACTGTGCGTAGTCGAATTGATTACCCGGGCCATCTCCAGCAGAAAGCCGGTGGAGGATCCACCGTCATTGGCCCCGAGAAAATTAACCCCGGGTATGGATTTGGAATCAAAATGCCCGGTGAGGACCACCACCCGGCCGCCACCTCCCGGAAAACGCGCGATGATGTTGCGCATGGAAACTGCTCCCGTGGGCGTGGTCGCTGTGAAAGCGTCGAACGTCACCTGGCAGCGGAGTTGCTTGAGCTGCGCTTCGATATAGGCCTGAAGTTGACGATTCGCGGGCGAACCGGCCGGTCGCTGTCCGAACGCCACCGCCTTCCGTGTAAACTCAAGCGCCTGTGCGCCGCTGAACGAGCCTCCAAAGGCGGAGACAGCAAGCAGCGGGATCAGCGCTTTTTTGCAATGCATATATATCCCAGTGTAAAGTTTCGTTCGCGGTCCAATGCGTCGAAGAACGGCAGCAGCAGCGCCGGCGGAACCAGAAACAAGGCCGCCGCATAAAACCAGAGACCAGGAAAGAACTGCAACCCATTCAACAAGCGGCGCGACATCAGCCGGAAATAGCCGCCGACCGGTTGCAGGGTCACTGGCTCCATCCCAGCCTGCTCCAAAAGATAGGCAATTCCATGCCGTGTGTAGCGAAAATAATCGTGCGGCGATTGGTGCACCTCCCATTCATGCGGAACGATGAGCAGGAGTCTGCCGCCGCTTTCCAGCACGCGCGCGATTTCGCGTAGGGCGCACGCCGGTTCCCGCACGTGCTCCAGAGTGACAACGTTCACTGTGGCGGGGAATGTCGCGCCGGCGAACGGAAGCGCGGTTAGATCGGCAACCACGTCCAACTGGCCGTAGTTCCACTGCAGATCGCCCACTCCCAGGTCAACCGCGACATAGCGCTGTCTGTGGAAACTCTGCGCGTATTGACACTCGCCCGCGCCCGCATCCAAAAGCCGATCTCCGGCAGTCAAGCTCGCGGCAAACTGCTCCACCTCGGTCCGAATGGTTTCCTCAAAATACAGAACGTGACGGCGCAACCAGGCTGGCAGACGCGATTGAACGGAACGATAGATCAAGGTTTTTTCCGCGCCTCAAGCATGATGCTCGATCCGGCGCCGCACGCGGCTTCAAAGATGGCGAAGGGCAGGGCGGCCACGGTCAGCGCGAGATAAAGGCAATCTCTGATCACCCGCATCGCCGGTTTCTCCCGTACAGCGCGCACTCGCCGCGCCATGGGATCCAGCCACGGCGCCACGCTGGTAGCGAAGCCCGCAGGATTGTCGCGTAGTGAAAAATGCTTGCGCCGCAGGACCTCGAAACCGCAGTAGTCCAATAGGTTCTCCAGGTCGCGTTGCCGGTAGTTGACCAGGTGGCGCGGCACATCCACCCCGTTCCAATGCCCGCCGAAGATAAGAAACTGCCAGGAGGAAGCATTGGGAACCTGAACCACCAACCGGCCGTCGACGGCAAGCAGATCGCGCGCCGTGCGCAAATACGCCACCGGATCGTAGACGTGCTCCAGCACGTGAAACATACTGACCAGGGAAATGCCTCCACGATCCAGCGGAGAGTTCGTCAGATCGCCGCAGATCACCGGTACGCCGTTTTGCTTCCAGGCCACACGCGCCGCGTCAATCGAATTGTCCAGGCCCACTCCGCGGTATCCGCGCTCGCGCAGCATTCTCAAAAACAGACCGCCACCGCAGCCGATATCCACAATCGGTCCTTTCTCGCCCGAATCGATCAGCGCGCGGGTTACAAAATTCACATGATCGCGCAGCACCAGCCGCCGGTAGGTTTCCTCCAAACGAGAAGCGGCGCCGGCATCTGGGGAGAACCAATAGTTCCGGGGATAGTAGGTACTCAGTTCCGCCGGCTGCGGCCGGGGATCAAGCCGGATCAGCCCACAATTGCCGCACTCCACAATGAGAAAGCTCTTGTCTGTAGTGTGATAGAGCCGGTCCGTTCCGCGAAACAGTGTTCGAACGCCGGATTCGCCGCAACCCGGGCATTCCTGCCTTACGCCGATTGTTCCGACAACTTGCGCAAAGGGATGCGGTACTGCAGCAGCAGTTTCTTTACTTGAGCCGGACTGAGCTTCCGATACCGATCGACCTGGCGGCGCTTGCGCAAGATCCGCGGCAGTAGCCGCAGGGCTTGCAGGTCCCCAAGCAACAAGGCCCCTACCCCGCGCAACTTCCCGCGCAGACCAGGGAGCCGCCCCGCTTCGCCCTTGCCTCTCGCTCCGGCCCACGCCCCCGCGATCAGTCTTAGGCCGTAGTATGCGCCGTTTAGCCAAAGCAGGCTCCAGGGAAACAGTTTTGCCGCCAACAGGATCCGGTTGCGTTCAATGAGAGCCAGGCGGCGGGTGGAGACTTTGCCCAGCGTGGCGCCGCGATGGTGGCGCACCACCGCGAACGGCGTGTACAGGCAACGCCACCCGGCGATGCGCGCCCGCAGGCCGAGTTCGGCGTCGTCGGCGTATGCAAAAAAATCCTCGTCGAATCCTCCAATTACGTCCAACATGGCCCGGCGATACATCGCCGCGCACCCATCCGGCCACAGAACCTCTTCTATTCGATCATACTGGCCTACGTCGAGTTCGCCGGTTCCCCGCCCGCGGTTTTGACCGTCCGGATAGATGAGGTGACCCACTTTGTCAATGCGGCTCGGGTCTTCCGCGACCAAAATCTTGCAAGCCGCCATCCCGACATCCGCCGCATCGTCAAAAACCCGTAACAGTGATACCAGCCACTCTGGTTCGGCCTCGGCGTCGTTGTTTAACAGTGCTACGAATTCGCTCTTGGACGCCGCGAACCCCTGATTATTCGCCGCGCAGAACCCGAGATTGCGGTCGTTACGAATCAACTGCAGCCGGAAACTGCTGTGGGTGGAAAACTCGCGCTCCACCATCTCCGGCGAACCGTCACCGGATCCGTTGTCCACCACGATCACTTCAAATGGACCGCCCGTCGTCTGATTCGCCAGGGAACGGAGACAGGCTCGCAGCAAATCGCACCGGTTCCAATTGACCACCACCACGCACACGCCGCCACGCCAAAGCATTTTCTCCAATCTCTGTAGTATTATACGGGATAGCAGCAAGTATGAAATCCGTTGGGGACACCCTTCGTCAGGCTCGCCTGGATCAGGGACTGGAGATCGCCGAAATCGCCACCCGCCTGAAGATTAACCCGAAGTATCTTCACGCGATTGAGCGCAACGAACTATCCGATCTTCCCGGCGTGTTTTTCTATCGCAGCTTTGTACAACAGTACACCCGCGCCTTGAACCTGGACGGCACGGAAATCGAGAATGAGTTGAACCGCATTTTGGGCGCGCGCCCTGAGCCGCCCTTGCCTGGCCAGGATGGTGCGCCCGTTCCAGCCCGCCGCCCTTCCTATGGAAGCGGCGGCCGTTTGAACCGAAACTCGCTGGCCGGCTCCGTCGCGCGCTTGGCCATCGTGCTGATCGGTTGCAGCGGAGTCTATGCCGCCTGGATCAACAGGGAGCAAGTCCGCTCAGCCGCCACCGCCGTTGTGGACCGGCTAACCACAAAGCAGGTCGAGCCGCTACCATTACCTCCGCCTACTACCCCGCGCGCTCCAGAGTTGGTTGGGCATAATCCTGCTGCTCCGCCGCTTTCGGCCGTTCCGGAGCCGGGGCCAAGCGCCGGCCATTTGCTTTTGCGCCTGACCGCGACCGAAGCCACTTGGGTTTCTATTGTGGCCGACGGCAAGACGGTCTATGTCGGCGTTCTGCAGCCCAGTGAGACGCGCTCAATTGATGGGAAGTTTGCCAAGCTCACCACCGGGAATGCGGGGGGGCTCAGCGTGGAGTACAACGGCAAGAGCATCGGTTCGGTGGGAGACCGCGGGCAAGTCCGGGTAGTAACGTTTTCGCCGGACCACGTCGAGTTCACGCCGCCGACGCCGGCCGCCGCTCCCGTGCCGCCCGCTCGAACTCTATAGCGGCTGCTGCCGTAACGCCGGCTCTTGGGCTGCTGCTTGACACAATGTGCCAAAGAGGTAATCCTAGAAGTATGGCAACCAACCGCACAACCGTCAACGTCTCGATCACTCCAGAGTTGGACAAATTCCTTCAAAACCGCCTGAAGTCTGGCCGTTATCAGACCACAAGTGAGGTTGTTCGAGAAGCGCTGCGGCTTCTTGAACGTCAAGAGCGAGATCGAGACGAAGCTTTTCGTCAGCTTAAGGCAAAACTCGGAAAAGGCGCTGGTCAAGCGGAACGCGGCGAGTTGATCGATGGAGACGTAGCCTTCGAGGAATTTCGGGAGATGATCGAGCGACGGCGACGCACCAAGGCAATCAAACGGTGAAACGGTCGTTTGTTCTCACGACGGATGCGAAGAACGATCTACGAGAAATCTTACTCGACATTGCTGAGGATAACCCGGATATTGCCGAACGTCTTAGAGTCGAGTTCTATGACGGCATCCATGCGCTGGGGCGCTCTCCTGGAATCGGGCACTACCACGATGAACTTCTCAGTCGAAAGTATCGCTTCTGGAATTTCCACTCGTACGTCGTGGCTTATGTCTGGGCGGTGAGGCCGATTGAAGTAGTTAGCGTGGTTCATGGAGCAAGAGATCTGGGTGTCTTCTTCGCACTACGAGTGGGCCGTGAGAACTGACTATTTTGAAGACCTATCTCCCTTCTTTGAAGATCGCTGCTCGATGTTCGTGCTTCTAGCGCGTGAGGCCAACGTCGGCGTGATCCTCAGACGCGGACCGGCCCAGTGGTGGCGCCTGACTCTGTGGGACACCCAGCAGGATCGCTTCGAAGGCGGGCAGTGGTTTCGGGGGACGGATCTACCCGGGAAAGTGCGACGTCTCTCCAGACGGAAAGCTGTTCATCTATTTCGCGGGCAAATTTCGCCCTCGCGACGTCGCCAGGACGTGGACCGCTGTCAGTCGTCCTCCCTATCTGACCGCTTTAGCATTGTGGCCGATTGGCGATACCTGGGGCGGACATGGTGTCTTCGTCGACAATCACACCGTGCTGATGGCGACATCTTCACCGAGTTATGGCGCCAAGCACCATCCTGATCACCCTCCGGGCCCGCTGCGCGTGCTGGAGTACTGCTCTCTCGAGAAAGACGACCCACTGCGCAATAGAGCATCTTCCCTGTCGCATGGCTGGCAATGGGTGCCGGCATGGCAGCGAGCCGAAATTTAGTGATCTCGGGCTGGGCGCCGAGGGGCATTTTTCCTCCCCGCGCCGCTCGCTCTACACGCTATCTCCGGCGGACGGCGAACCGATCACCTCGTTTGAGGCGCACTGGGCTGATTTGGATCAGCAGGGCCGATTGGTTGCAACGGTTGGTGGTCGCATGTTGGCGGGAAAGCTGAAGAAAGGTGGCAAGCCCCTGTGGCGGCAACTGGCTGCGATGCAGGAAGAGCAGCCCACCCGCATGGAAGCCCCGGAGTGGGCTCAGCATTGGTGACTACAATCGCTTCAGAAGCTGCTTGGCTTGTTCAAAGCCTTCGAACTTTCGTTCCGCCTGTTTAAACTCCGCCGTGTGCACGCAGCGGCGCGGGCCTCGGTGCTCCACCGGGAAGCGGAGATGAAGCATCTCGTGAAACATGACGTACTCGACCGCCAGCCGCGGCATCCGCGCGCTGTCCAGCAACTTGGTCAGCACGATGGTGTTGTGCGAGGGATCGTAGTGACCGAGCATGGTGCGGGAGGCCCGGCGGCTCCAGCCTAACTGAGGGCGGGACATCAGTCCGTGAAAATATCGTAGATTGAGGTCTTCGAAGATCGCTTCGAGGTCATAGTGATTTCCCTTCGGCTCGGAAACTAATTTGTGTCCGCGCGACTGCCGGACCAATTGCAGATTGCGCCGCATCTCTTTCTGATTCAAATAGCGCCGGTAGCGCTCCGAGTACACTTTCGGAATCGGTTTGCGATAAAGCTTGCCGATCAGCAGGTACGCCAACGCTTCAAGAACGGGCGTGGGCGCGGATTGGAGGACGTCGCTGATGCGCACGTGGAGCCTGCCGTCCTCCAATCGGATGGAGCTGTTGGCGTTGGCGAAGGCTTTAAATTCCACCAGGACACGGGGCGCCTCAGTCCGCGGCTTCAACTCCCCAAAAACGCGGAGAAACAGCTCCTGCGGCGTCTCAAACAAGATGGCGCTTTGAATCCCCACAACCCAAAGTACAACGTCTACTCTAACTCAAACGGTGTCGTTTGCGCAGTCAGTTCATGGTTTTGACGACATTCCCGTTGTTGACGTCGCGGAGGGCCACGCCGGTCGATCCGCTGGATCACCGGTGGGCGATCATCGACAAGCGGCGCCGCCGCCGAACTTCCAGCCATCCTGAATCAGCTGGTGCTTCCTGCCGTCCTTCTGCGCACATGGGGCCGTGGCGGCATACTCCGCGCCGAGCATAGCCACCGCAGAAACCGCGCTTGTCACCCGACCAGAAGGTCATCTGCGTGGCAGTTGGAAACCGTTGGCGGCAAACGTTTACGGATGCTGCGAGCGAAACCAGGCAACTTCATCGCGGACCGTCTCTTCAAACGGGCGGAAGCTGACGTTCAGTTCGCGGATCGCTTTATCCGAAACCACAGAGCGGCGGGCGTGCATCGTCTTCACCGCTTCCACGGTGATCAAAGAACTGTTCCCGGTGACGCGCGACCAGGTCTGGGAGACCGCCGCTGCCACCAGCATTAAAGAGTAAGGAACACGGCGACGCGGCGCCGGAACGCCCGTCACTCGTTCCAAAGTGGCGAAGATCTCCGCGAAGTCGAAATAGGGCCCAGCGACGATATAGCGCTCACCGGAGTGCCCGCGCTCCACGGCCGCGACACAAGCCTGCGCAACGTCGCGCGCGTCCACGACGGATGCACCTCCGTCGATTATGCCGGGAAGTTTGCGAGCCTGAAAATCGAGCACCAGTTGGCCGCTGCCGGTGGGAGCCCAATCCCCCGGACCCCACATCCAGCCGGGAAGGATCATCGCGACCGGCAAGGTGCGCTCCTTCAGGAACCGGCCGATTGCCAGTTCGGCCGAAACTTTGCTCGAAAAATACAGGTTGGCGGTGGAGTGCTCATCGGGGAGCGTGTCCTCGTCTCCCGGGCCGCCGTCAGGCTTCATGCCAATCACGCCCGACGAACTGATGTGGATGGCCTTGCGCAGCGCATTTTTCTCGGCCGCCAGCAGCAAGTCGACTGTCCCTTGCACGTTGATCTTCTCCAGGATGGACTGATGGTCGCCCGGCTGGTAATACTCGCGAAAATATGCGGCGGTGTGGAAGAGAACGTCGCAGCCTTTCAGCGCCGGGGCGAAGCCATTGACGTCGCTCATATCACCGGTCACCAATTCGATGTCGCCCTTGGGATACACCCGGCGGGCTTTTTCTGTGGACCGCACCAAGCCCTTCACTTCATAACCGGCAGCTAAGAGAGTTGCGGTAAGATTGCTCCCCAAGAGGCCGGTTGCTCCCGTTACAAAGGCTCGCACTGATTTCTTCTTGACAGGGGCGGCAAGCGCCGCCCCGAGAGGATTAGAACAGATACAGCGGAGTGGCCACCGCGGGTGCGTGAGCTTCTTCCGGAGCGCCGACAGGTTGTTCCTGCAGCTCGCCCGAGATTTGCCGGCAGAAGATGCCGTTGTCGCCCAGGTACACTTCCAGTTCCGAAGGACGCGGAAGCGAGCCCTGAATCAGCGCTTCCGACAGCGGGTCTTCGATGTACTTCTGCAAGGCGCGGCGCAACGGGCGCGCGCCATAGCTGCGGTCCACCAAGGTCTTTTCCAGGATGTACCGGGCGGCGTCATCGTTGACGTGGATTTTGATCTGCTTGGCCAGCAGGTTGATATTGATCTGGTCAACCAGCAGCTTGATGATCTTCAGCAGGTCTTCGTCCAGCAGCGAAGTGAACAGGATCACTTCATCCAGGCGATTGAGGAATTCGGGATTGAAGGCTTTCTTCACTTCGCCCATCACCTGGTCTTCCACTTTGGGCGGAACGCCGGTATTGGAAGGCGCCGAGAAACCGATTTGAGCCTTCTTATCCAGGAAGCGCGCTCCCAGATTGGAAGTCATGATGATGATGGTGTTTTTGAAATCCACCGTGTTGCCGAGGCCATCGGTCAACTGGCCGTCTTCAAACACCTGCAGCAGGATGTTGTAGACATCCGGATGGGCTTTCTCGATTTCGTCGAGCAGAATAATGGAGTAAGGCGCGCGCTTCACACGTTCGGTGAGTTGGCCGCCTTCTTCGTAACCCACATAGCCCGGAGGCGACCCAATCAACTTGGAAACCGAGTGCTTCTCCATAAACTCGGACATATCGAAACGGATCAGAGCCTTTTCGCTGCCAAACAGGAATTCGGCCAGCGCCCTGGCAACTTCCGTTTTTCCCACGCCGGTGGGGCCGAGGAAGAGGAACGAGCCGGCGGGCCGCTTGGGCGACTTCAGACCGGCGCGAGACCGGCGGATAGCGCGGGCCAAAGCCGAGATCGCTTTCTCCTGACTGATTACGCGCTTGTGCAGCTCTTCTTCAATGCGGATGAGCTTGGCAACTTCTTCCTCGCGGATGGCCGTCATGGGCACGCCGGTCCAGCGCGCGACCACGTCCTCAATATCGTCCTTGGTCACGATGCCGGTGGACGTGTCATCGAGGTTGTACTTTTCCCGCAACTGGCGCAGGTTCTCGCGTTCCTTGCGCTCTTCGTCGGAGTAAAAGCGCGCTTTCTCAAACTCATGGTTCGCAATGGCGTTTTCCATGCGATGAACGATGAACTTAATGCGTTTCTGAATGTCCGCGACTTCGCCGGGAAGGGTGGTCTGGCGCAGCTTGACCCGGGCGCCGGCCTCATCGATCAGATCGATGGCCTTGTCCGGAAGGAAGCGGTCTGGGATAAAGCGAGTGGAGGTGTAGACGGCCGATTCCACCGCCTCATCGGTATACGCCACGGCATGGAACTTCTCATACCGCTCTTTGATGCCGAACAAAATGCGGATCGCATCGCTTTCCGATGGGGGCGGCACTTTGACCGCTTGAAAGCGGCGCTCCAGCGAACGATCTTTCTCGATGGACTTGCGATACTCGCCCGGCGTGGTAGCGCCGATGCACTGAATCTCGCCACGCGACAGCGCCGGCTTCAAAATGTTGGCGGCGTCCAGCGAACCTTCCGCCGAACCCGCGCCCACCAGGGTGTGCAATTCGTCGATGAAGATGATGGCGTTCTGATTCTCCATCAACTCCTTCATGATGGTTTTGAGGCGTTCTTCAAACTGGCCGCGATACTTGGTTCCCGCCACAATCAAGGAAAGATCGAGCGCCAGAATTCGCTTGTCGGCCAGGAAAGAAGGCACGTCTCCGTCGGCGATGCGTTGGGCCAGCCCTTCGACGATGGCGGTTTTACCAACGCCGGGCTCGCCGATCAAAACAGGATTGTTCTTGGTGCGCCGGCAGAGGATTTGCACCACGCGCTCCAGTTCATAGTCGCGCCCGATGAGCGGGTCGAGGGAGCCATCCATCGCGGCTTGAGTCAGATCGCGGCTAAACTCGGCCAGCAGCGAACTTTCTTTGGGACGGCTGGAGGAAATTTTTTCCGAGGACGATCGCTGAATCTCTTCGCGAACCTGAGACAGGCGCAGGCCCCGCTCATGAAGGATTTCCGCCGCAAAACATTTTTCTTCGCGCAACAGGCCCAGCAGGAGATGCTCGGTGCCGATGTGTTTGTGGCTCAAGCGCTCGGCTTCTTCCGCGCCATAGGCCAGCACCCGCTTGCACTCATGACTGAGCGGCAGATCCACCGAAGTGGAGACTTTCTCCCGAATGGTGGTGTGCGCCTCAATCTGCTTGCGAATCGATTCGATCGCCGCATGCGAGCGTAAAAAGCGGTTGGCTAGCGCTTTGTCTTCCCGCAGCAGGCCGAGCAGCAAGTGCTCAGTCTCAATATAGGGACTTCCAAACTGGCTGGCCTCGTATCTTGCGAAGAAGATGACTCGACGCGCTTTCTCGGTGTAACGTTCAAACATGATTCCCCCAGGGAGCCAAAAGACCTTTATCCAATTGTAAGATGCGGTCGCAGCGGGCCGCGAATGCAAGATTATGAGTAACGAAGACGCTGGTGAGCTTGTGGGTGCGATGAATGTCCGCAAGCAAGCTGAATATCATTTCGCTGGTCCTGAAGTCGAGGTTGCCGGTGGGTTCATCGGCCAGCAGGACGCGCGGGTTGCCGGACAAGCTTCGCGCCAGAGCAACGCGCTGTTGCTCGCCACCCGACAGTTCCCCCGCCCGGTGAGAGGCGCGGTTCCGCAGTCCAACTTCATCCAACCTCGCCAACGCCCGGGAACTGGCCTCAGTGGCGTCTATACCCCGGATCAACAACGGCATCATCACGTTCTCTTCGGCGCTGAACTCCGGCAAGAGCCCGTGATTCTGCCAAACAAAGCCAATCTGCCGGTTGCGGAAATCGGCGAGGTCCGCTGCCGGAAGCTGACAAATGTCTGTATTTCCAAAGTATATCGTACCTGCCGAGGGCCTGTCGAGACCGCCGAGGAGGTACAGGAGGGAGCTTTTGCCCGCGCCGGACTCGCCGACCAAGGCCAGCCGCTCGCCCTCGGGGACAATGAAGTTCACATTAGAGAAAACGTTGATCCGGGTGTTTCCGGATGTGTATTCTTTGGCTAGGTTTACGCCCCGGATGGCGGCCTCGCCGACGCTCCCCATGAACCGGACCCTCTCTGGTACTAACGTAGCATGCATGTCCGGAAATGGGACTAGGTTCGATTGCTCATTTTTACGTTTTCTGGGGGTGTGAGGGGTGGCGGTGGAGGTAAGCATTTTGGAATCAGCTTTGATGGGCGATTGCGGCGGTTGGGAATAGGTGGTTTTTTGGTGATCTTTGGGGTGGTTTGGGGAGTTTATGGCGTTGTTTTGGGGGTGGCGGGCGCGAAGGGCGGTGGCGGGATGTGGATTCGGGGTCAAGGCTGCTCTCTCTGGCACTTAGAGTAGCGGATGGGTGGGCTGGGCAGCGGGGTGGATCCTGGTAAGTGGCTGAGGGCGTGGGGAAGATAGGCGGCACTTTGCGGTGACCCGAAATTGGTGGTGTCAAGCGAAATGTGTAAACTTGTTCCCCAAGAGTTCGCAAACGTGATAGATTGATCAGGCCGCACGGAGGATAGGGCTCTACGGGGACGTAACCCGAGCGCCGGACGGCCC
>Ga0075017_100000438_pt1 | contig 23005 bp, 25 predicted proteins | sample AleBraG_ABR_2012_FD_71475 | JGI IMG/M metagenome (GOLD analysis project Ga0075017, IMG submission 71475) | Freshwater sediment microbial communities in response to fracking from Pennsylvania, USA - Alex Branch Run_MetaG_ABR_2012 | ecosystem: Environmental > Aquatic > Freshwater > Creek >... | reverse complement strand
GGTCTGTATTTTCAGCCAGGAGACGGGAGCGCGCTAATGCAAGTCGATGCCGGCAGAACCATAGCGGAACTCAAGGAACTCCGCGCTTTAACCGCCGACGAAACGGCGCGCAGCGTCTGGCTTGGAGCGATACGTGGCTGAAGGCGCGGCAGTGGTTCACTTCGAAACTCGCGGGCCTGCCGGTGGAGGATCACTATGACGCGGCGGGAAACCGCTGGATCACTTTGGCTGGAAGATCCGAAAAAGCGTTGCTGCTGGGAAGTCATTTGGATTCGGTTCCCAACGGTGGCTGGCTGGACGGTTGCCTGGGTGTCATGGCAGCGTTGGAGGTCCTGCGGGGCTTTGGCGCAGAATACGATGGACGGCCGCCCGTCACGATCCGCTTGGTGGATTGGGCCGACGAGGAAGGCGCCCGCTTTGGCCGCAGCCTGCTGGGCTCATCGGCGTTTGCGGGAACACACTCCATCGCAGCCGATCGCGGGCGAACCGACAAAGACGGGATCCGGCTGGAAGACGCCTTGCGGCGCTGCGGCGTCGAGATCGACCGCTTCCCGGAAGCGCAGGTCGAGCAAAAAAACGCCGCTGCCTATTTGGAATTGCACATCGAGCAAGGACCGGTGCTCGAGAGACTGGAATTGCCGCTCGGTGTGGTTCTGGGGACTAAGGGCGTGGAGCGGCATGCGATTACGTTCCACGGGCAGGAGGCGCACTCGGGCTCCACGCCCATGAACGTGCGTCGCGACGCGCTAGCCGCGGCCGCCAAACTGGCGCTGGAGATTCGCACCATTGCCGGAAAGCATGCGGATGCGGTCTGCACGATGGGAAGCGTCAAAACTTTTCCGGGAATCGTCACCGCCGTGGTCGGGCGCTGTGAGGCCACGCTCGATCAACGCGATCTGGATGCAGGCGTACTCGCGGAAATGTATCAAGCCGCGCGCCAGGCCAGCGAGCGCTTTGCTCGCGAAGAGCGCTGCACTGTGGAGTGGTCCCGCATCTGGAGTATTGAGCCGATTCCGTTTCACCCTTCGCTGGTCCAGTTCTGCGCGGCAGCGATTCAGGAGACCGCCGGCAAGGTGCACCAGTTGCCTTCCGGACCCTTGCACGACGCCGCCGAGGTGGCCCGTTGCGGCATTCCGACGGTGATGATGTTTGTGCAATCGCTGGCCGGTATCAGCCACAACAAAATCGAAAACTCCAAGGAGGAGCACCTTGCTTTGGCCGTCACAGCGCTGGCCCACTTGGCCGAGCGGACCGCGGAGTGGATTCTGGCTTAGTACGAGGCGTGAAAACGTCTTGGCACGTTGCGGGCGGTCGGGGCCCAGAAACGGGCTTTGGCCTGAGCCCCGACCGCAAGGAAGGGGTAGCCGGCAAAGGTTGCCGCACGCCTGAACGAAGCACCCGGCAAGAGTCGAGGACTACCGGAACGCGCCGCCCCCTTTCGACGTATGATTTCTTGATTTCTTTTCGAGGGAGGAGAAGGTTCAAAATGAGACTGTTTACGAAACTTACCTTTGCCGCCGGCCTGCTGGCGCATCTGGCGATGGCCCAGTTGCCGCCGCTGATCGACCGCGAACTGCTGTTCGGCAATCCGGAGATCGCCGGCGCTCAACTTTCACCGAATGGGGAATATATCGCGTTTCTCAAGCCGTGGAAAGACACGCGCAACGTCTGGGTGAAAAAGGCGAATGAGCCTTTTGCTTCGGCCCGCCTTTTGACTTCGGAAACCAAGCGCCCGGTTCCGTTCTTTCTCTGGACACGCGACAGCAAGTATGTCCTGTTCATTAAAGACAACGATGGTGATGAAAACTTCAATCTTTTTGCCGTAGACCCGGCGGCGGAAACACCGACTCCCCGCGATCTCACCAGCTTGAAAGGCGTGCGCGTCCAGTTCTACAGCCTGCCCAAGAACGATCCGCAGGTCGCCTACATCGGACTCAACGATCGCGACAAATCCTGGCACGATCTCTACAAGCTCAACATCGGCACCGGCGAACGCACGCTGGTTCGCACGAATAGCGAGAAGATCGCGTCGTGGATTTTCGATTTGAATGGCAGGCTCCGCCTCGCTGCCCGCACCGCCGACAATGGCGACCAGGAAACGCTACGGGTAGACGCGAGCGGATTCACCCAAGTATATTCCTGCAACGTTTTTGAGGCCTGCGACGCGCTGCGGTTCCACAAGGACGGAGTGCGCGTTTATCTGCAAACCAACAAAGGCGACAGTGTCGACAAAGTCGCACTGGCGCTATTCGATCCCGCCACAGGCAAGATCGAGACGGTGGAATCCGACCCGCTGAAACGGGCCGATCTGGAAGACGCCGTATTTTCCGAAGCGACCGACGAGCTGGTGGCGACCGGTTACATGGACGATCGCATGCGCCGCTACTTCAGAGACAAAGCCTATGAGAGAGACTTCCGGTGGCTGGAAAAGCAAAACCCTGGAACAGAGGTCTCGGTAGTTTCGAAAACGGCCGACGAACGCTATTGGCTGATCAACCCGCACAGCGACATCGAGCCTGGCCAAGTCCTGCTGTTTGACCGCAAGACGCGCAAGCTGACGTTCCAATACAAAGTTCGCGAAAAGCTTCCGCGGGAAGCACTGTCGCCCATGCGGACGATTCACTACAAATCTTCCGATGGCCTCGACATTCCCGCCTACCTCACCTTGCCCAAGGGCATGCCGGGCAGGGGCCTGCCAGTGGTGGTGATGCCGCACGGCGGTCCCTGGGGCCGGGACGTCTGGGGGTACAACGGGCTGGCGCAGTTTCTGGCCAATCGTGGATACGGCGTGCTCATGCCAAATTTCCGCGCCTCCACTGGCTTTGGAAAGCAGTTCCTGAACGCAGGCAATGGCGAGTGGGGCCGGAAGATGCAGGACGACATCACCTGGGGCGCAAAATATCTCATCGCGCAGGGCATCGCCGATCCCAAGAGGATTGGAATTCTGGGTGGCTCCTACGGAGGCTATGCCACGCTGGCCGGTGTAGCGTTCACGCCCGACGTCTACCGCGCGGCGGTGGACATTGTGGGTCCTTCGAACCTTCTCACCCTGCTGGAAGCGATTCCGCCGTATTGGGAGGCTGGCCGCAAGATCATGTACGGGCGCATGGCCGACCCCGGTACGCCGGAAGGCAAAGCCTGGATGCGGGAGCGCTCTCCGCTTTACTCCGCCGCAAAAATCAAAACGCCGCTCATGGTGGTGCAAGGCGCCAACGATCCCCGCGTGAATCGGGGGGAAGCCGAACAAATCGTCATTGCGCTTCGCGACCGGGGCTTTCCCGTTGAATACTTGCTGGCGCCCGATGAGGGGCACGGCTTTCAGCGTCCGGTCAACAATCTCGCTTTGTTCATGGCCGTGGAGAAATTTCTGGCCCAGCAACTGGACGGACGGTATCAAGAGGGCGGAAGTCCGGAGAGTGTTGCGCGGTTGAAAGAGATTACCGTCGATCCAAAAACCGTGGTGCTGTCGAAGAAGGTGGACGCTGCTTCGGTGAGCGTACCCAAAACGGCGGGGACACTGCAAGCCGGGGTCTATCGATACCAAGCCAAGCTGGCCATGGGCGCGCAAGAGATGGCCTTGAAGCTTTCCACCGAAATCAAAGAGGGGGACGGGGGGTGGACCGCAATTGACACCATGGAGACCCCTATGGGAGCGGCCGTGGATACGGCCGTGCTCGACAAAAACAGCCTGGTTCTCAAAACCCGTAACCTGAAGCAGGGGCCGATGAGCGCGAATTTCGACTTTGCCGGTGGCAAGGCCGCTGGCGCCATTCAAATGGGCGGGAAAGAGACTCCCGTTTCCGTTGAGTTGGGTGGACCGCTGTTCGCCGACGGTCCCGGCGCGCCGCAAGCCATCGGCGTGCTGCCGTTGGCCGCCGGCTATTCGACGACCTTCCGCAACTTCGATCCACAAACGCAGAAAATGAAGCTTATCCGGCTGACGGTTGCGGGCACGGAAAGCGTCACCGTGCCTGCGGGAACCTTCGACGCCTTCAAAGTGGAGCTCAATTCCGCCGACGGCGGCTCGGACAAAATGACGTTGTGGATTGAGAAGGACTCGCATCGAGCAGTTAAGCTCTCCGCTGTCTTGGGCCAAATGGGCGGAGCCACGCTGTTGGCCGAACTATTGCCGTAGTGTGTTTGTGTCCGCTAACGGGCGTAGCGGTCCCAGCGCCGTTCAACAAAATTGTGGCGCTGCCCAGCTTTGCCCACACTTGGCATTGGCATTAAACCTGCGTGATAGGGCCGCATGGCCAAACTGGAAAGCATGCGTGAGCCGGTGAAAGCCGGTTGGAAGCCAGAACTCTTGCAGGAGCGGGCGTCGCAGGGATGGCGCCTGGCTGCTCTGATTTGGGAGCGGGAGACGCCTGGCGAGGCTGTGGCGACGGAAGCGGTGCCGTATGGCGCCACCGTAGCGCCCGACGGGTCACATTTGGAGGAGCTGGCTCCCGAACGCGAGGTTCTGGTGACGATGCTGGAGATGATTGTCGCCGATCGCCCGCTTTCCCAGATTGCGGAAGAGTTGAACGCCCGGGGCTTGCGTAACCGGCAGAACCACTTGTGGACACCAGGCGCGGTTTTCGACCTGCTTCCGCGCTTGATTGATGTCGGGCCGCGCTTGGTGAAAAGTCCGGATTGGGTTGAACGGCGGGCGCGAATCCCACTGCAGAAGGCGTAGTCCACCTTAGGTACCGGGCCTAACGGGCCTATTGCTTGATTGTCATCTCGCGTATACCCCTTTATACTCATCGGGAGTGGGTACATTTCGAGAAGCTGGCGCCATGCCGGTGGTTCTTCCTGAATTCAGGAGTGCTTGGTCGAACGCTTTAGAAGATTTTGTCTGGGGTGTCCGTCGCAACGTCTACGTGCTGGTCACGGCCGCATTATGCTGCGGGTTGATTGGCTACCTGGTGGCTAAAATCCGTCCCCAGCGCGCGGAATCTTACTCGCTAGTCCGGGTGGCTGAGACTGACGCCGTAACGGGGCTGCAGAAACTACTGCAGCAAAATGATTTCCTGGCTCGCGTGGCAAAACAAGTCAACCGGGACCCAGGCACTTTGCGCGATACCTCGGACACGAGGGTTTGGCAGTCGCAAGACTTGGTCGAAGTTCACGTGCTGGCGCTCGATCCGGACTTGGCCGCCGATGTAGCCAATGCCATCGTACAGGAGTGGCTGCAAGTGTCTTCCACCGGCAAGCAGGTGTTAGCCACGGCTCAAGTGCGGGACCCGGCGCTTGGCGAACAAGTGGGCACCATCGCGTTGCTCGCCACAGTTGCGGCCTTGCTATTGGGCGCATTGATCGCGGGCTTACATGAGATGATGCGTGCGACCTTCCGCATGCCAGGTGACATAACAACCCGGCTGCCGGTGTTAGAACTCGGCACCATCCCCGATTGCCGGCCTGGAAAGGAGCGCGGTCAACAGGAGGCTCTGATCAACACCTCGTTCCGGTCATTGCTGCAGTCGCTCTGGTCCACCGGTCGGCCTGGTAAGCGGCCGCGCGTGGTAGTGGTGGCCAGTCCTAAGCACGGAGACGGGCGGTCGATGGTTGCCGCCAATCTGGCGCTGGCATTCGCGGATACCAGTCGATGGGTCCTTCTCATTGACACCAACGCCCACACCCCGTCGCTGCACAATGCATTTTCAGTACCGAACGACTGGGGGCTGGCGAATGTCTTGCGTGAGGAGACTGCCGTCGATCTGTATGACTTTCAGCACTTATTCAAACGCTCGGCCGTTGCGGGATTGTGGGTGCTGCCGACGGGAACCGGCCTGATCGATCTCCGATCGCAGCACGCGCGCGACCGTTTGAGCGACCTGTTGGCGCGCGCCCGAATGGAATTCCACAACGTGATTGTCGATACGCCGCCCGGCTCGGTTCCGGAAGTCCGGCTGTTCGCGGGTTCCGCCGATGGCGTGTTGCTGGTGGTTCGTGCGTCCAAGACCACGCAAAGGTCGGCAATCCAGTTGGCCCAACATTTCTCGGGAGATGGAATTGGCGTTTTCGGCGCAGTGCTAAACGACTGGCGCCCGGACGCGGCCTAACCGCAATCGCTGGTCACGTAATCGGTTGCGGCCAATCGGTGTCTGACTGTCCCTCTGCCGCCGATTGGCGGCAATAGCGGCGGCTGTTATCGGCCGAAGAGCGACCGCAGCCAGGCGCCGACATGCAGATGCCGGCCAGGACATTCGGGCCAAGGGGCGAAGCTGACGATGTTGGTGTCGCGTTCCACCCACAACTGCATGGACTCGGCGCTCTTGTAATCCACGCGTAGCAGCACACCGGTCCCGCACGACTGGGAGACGGCAATCTGCGCCGAAGACTGATCCGCATGGGCACTCTTGGGTCCCCAGTCGTCCAGAAACTTGTCGTATTTGTAATTGCGGCAAGGCTGAGTCTCGCTGCAGCCCCACAATTGGTACGCCTCGGCGTACTGGTGGTTTTGCAGCAACGAAAGGAATGACTTGACGCGCTGTTCTTGAGTGTAGTTCTTGAAGACGGCGTATAGCAGTGTGCCTACCGCCAACACGGCAACCAGGACGATCGCCGATGTCTTCACCAACCGTCGGGTGCGAGCGCGTTTTTCTTCGGCCGCGCCGTAGGCTTCCAGATAACCCATCCTGGTCCTATCTTATCCGCTTATCCGTCTACGAGTGGGCTATTTGCCAGCCGGGTGCGCTTTGTCGTAAGCCGCGGTGGCCTCGGCGGTCAGGTCGAGAGCCGGTTTCATATAGACCGTATTGGTTTGGTCAATCACCACGTCCAGTCCCTTTTGCTCGGCCAGCGCCTTTACCACTTCCTGCATACGCGTTCCGCAGCGCTGCAAAACTTCGTTGCGTTCCCTGTCGACGTCGGCTTGCAAATCCTCGGTCAGCCGGGTCAACTCCCGCTGCTTGCGTTGGCCGGACAACTGGGCCTCCTGCAAGTTCTGGTCGGTGAGTTTGCCACCGTTGATTTTGTTTTGCAGGTCTTCCAGTTCCTTTTGCAGAAGAACGATCTTCTCCTGGCGCGGCTTGAACTTGGTCTCGAGTTCCGTCTGCGCCTTCTTGATCTCAGCGGTATCGAGGACGGCCTTTTGCGAGTTGAGGACACCGAGTTTGACCTGCGCCATCGACAACCCGGCAAACGCCGTCATCAACAAGAGTGCCGGGGCGAAAAATCTCATTTGCCCAATACTCCCAGAATCTCGTCTTCGCGCAGAATCAGGTACTCGTCGCCGGCGACTTTCACCTCCGAGCCGGAATACTTTCCAAACAGGATGCGATCGCCGGCTTTGACATCCAAAGCCATCCGTTCGCCCTCGTCGTTCAGCCGGCCACTGCCCACCGCCACTACTTCGGCTTGCTGCGGCTTCTCCTTCGCGCTATCGGGAATGAACAGACCACCGCGCATGGTTTCGGTATCTTCCAGACGCTTTACCAGAATACGGTCGTGTAGTGGGCGAATTTTCTGCATACTTGCTCTCCTCAGTCTTACCTTTGAAGGTGGCAGGCGGGCACACCAAGTGTCCGTCAACCTGCGAATATACCATACCGAAATGGAAGGCGTACCGGATTGGCGACTAGCTAAGCTAGCTAATAGCTAGACCTTCTTGAAGCTGGCCTGGAATCCTTGCGGGTTATCGTCGTTCGGGAAGAGAAACTCACTTCCTTCGGCCAGCTTGATCAACTTCGAAACGCCTCGGCCGCGATTTCGGTGAGCGGCACTTCGGCCACGCCTTCCGCAGTCTTGGAATCCCCAATCCAGATTGTCGCCGTTTCCAGGTTGACCTGGTCCTTCTTCATCGGAGTCAGTTCCTTGTAGATGCGCAACCCGGTCTCAACAACGATACGGATCAGGTTCTTCAGGTACTCGGGTGCCTGTGTCTCGATCCGTTCCTGCTCGGCCGACGTCCTATAGTGCGGCCGAAACAGTCCCTTCACGCGAACAGGAAACTCACAACGGAACATGCTTCCGGTCACGCCCGACAAAGTTCCGCTTCGCAATGTCGACAATGCTCGCCTGCGAAGCGTGGCTTTCGCTTCCGGGCCCCAGCCGCCGGTTCGTCCCTGCGCGGGCACCGACGAGGTTCGCTATCAAAGAACCTTCCCGGGCGACAATATTTTTCAAGTGACCACAGCCTGCGATGGAGTTCTCGTGTTTGCCGAGACCTGGTTCCCCGGTTGGCGCGGATGGGTGGATGAACGATCGTCGCCGGTACGTCAGATTGATGGAGCCCTACTGGGCATATTCGTGCCCGCCGGCAGTCACGCCGTGAGAATGAGCTACCGCCCCTGGACCGTCTTCGGCGGCGCTTGGATTTCGGCGGCTGCCCTGCTGACCGCGTTGCTGTTCGAACGGATCTCTCGCCGAATGTTTCTGGCTAACGTTTCTCAGCCTTAGCGAGCGAGTGAGCGGCCGCCCGAGCTGCGGTGAATTCGGCTTCGGCGCGAAGTTGATCGATGGCGATCGCTCCGTACGTCAACGATCTCCGGGCTGGGAACAGTTTGACCTGCTGGCGCGGTGTTACTCAGCACCAGTACTCTTGGACAACGCGAACAACCACTTGGGCGGGAAGAACCAATCTACACGTCTCAAGTGCTTGTCGTACGGGACACTGGCCAACCCGCGAGCCGCATCGGCAAACCTGAGATCGTAGTTGATGATCGTGTCGCTTGTCCCGGAGATCAGCACCGAACCGAGGAACGGCTCAACCCAGAAAGGACCTTCTCCCGCACTTTCACCCCACAGCGCGCGGCCGCGCACGCTGACCTCGACTGCCGAGATTACGTCAATGGAGTCCGGGAGCATGTCCGTGGCTGGGAGTATGCCATCCACCCAGCCGCTCCACCCGCTGCTACCCTGCAGCCGTCCGTCAAGAAGCCATTCCAACCCACAGCAAACCCATCGAAGCGCTTCCTGCTCCTGTGAGGAATCGCCACCGCGGGAGGCGCGGATGTACCAGCGGACGAATCCGGCAAGTTTGGACTCCAAGTCGGATAGTGCTGTTCCAGAGTCAGTCACGCTGAACGCTATCGAAACACAGTCGCGGCAATGCCGGTATGGCTACACGTTGATTTTGCCACGGTTTCCGCTTGCACGTCGCTGAACCTGCGCCCCCAAGGTTCATCGAGTACCTATCGCGGCCGTTTGCCCCTTAAGATGATTCTTTCCGCTTCCATGAGCGTGATCATCACGGTCATGGGATCGATGGGCGAGGCGATGAATCCATAGACTTCATAGAAACGTTTTGCAGCATCCGAAATCGCATGGACCAGCAGCGCCCTGATGCCAGCGATCTCAGCGGCTTGCAGCGTGCGCAGCACGGCATCTTTCAACAAGCCTGTGCCGATTCCCTTCCCCTGATAGGCCTTGTCGACGGCCAAACGCCCGAGGATCATAACCGGGACTGGGTCCGGCATGTTCCGCCTGATACGCCCGGGAACTTGCTCATGAGTAGCCGCACCCACAGCGAGGCTGTAGTAGCCCGCAACGTTCCTTCCAGCACAAACAACGTAGGTGCGTGATGCGCCGCTGGTCTCGTTTTGCGCGGAGCGGCGCCGCAGCCATTCATCCACTACGCTTTCGCCGGAATCGAAGGAAGCCAGATCATGTTTAGGGGAGAGTTTCTCTGGTGCGCCGATCCCGCATGGCTTCATCGCTCCCACGGCGCTTTGCTTTCGAGCAAGCGCCGCAGCTTGGGATTGTCTTTTGGCGGTCTGTCGAGCATCGAGGTGAACTTGCGGAAAGCCTCTTCGGAAAGCACAAAATAACGCCGGTCGAGCAGAATGCTTTCCGCCTCGCGGCAGACGGTGTCGAGCATGAAATCCGACCGGCTGCGGCCCAACGCTTTCGCCGCGTGGTCAATCAACGCTTTCTGCTTTCGAGTGGCCCGCAGGTTAATCGTCTCGCCCCTGCCGCCCGCTCGATCTGTAGGTGCGCTTGCCATGCGGCTCCTCATGTCGTGTATACAAAAGAATTACACTACTGTGCGCACGTTGTCAATACGTACTTACTTATTGCGCTGTGTGGCTGGTACGCGGGCATGGCCGGCCCACCAGGTACTCGATTTCGAGCAAATCCAGTACCTCGAGAATGCGGACAAACGCCTCACGCGGGCTGGACATCGCCTTCCGGATCCCAGCCATAAGCCCGGATCATCAGGTCGCGGCTAAGGTGACGCGCGGCAGTTCGCAACAGGAGCTCGCGCTCACTCGGGTTCGGATAATGAAGCTTTACTCCGGCTCGGCATGCTTCCAACATAAAGGCGCTTGCGTCCAGCGCAAGCCTCACTCTTTCGCCCGGCGACATCTTCTTCTGCAGATCCAGTCTTCCGATCAGTGTCCAGGAACTCCTCTGGGATGGTCTTCGGCATCACAACTAGGTAAAGTACAATGTCAGTCAATGGCCAAGTCGCAAGTTGTCCCCACTCCGTATGTGTCTCCCTGGTTGAATGAGGAGATTCAGCTTTTCCGCAAGAATGTAAAGCGTTTTGTGCAGGAGGAATTTGTCCCGCATGAAGCGCGCTGGCGCGAGCAGCATCGCGTGGACGCCGACGCCTGGACCAAGGCCGGCGAGGTTGGCATTCTGCTCACCGACGTGCCGGAGGAGTACGGCGGCGGTGGCGGCACCTACGCCCATGAGGCGGTGGTGACCGAGGAACTCTGCTACGGCTGCGTGCACTTTGGCCATGGCGTACACAGCATCGCGGCGAACTACATTCTGGCTTATGGGACGGAAGAGCAGAAGAAATTCTGGCTGCCCCGGATGGCGAAGGGTGAATTGATCGGCTCCATCGCCATGACCGAGCCGTCGGCTGGCTCCGATCTTCAAAACATCAAGACGTTAGCCACACGCCAAGGAAATTGCTACCTGATCAATGGGTCGAAGACGTTCATCACCAACGGCTGGCATACCAACCTGGTTGTTCTGGCCGTGAAAACTGCCGAAAGCGGCGCCGGCGCCAAAGGCATCTCGCTGGTGGTGGTGGAGACCAAGAATTTGCAAGGTTATCGCGTGGGCCGCAGCTTGGAAAAAGTGGGTCAGCACGGCCAGGACACCTGCGAGTTGTTTTTTGACGACGTGCGCATCCCGACTGCGAATCTCCTCGGCACCGAAGAAGGACGCGGCTTCTATCAGATGATGGAACAGTTGCCGTATGAACGCATGGGCGTGTGTGTGGGAGCCACGGCGACCACGGAGCAGGCCGTCGCCATCACCGTTAAGCACTGCAAAGACCGCAAGGCGTTCGGTAAGTCTTTGATCGAGTTTCAGAACACCCGCTTCAAGCTGGCGGAATGTAAGGCCCAGGCGCATGTGATGCGAGTCTTTGTGGACAGCCTCATGGAGCGGCTGATGGCCGGCAAGCTGGACAGCGCAACCGCGGCGATGGGGAAGTACTGGCTGACCGAGCGCGAGTGCGCCATCATCGACGAGTGCGTGCAACTGCATGGCGGCTACGGCTACATGATGGAGTACCCGATCGCCCGCATGTGGACCGACACCCGCGTGCACCGTATCTACGCAGGTACTAACGAGATCATGAAAGAGCTCATCGCGCGGTCGCTATAAGGAATGCCTTCCGCGCTAGAAGGGCTCACCGTCCTGGATTTTTCGCACGCGCTCGCTGGCCCGTACTGCACCATGTTGCTGGCGCAATACGGCGCGCGCGTCTACAAAATTGAATCCACTTCCGGGGATACCGGCCGCACCTGGGGTCCGCCTTTCACCGGCACTCAGGCTTCCTTCTTTATAGGCGTTAACGCCGGCAAGAAGGGCGTCTTGATTGACCTGAAGCAGCCGGAGGGTCTGGACCTGGCACTGCGGTTGATCGAGAAGGCCGACGTTCTCATCGAGAACATGCGGCCTGGCACCATGGACCGGCTGGGTCTCGGCTACGCTCAGGCGCAAGCCCGGAACCCACGGCTGATTTACTGTTCTATCTCCGGTTATGGCCAGAATGGCCCCAGGCGTGACGAACCGGCCATGGACTTGATCTTGCAGGCTTCCTCCGGGTTGATCAGCGTGACCGGTTCCCCCGGCGGCGAGCCGGCGCGCTGCGGCCACTCTGTCGCCGATATCACCGCCGGGATGTTCGCACTGATTGGAATTCTGATGGCGCTCAACGCCCGCCACACCACCGATCAAGGCCAATTTGTGGACGTGTCCATGCTCGATTCGATGATTTCGGCGATGGCGTCGAACTTCGCCTACTACATCGGCTCGGGAATCGTTGCCGGGCCCATGGGGACAGCATTTGCAACCATCGTTCCGTATCGTACGTTCCCCACAGCCGATCGCCACATCGCCGTCGCTGTGGGCAGTGAGAAACTGTGGCCGCCATTTTGCGAGGCCATCGGCCGACCCGACCTGACGTCTCTGCCCGAGTACGCGACCAACGCGCTACGTGTGAAAAACCGCGACGTGCTGGAGCCCTTGCTGATGGAGATTTTTGCGCGGTACACCGCCGCTGAACTATCCGCCCGCTTGAGCGCTCAAGGCGTGCCGAACTCCCCGGTCCGGACCATTGATGAAGTGGTGGCCGATCCGCAAGCCGCGGTGCGAGGCATGTTTGCGCCGGTGATCGATTCCGCAGGAGCCAAATTCACCGTCACCGGCCCACCCATCAAACTTGCCGCCACTCCGGCAGCCGTGCCAGCTTCCGCGCCTTATCTGGGCGAACACACGAGCGAAGCTCTAGCCGAGCTGTTGCATTTGAGCTCCACTGAATTGGAGCGCCTGGCAGCCAGCGGCGTTATCGTTCAGGCCCCTCAAACACTGAGCCGATAGAATTGCGCGTACTTGCTCCTGCGGAGACTTGTGTCTGGGGGAGAGGGGACAGCCCGCATGTTTCCTCTCGCCCAAGCAGTCTCTCTCGTCTTGCTCTAGCGAAACTTCCACCGGGTGCGTCAGCGAACACGGCGACCCGTCCGCTGGTCCAAAAGTGCGAGTCAGCCTGGCGTCATGCACGCGGTCGGGCATGAGGCCGCTCCTAGCAAGTCCAAGCGAAGTCGCGTCGCTGGAACCGGGACGAAAAACACGTGCCGGCGGTCTAGGTCTAAGCCGCGCTGGGTCAGGTGAAGCGCTGAACCGATCGCATGCTTTATGGCTTTATAGCGTTGCGGAAACACGCGGGCTGTCCCGGTGAGCCCCCCGGTGAGCCCCCCGGTGAGACGGTGAGAGTCCCGGTGAGAGTCGGGTGAGAGGCGGCTATATGGACGAGCGCTGGGTCATCGGAGCGGCCCGCAATTGCGCATCTTCCAGGCGTTTCGCTTCCTGATAGGTAAACGCCATCCGGTGAATCACGGTTATATTTCCGAGAACGGCGATGACCCAGAGAACCGGCGCCATCCGGTCGAACAGGGCGCCAATGATCAGCAACACGATGCGCTCCGGACGTTCCATGAACCCAACCTTGCAACTGGGGATGGTGTTTTCGGCCCGCGCCCGGGCGTAGCTGGTCATTACCGACGCCGCCATCACCACCGCCGTCAACACCACGTACCAAGGGCGGTTGATGCTGCCGTAGTACACCAGCAAACCGATGAGCAGCGCAATATCGGAGTAGCGATCGAGGACGGAATCGAAAAAGCCGCCGAACCGGGTCACCTGGTTGGTTTCACGGGCAACCCGCCCGTCCACCATGTCAAACAGGCCGGCGCCGAGAATCACGAACCCCGCGGCTCGAAAACGCCCCACAGCTAATAGCGCTGCCGCCACGATATTGATCAATAGTCCGATAAAGGTGAGAACGTTGGGGTGAATCTTGGAGAGCGCCAGTCCACGGACAATGAGACGGATGACCTTGTTACAGGAAAGTCCGATCGCCCGGGTGAAAGTCATTGGGTGCTGCTCTTTTCGATTCTACCCTGTTGTCTGGTCGTGAATGGTCTTCAAATCCAAAATTTCCAGTTCGCGCGATCCGCCGGGAATATCCACCCGGACCGTATCGCCGGCGCGCTTGCCCAGCAGGCTCTTGCCAATGGGCGAGGTGGTGGAAATCTGGCCCTTGCTGACGTCGGCCTCTTCCACGGTCACCAACCGGTAGGTGATCTCCGCCTCTTTGAGCGAATCGAGCACGACCACGGTTGACCCAAGCCCAATCCGGTCGCGCGGAATTCGAGTCATGTCGATCATCGACACTTCCCGCAGGCGCGCACGCAATTGACCGAGCCGGGCATTCACGTGGCCTTGCCGCTCTTTGGCGGCATGATACTCGGCGTTCTCGCTCAGATCGCCATGAGCGCGAGCTTTGGCGATCTCACGCGGCAGATCCACGTGCAGCTCTCGTTCGAGCGCCTCTATTTCCAATGCCAGTTTTTTCTTCAGGGCGTCCATCTGGGCACAGCTTTCTTCTACATGGACAATTATAGGGGCTTTGCGCGATTGCTATATTGGGTCCCGTGAAATTTCTGTTGGGACCGCGTTGGGCGGTACTCAAGTTTCCACAATCTCATGCCACTGTGGCCATTCCACGCGTTTTGCCGAAAGTGCTCGCGCGGTCTGTCCCAGGCCGGCGGGCTTGGCTCTAATTGATCGGAACTGCGTTGCTCTGATCGAGCGTGATCGAGTTTGGGCCGGGCTTGAGTTGCACGGGCTGACTCCAGGCCAGCGACTGGTTGTTGTAGTGCGTTCACAGTTTTGGGGTCCCATTGGAGATCTGCCGCACACAGTTTTTACGTCGATTGGAGCGTGGCCATGATTACGCGGCGTTTTCCCCGCATGGTAGCGCTCGTGCCAGGCGTCGGCGGCGGCAGCGCGGCGGTCATTGCGGGCTATGTGCGCCTCCAACACGCCATTCGAAAAAACGAACTGGTCATCGGCCGGATTGTAGGGAACTGGTTGTGGTTGTTGGGCTTGCAACTCATCGTGATACTCCTTGAGCATGATGGCGTCGTTGACATCGGACGCTTCCTGGCGCTTGCGCTCGGCTTGGGTTTCTTTGAGGAGTTTGAGGGTGCGCTCGAACAGGCGGGCGATGCGCTGTTCGTAGAGGGTGAGGTTGGCGAGCGTCTTGACGTGCATTTCAAACGAACGAGCGGAGGCGCAGGCGGTGACAGCGCGATCGTCCGTGGCCTTGATGTGATCGTCTTCGCACTGGATGGTGTCGAGGGAGAGCAAGCTTTGCTCGTTGGCAGTGATGCGGTTTAAGCGCCAAAGGCAGTTGGCGATGATTTGGACCAATTGGTGCTCGAGGGCGCCTACCGGCTTGTAGTCGTTGAAGAAACCGCGGCAGAATTCGCCGTGCGATTTTTGGTCTTCGGGGGAAATGACGACGGTTTGACCGGTGAGGCCGTGGCGGAAGGCATTGAGGCTGGAGCGCTGTTTGCCTTCCGGGGTGCGGGGTCCGGTGGAATGATTCTCGTGATTGTTGTGTTTCATGTTCGAAACTCCTTCTCTGCCACCGTTGTCGCATGGAGGCTGGCGCGGCGGCATGGTCGTTTCCTGTAAGTGATTGGGAGGATGGGAGAAGATTTTTGTACTTTCTTGTGACTGGCGGTTCAGGGTGGAGCCCTGGTCGGCCAGGGGGCCCTTTGCCAGTAGCGGTACGCCGCGGCAGGATAGGAGCCGCACCCATCGCAGAGATCAGCCTCAACCCGAATGCAGGACAGAATCGCCAGGGGACAATGCGCGACTTCTACGGGATGCCGACTGCGTCAAAGTGGATTGGCGGATTTAAGGGCGTTTCTGGGTCCCGATCCCGTTTTGGGCGCTCAGGGGGCATTTCTCCGAGTGGCGCGTGATTCGAGCGGAACACACCGAATCAGCGTCCACAAGCTGATTTCTCGTTCTAATTCCGGTGGCGACCTAAGATCCGCCAGGCCAGAACCGGAGGCTAGTAGATCACGCCTTTGGCGTGGTGCCTATGATCGGCGTCTTGTGACTAGTGCGCACCAAGTCTGCGCGTTTTTCCAGTGCGACGGCGGTTTTCACAGCCCCTTCGAACTCCTGGAGGAGCGAGACTAACTCCTCGTCCCCTTCCGCACCGCAGCCCATGCACACTCCGCGATCGCAGGTGACGGCCCTTGCCCCACAGTTCAGACAAAGAAACACTGGTTCGTCGGTGTTTTCGCCGACCCACAACAATGCCGTCTTCCGAGCGGCGGCCTTGCCGGTTGCGGATAGCTCACTCGATAGGGAAGATAGATAGTCCCCCACTGGATCGGGTTCATTCTTGATGGAGTCCCAAGAGAACGCTTCGACGATATTGATTGATAGGAGTTCTTGAGAGATCAGCATGCAGATTGCAACGAAATCAATACACAGAAGCCGCAAATGCGCTTCGTTGAATTCGATTTGGTAGTGCTCAACGCTGTTTCGTAGATCCTTTGCTTGGAGCAACAAAGCCCTCTCTGCCTGAGTGAATAGTTTCGGATTCTTGCTAGTGGTGAATTTGAGAGCTTCGTGGAGGCCGATCGTCCTCTTAGACCCTGGACAAACAAAAACTGCAGCAGGCTGTTGCTGCTCAATGTAGGATTTCAATAGCAGTTCGGATGCTTGAATGAGATGAAGTACGGCGAACTTAAGGTTGTATTCCGCAGGAAGCCGAGTGAATTCGGGCACAACAAAACACAAGGACGATCCCTCGCGCCATGAGACAGACTGATCGTCCTCATCAAATTTTCGTTTACGGTCGCCGTCTGCCTGTTTCTCAGACCATTGAAGGTGCTCGATCGCATGGTGAAGGGTATGGAGTGCATTCTGGCGGAGACTGAGCTTTGGCATGATGTTTGCCTGAGTAACCCAGTATATCTGGTTCTGCGAGAATGTCCGGACAAATACTACTCGCCAAACCGTGGCGATTCAGGGTGGAACTGGGCCTGGTCGGCCAGGATGCCCTTTACCAGTAGCGTACCCCGCGGCAGGATTGAAGCCGCACCCATCGCAGAAAAAATCAGCCTCAACCCGAATGCAGGACTGAATCGCCAGGGGATTATGCCCGACTTCTACGGGATGCCGACTGTCAAAGTGGATTGTGGACTGAAGGGCGTTTCTCGTTCATGATCCCATTTTGGGCGCTCAGCGGCGCCTTTCTCCGGGTGGCGCGTGACTCGCCCCGATTGGAATGCAACTTCCCCAACACCGTTTCAGGGGAGCTATGTGCCAACCTCGGCCTGTGACTACTGTGTTTTTTTCCGAGTGCCGCCGCTCAAGCATCTCAGCGGGATTCATTGTCAGTGCTGCACCGCAATCGGTTACGAGGCGACCCTCGCGTCGGGCTCCTCTTGACATTTTTGCAGCCCGCCGGATAACCTCAAAGAGTGAGGTGCAGTAGTTCTGAGCGTCTCACGGTCTCGGTTACCGCCAAGGTGTAATTCCTTCCGAGCCTGAAGCAATCTTGAAGATCTGGATTGTGAACGGGAACTGCGAGGCGTGCTCCGCCTTCGCATGAGCACTGGATCACAACATGATTCTGAAATTGCAAATTGGAATCCGACCCCCGGTCACACAGAAAAGGAAAATACATTGGAACCCAAGAATCCCATCAACGCGATCCTCGATGCCCTCGCCTCACAGCAGCGGCAGGGCGAGACATCGCTAACCGTCAGACTCGAACCAGGTCTCATCCAGGAGGCGCTGAACGCTCTTCCCGGCTACAGAAAGTTATTCGCTCCAGTCATCCCCGGTCTGACGGATAAAGTGCCGATCTACGCAGCTTACGAACGGATACGCCAGGCCGACGAGACTAGGCACACCATTTTGCTGTTTGTTGAATGCCAGACGCTGCAGGAGTTTCGTGACGCCATCGGCCAGATGCCGATTCGAAAGTCTTCTGAGTGGCGCTCATTTTCAACGACAGAATCCGTCAGTCCCTATTAGCGCTGCGCCCTGGAGTTCAGGCGTCTTTTGGATTCCGAAACCGAAAGAGGGCCTGCAGATCGCTAGCTGGCGCATCGATAAGGACGACAATCGATGTGCCACATGCGCGTCTGTTGACCAACTTTGTCTGGATGGCTACTCGTAGAAGGCGCAGCAGGGCAGATCGCTGATCTAATCTCGGCACGGCTTCGTACGAGTGGCGCGTCACTCGCTCGTAATTGCGAAGGTTCGGATTCCCAATGACTTTACGTCGGGAGGCGAGTTGATCACATGAAAAGATATGATTCATTCATGGCTTCCACGAGCTATTTGGACCGCTTGTTGGACCCGCTGACCGAAGCGCTCACGCCGAAGGTGGCTGCGGCGCTCTTGGAACTCCGCGCTGACTCCGAACTGGAGGCCCACATCGGCGAGCTACGCCGGAAGGCGAATGACGGAACCCTAACGCCAACTGAAGATGCGGACTACAAGGACTTCGTTGAGGCTGTCGATCTGATCTCAATCATGCAGGCAAAGGCCCGCCGTTTCCTCGCCAAGCAATGCGCTTAGCATGGACCAGAGTCTGCGTGAGGTTGTTCGGCGGCGCGCAGGGAACGCTTGTCAGTATTGCCACATAGCGCAAGAGGCGCCGCCTCTCATTGCTTTCCCTGTCGAACATATAGTTTCGCGGCAACACGGAGGCAGCGATGATCCTGCAGGACTCGCACTCGCTGCGATCGGTGTAGCGCTTACAAAGGACCCAATATTACTAGCATCGATCCCGAAACAGGCACGGTAGTGGCACTATTTCATCCGCGTACCGACTTATGGAGCGATCACTTTGTAATCGATAGTGGGCATATGGTTGGCCTGACTCCGACTGGACGCGCAACGGTGCGCCTGCTCAACATGAATGCGCCGAGGCGCGCTGAACTACGGAGAGAATGGCTACGGGAAGTTTGATTGGCGCCACCATGCATGCATCGGCATGCGTGGGCTGCTCGCCTTGGATCCGCCCGGACGGCCGGCGACTCGTAGAGGGCCGGATTCTCCTGTTGTCGGAATTGGCGGCTATGGAAGAGTGGCGCGTAATTCGTTCCGAGTCCGTGGTTTTTAGAGCGAAGCGCCGCGGTATGATGTTGGTATGACCAAGGCGAAGATCGCGATCAGTTTGCCAAAAGATCAGATCGCGCGAGTCCATCGAGAAGTCCGTGCCGGGCGGGCCGGTTCGGTTTCAGGTTACATTGCCCGGGTGTTGGCGGAGCAGGAGAGACGCGAGTCGCTGCGGGAACTGCTACGGGACTTGATCGAACAACATGGCGAGCCGGCCGCTAAGGACATTCAATGGGCAGAACGCGCTCTCGAACGGCAACGGGGATAGTTCTGGATACTGGCGCGCTGATCGCCTTGGAGCGTGGCGATAAGCGGATGATTGCGTTGCTCCATCGGGCGTTAGCTCAAGGCCGGGCTTTCCGCGTGCCTGCGGGGGTGGTGGGACAAGCTTGGCGCAACAGTGGTGTTCAGGTCACCTTAGCGCGGTTCTTGCGGAGCGAGGAAGTTGAGATTGTTCCTCTTGACGAGCAGCTTGTCCGTGCCTGCGGAGAACTCTGCGGCGCCGCGAGCGCTTGGGATGTTATCGACGCCTCGGTCGTGATCGTCGCTAGGGAGCGGATGGATCTCATAGTTACGAGCGATCCTGGCGATCTACGGCGTCTGGATCCAGCGGCTCAGATTATTCCGGTGTAAAGTTTGCGCAGCCGCAGGCCACTGATAAGAAGGCCCATCCGAACTGGAGACCAGGGCTGGCACTCTCCGAGTGGCGCGTAATACGGACAGGATCGGTGGACGTGGCCGACTTAACGTTCCCGATCGCCCAACGGTTCGTTGGGAAGGAATCTCTAACAACATGTTCCTACGCACATCAGGACGTTCCCACCACGAGCTGTTCGGCCGCTGACCTAGTTCCTGGAGTGCGCGTCGCCCCGAGACCGCCTATTTGGCCGGGCGGGAACCGGTGATGAGGATGTCGACGAGCCTTCTGGCGCTCTGCTGCCAGTCCGGGCTGGTGGCCACGTTGGCGACGCCGATCAGCGCTCGCAGCAGGTCGATCGGATCGAGGTCCTTGCGGATGTCGCCGCTTATGATCGCGCGCTTCACCAGTGCGCGAGTCGCTTCCCAAAGGCGGGCGTAGGAAGCCTCGAACACCTTCTTCGGATCTCCGAGCAGCGCGTTGAGCGCAGGGGCGATGAGTTGCTTCGCGGCGATGTAGTCGACAAACAACAATAACCAGGCCCGCAGTGCCTCGATCGGTGGCAATTCTTCAGCGAACTTCTGTTCCGCGGCGGCCAGCTTTTCCATCTCAGTCCGATAAACCGCCTCCAGAAGTTCTTCGCGAGAGGGAAAGTGACGGTACAGAGTGCCCGGTCCCACGCCTGCCTCTTTGGCGATATCATCCAGGCTGGCGTTTGCGCCAGATCGGGTAAACGCCTCCTTCGCCACTTCCAGAACGCGCTTGCGATTCCGCTGCGCGTCACTGCGCGGCTTGCGAATGGAAGCCTGATTACGTATCGTTGGCATACCCGAAAAATTCTTGCAACCGGAGATAGTCTCCGTTAATCTAGAGATACGGAGAATAACTCCGTTTTAGCAGGCGCGTAACCCCACGTCAAGTTACGGATTCGCAACGCAAACGGAGCGGAAGGAGAAAACAGCATGCGTGTATTTCTTACGGGGGCTACGGGCTTTATCGGATCTGCCATCGTTCCGGAGCTCATCAACGCGGGTCATCAGGTGCTCGGACTGACGCGGTCCGACGCCGGCGCCCAGTCTCTCATTGCCGCGGGCGCCGAGGCGCATCGAGGAAGTCTTGAAGACCTGGAAAGCCTTCGCAACGGGGCAGCCAAATCGGATGGGGTGATTCACTGCGCTTTCGATCACAGCGCGTTCGGAAACGACTTCTCGAAGTTCATGGAGGTCTGTGAAAAGGACAAGCGTGCCATCGAAGCTCTGGGAGAGGCGCTCGCCGGGGACCGCCCTTTGGTCATCACCTCGGGGACCGGAATGGGAACCTCCAGCCCAGGTCAACCCGCAACCGAAGACCATTTCGATCCCAACCACCCGAATCCGCGTAAACTGTCGGAAGTCGCCGGGGCTTCCGTGGCGGAGCGCGGTGTGAACGTGTCGGTGGTGCGTCTTCCTCAGGTCCACGACACGGTCAAGCAGGGCCTCATCACCTACGCGGTCCAAGTGGCGCGTGAAAAAGGAGCCTCGGCATACATTGGCGAGGGACTGAATCGCTGGCCAGCGGCACATGTTCTCGATGTTGCCCATCTCTACAGGCTTGCGCTGGAGAAGCACGAAGCTGGCAGCAGGTACAACGCGGTCGCGGAAGAGGGAGTATCGATGCGGGAGATCGCTGAAGTCATTGGCCGAGGGCTAAAAGTGCCCGTAGTCAGCCTCTCTCAAGAGGAAGCGCAAGCTCATTTTGGCTGGCTAGCGATGTTCGCGGGCTTCGACATGCCAGCTTCAAGCGCACAGACCCGGCAACGGCTTGGGTGGCGCCCAACCGGGCCCGGACTGATTGCCGATCTCGAACAAATGCGCTGGGCGATGCGATAACGCAGTAGCGCGTGCCCGAGATGCGGCCGCTAACGTGATGTGCAGCGGAAGGAGAGAGAAATGACGAAGGTATGGGGAGCAACTTCAACTACAGACGATGTTTTATCGGGGATCGATTTGCGTGGAAAACGCATTCTCGTCACCGGCGTGTCCGCGGGCATCGGCGTTGAGACGGCGCGGGCTCTTGCGGCCCACGGCGCGCAGGTGGTAGGAGCAGCGAGGGATCTCGAGAAAGCCGAAGCCGCGACCGCGCAGGTGCGAAAGGACGCCGCGTCGAGTGGAGGCGGCTTCGAGCTGGTCACGCTCGATCTGGCGAGTCTGAAGAGCGTTCGCGCCTGCGCGGACCGCTTGATGGATAAAGGGGAACCGTTTGACGTTGTCATAGCCAATGCCGGAGTGATGGCGACTCCATTTGGACACACCGTGGACGGCTTCGAGACACAGTTCGGCACCAACCATCTCGGCCATTTTGTATTGGTAAATCGCATTGCCACGCTGATCCGCGACGGCGGACGCCTGGTCAACCTCGCATCGTCCGGGCATCGATTCTCCAATGTTGACCTCAACGACCCCAATTTCCAGGTGACGGCCTACGATCCCTTCGTCGCTTATGGCCGGTCCAAGACAGCGAACATTCTCTTCGCGGTTGCCTTCGACCAGCGGCATCGCGGGCGCGGCGTCCGTGCGGCAGCCGTCCACCCGGGGGGCATCCACACCGAACTCGGCCGTCACATGGACTCGGCTCAACTTGAGAAGATGATCGATCATATGAACCAGCAACTGGCGGCGGAAGGCAGGGCTCCGTTCGAGTGGAAGACGATCCCGCAGGGAGCGGCCACTTCCGTCTGGGCTGGCGTTATTGCACCGGCCGATGAAGTCGGCGGCAGCTACTGCGAGAACTGCCATGTCGGCAGGATCGTACCGGACCATGCGGTTATCAGCGCAATCAGTGAAGGCGTTCGCTCGTACGCGCTCGATCCGCGCAACGCCGAGGCGCTCTGGAAGAAGAGCGAGGAACTGGCCGGAGAGTCTTTTTGAGTTGCGCGGGTGGTGGTAATCAAGAGCAGGGGAGAAACGAAATGAGAGAAAGGACGAATCACGGGGAAGCCTTTACGCTCGCGGGTCCATCAGTGACCGTAAATCGCATGGGTTACGGGGCGATGCAGCTCGCCGGTCAGGATGGCGATAAACGAGTGTGGGGTCCGCCGCGCGATATTCCCGGCGCCATCAAGCTTCTGCGCGAGGCGGTGGCCTCGGGCGTGAACCACATCGACACCAGCGATTTCTACGGTCCGCACGTCACCAATCAAATCATCAAACAGGCGCTACATCCTTATCCCGATGATCTGGTCATCGTGACCAAAGTTGGTGCGCGCCGCGGCGCCGACGGTTCCTGGCGTCACGCGCGATCTCGCCAGGAGATTATCGACGCCGTACACGACAATCTGCGCAACCTCGGCCTCGATTCACTCCAGGTCGTGAATCTCCGGCTCGGCGGATTCGCCGCTCCGGAAGACGAGCCCTTCGAAGAGCCGCTAGCCGCGCTCGCTGAGCTGAAGGAGCAGGGTCTCGTTCAGCATATCGGCCTCAGCACAGTCTCTCCCCG
>Ga0075017_100000436_pt1 | contig 23041 bp, 17 predicted proteins | sample AleBraG_ABR_2012_FD_71475 | JGI IMG/M metagenome (GOLD analysis project Ga0075017, IMG submission 71475) | Freshwater sediment microbial communities in response to fracking from Pennsylvania, USA - Alex Branch Run_MetaG_ABR_2012 | ecosystem: Environmental > Aquatic > Freshwater > Creek >... | reverse complement strand
AACAATCGACGCCCTTTGGAAAGCCATCGGAGAAATCTGCGACCTCTTCAGCGCACAGGAATGCAAAAACTACTTTGACGCCGCAGGGTATGGATTCACCTGAGCATCCGGCGCTCTAGGTTCCGCCACCTGGGCGCTTGTCGCCAGTTGGGTTTGTTGGATGCGCGGGTATTCGTCATCCGGTTCGCGAATCCGCTGCGCCCCCAGTATCGGATTAGCCCTCAATGTTCGCTGGCGAGCTAGGTTTTCCTGATGACTCCCAGAGGGATCCCGGAGGAGATGTCGCGGCCGCTAAAGCCGCCATCAGGCATTCCGACATGTCGGCTGCCAGCAGCGACGCGTTCGGCGATTCGATCATGCTGATGTGGTCGCCCGCGGCCGAATGAATTTCCAGCTCACGAGCCCGATTGCGCCAAAGACGATCATAACCATCATCACCCAGGGACGGACGGAAAAATATCAGTTTTTGCGCATAGAATTTCGGACGGTAGGTTACGCGCGCAAGCAGATGGGCGAGTGCGAGAGGCGAAAGATCGCTGTCGCTCATTAATGTGTGCACCGAATTACGCACAAATATTCTCCGAGAATAGAATTTGAGGTTCTCCATAGTCGAAGCCGTTAATATTCTTCTTCCGTGACGACCCAATTTCGCTGTGAAGGGTTCCGGTCCCGGCGTATCGAGCATGATGACGCATGCGACTTTTTCATATGCTTTAAGGAGATGCTGCGCGATCTCCAACGCCACCAGGCCTCCATAAGAGTGCCCGCATAGAAAGTATGGCCCGGCCTCCTGTATTGTCCGAATGCGAAATAAGTAATGTCTCGCCGTTTCTTCTACGTTGTTGTCTGGCGCGCTCGATTCGTCGAGGCCGCGAGGCTCGATTGCAAAGACCGGCATCGAAGTGCGAAGAGAGGCTGCAAGATCGGCGTAACGCTCGATCCCGACTCCAGTACCGGGTACGAGGAAAAAACATGGACCTGGCCGCCCGGACTTCAGCGCGACGAAGCGCGCATTTCCCGAATCGTGGTTCATTTCGGCTTGACTCTTTACGTTCGAAACGATGCTCAGCCCTGCTGATGGCTTCGCGGATACAGGGTCTAAGCTAACCCCTTTTACCGCATGACCTCAACCGAACTGAGTCGATTCTGGGGAGTTGCAGGCTGCAAATTGAAAGGACCGTCAGGTCGATGTCAAACAGGCATGATAAGCTTCGGCTTCGCCCAGAGGATGAAATCGAAGAACAACCCTGACGTTTGAATAAGGCGAACTATCCGTCTGCATGCTCTTTAATAAAATCAGCTGCCCGGTCGTACAGAGTCGCAATGCGCTTCGATAGAATGAATTCTTGCGCACGAGCGATTGCGCCGCGCGAAAGCTCGGCCATTTTTTTCGGCGATTCTAGTAGCTGGGAAATTGCCGCGGCTACCGAGACCGCAAGCTGTTCAGTATTCTGTCCGCTGCTACTGGCTCTGACGATCGCACCACAATCGCCTGTTACAATTTCCTTCGGGCCGCCCAGGTCGAGGCAGACGACCGGCAGGCCGTGGGAAAGGGCTTCGAGCACAACGAACCCGCCGCTGTCGTGGAGACTTGGGAAAAGCAACAGATCGTGGGTCTCGTAAAGCCTGAACAACTCAGCCTGTGGTACCCGGGGGATGAATTCGATCCGATTGTTGAGACTCCACGACGCGGCCTCGTGCTCCAGCCGCAAAAGTTCCGGGCCGTCACCGACAATTGTAAAGCGGGCGTCGATCCCCTTGTTCGTTAGTTCCGCCAAGGCGCGCACGGCTATGTGCACTCCCTTCCAATAGAGTAACCGACCAGCATAGAGGAACTTCGGCGGTTGGTTAAATTGGCGTTGCGGCACCGGGGGCATTTCGGTGAGGCCAAGCTGCGAAAAGACGACAGTTTTGTCATGCAAACTACCTTTGAACAGCTTCTGCGTGTCCGAGGTAGAGACGAAGATCACCGCGGCGTCTTGAAAGCCCCTGCGCACGATAGGATTAACCGTGATCGTAGCATTGGAGATATCGCGGATGCGCTCTAACAACCTGCCCCGAGCGCCCAAAGCGTCTCGCAGGGATCGGGGCGAAGTCTCGCCCCCTCCAACAGGGCCAATGATCAATGGGGTTCCGACCGAGCCCAGAAATGTCGGCGCGCGAATACCGGCCCAGGTCAGATGGTGGATCGCGTCAAATTTGACCTGACGCTCCAATTCGCGCGCATGGCCGATAGCTTTATATTGCCAGAGCAGATTATAGGTTCTTTCCCATTTGGGCTCGACGCCTTGTAAGAGCGGCCAACGCGGCACCTCGGGGAAAATCCAATGAATACCGGCAAGATCGGGGTTTTGACGACAAGCGGTCGCAATTGAGTCGCGATGAGCCGGCGACACGAACGCCCAGATCTCGTGGCCGAGTCGATGCGCCTCGGTCGCCCAATTCCATCCCACCGCATGATCGGAACCGAGGTTGGGCGCGCAGGCGTAGGCTGAGACCAGCAATTTCATTTTTTAGCAACTGACAACACGAGCGTCAGCCACTGCGAGAGAAAATATCGTCGCCACCCAGCCCTCACTTCTCGGACCTTTTGAATAAGTTACGTAAGACTCCGGTGATTGCCTCAGCATGCTGTGCAAAATACCGATATACGACAAACTCCGCAAGCAACACGGGGAGATAGTAAATATAATATGCCAGCCGTGAAAGCAATCGTGACTTGGAAAACAAATAGTGAGATCCAAAAAAATAGTGTGGGACCACCTTTCGCATTTTGTAGCCATAACGACACATGAGGGTGGCCACGTGAATAGGGTACCGTTTGTGCTCTGGATCGCCCCACGGGTGAACTTCAATCAAAAATGTTGTGGTCTGGGATTTCAGAAAGCGCCGGGATGACGCAAGAGCACGATATTCTGCCCCTTCGATATCGATCTTAATGAACGTCTTGAGCGTTTCGCTGTAAAGGTCGTCGAGTTTAATGCTGCGCATGTAAAGCACTGAGCCAGGAGCAGGGTCTTGCAAGGAATTGGACTTAGAAAATATGCTACTGGTCGTTGTACTTGCATCTAAATAGAATGGCAATGTCTCGTCGCTGTCCGACACTATATTATTTGCTATATGGAACACGTTGCGATGTGGGCCTTCGGTCTCGGCTTTTGCGATGGTATCACGCAGTAGGTCGATAAGATTGGAATTAGCTTCGATAGAGATGATTTCAGCATCGTACAGATATTTGTTAGCGAAATAGGTATACTGCCCAATGTTTGCGCCGACATCGATGAACCGTCTATGACCGGGTAGAACTACGGAGAGAGTATCGAGAACCGATTGTTCCCGGAGATCAAGGCCAAAGAATTCCTCTTTTAGAGACGAAGTTATTTCATTTGCGATGGCCATGTTCGCCAATCCCATCTTTGTAATTACCAAAAACCACGGGTGGCTCATTTGCGGTTGGCGTGTCAAATCTGCCGGCCCGCGAGATCATACCTCAACCGACGCTTCCGGGCGGGCACCGAGCCGCATCCTGCCTGTCTTGACTATATCGATGGGATGCTGGATAGCCTAGTCATCGAAATCCCTCGCGACCGGGCATACACGATTTCTTAGTGAACAGCTCGCCGCCGAAGTTGACTTCCGTTTAAGGCACCCTCGGAGATCAAGGTGTTTGCTCCCCATCTAATTTACGATTGTGTAGATGCCCTTAGTGTCGCAAATTTGATTTCCCGGACCGCCTGTCAATCATAGGCGCGAAATTGGCTCTTAGTTTGTCGGATACTTTCCGGTCCGGCGCCTCGCACGCGTTACCTGCTCATGTCTATGTACGCCGCGATCGCTCAGAATCTCGTCACCGACGCAGCCGTCGGCGTGAAGGCGCTACCTCGGCTTAACGAATTGATTTCAGCATGATCTGTTCCGGCGATAGCTTGCCCGAAGGCGGTGTGACTGAGGTTGAAATTGCTATCGTAGGAACGGGCCCAGTCGGGTTAGCTGTGGCAACGCGTCTGGCCGGTCGCGTCGGGCGCATAGCCCTTGTCGAAGCTGGCGGCCCTCAATTTGAACCGGCTCAAAACCTCAAATTTTTCAAGGCGGCGCAGATAAATGATCCCCGCCATTCGCCGACGGAATTGAATCGAAGAAGGATGCTAGGTGGAACGGCTTCCGTTTGGGGAGGCCGCTGTATTCCTTTCGATCCGGAAGATTTTGCGCCGGCGAGTGAGCGATTTGGATGGCCGATCGAGTTCGCGGAGATGGATGCCCATATTGCCGAGGCGCTCGAGTTCCTCGACGCGGGAAAACCCGAGTTTTCTGCAATCTCGGTCCTGCCGACGAATCCAGTTGTGACCGATAATGCCGCGAACGATCTTGTCGTCGATCGTATTGAACGATACAGCAAACCGACGAACGTGTGGCGAAAGTGGGCAACAACGCTGGCTCGTTCGCGCGACGTGACGGTCATCCACGGGGCTACGTGCACAAACGTAATCACCAACGCGGATGGCGCCCGGGCGACGGGGCTTGCACTCAGGACGACATCTTCGCACCGGTCCCACAAGATCCTTGCCTCCACGATCGTACTGGCTTGTGGCGGCCTCGAGACACCGCGGCTGCTGTTGGCCTCGCGCGAGAGCCGATCTTGCGGTCTTGGCAATGAGTACGATCTCGTCGGCCGCTTCTACATGACGCATCTGGTAAGCGACGCTCGCAATGTTGGCGCCCTACGCTTCGCCAGCCCCGAGACCGCCCGCGCATTCGACTTCGCCAAGACGCTGGACGGTGTCTACGGGCGCCGCATGATCCTGCTATCACCCGCTGCGCGAAAACGATACGGCATCTGCAATATCGTGTTTCGCCCAACCCGACCACCAATTGACGACCCGTCGCACCGCGACCCAGTGTTGTCGGCAATGTTTTTAGCCAGGAGTCATTTCATTCCGGCCGAATACATGCGCAGTCTGACTGTGGAGTCTGGCACTTCTCCCGCACTGATGTGGCGCGATCATGTCGCAAACGTCGCGAGGGGCTTCACCAGATTGGGCGGATTCAGTATCGACTGGATGCGAAGGCGCGTCATCGCGACGCGCAAGCTGCCGTCAGTATTCTTGTATCGGACGGACGGAACTTACCCTTTGGAATTCAATGCCGAGCAAATGCCCAATCGAGAGTCCCGGGTGCTTCTGGGCCACGAGACGGACTGTTTCGCCGTACCCCGGCTAGTGGTGGAGTGGCAAATGCGCGATAGCGAGCTCGCTTCGATTTGTCGGGCCTACCAGGCGCTTGCAGTCGCTGTCGCCGAAGCAGGTCTCGGCACAGTTCAACTGAACCCCAACCTAGCAAATGCCGTTCAACGCGCGCTCGTGCCCCAAGGAGGACACCACATCGGAACGGTTCGTATGGGCGCCGACCCCTCTACTGGGGTCGTAAACCGGAACGGGGAAGTGTGGGATACCCACGGATTGTTTGTTGCCGGCGCAGCGATTTTCCCAACGTCGGGCTTCGCGAATCCGACACTGACGGCGGTCGCGCTTGCATTCCGCCTTGCCGAACACTTGGTCCTGCTGAAGAAGACCGCAAAAAGCTCGTGAACTCTCGTTGCACGATTATTCGTATCGAAATCGCTGGGGGTAAATTATCACCATGCGTGTTGCGATTTTGGGTCTGCCATCATTGGCGCATTTCACGAGATCGCCGACAACAATTCGTTGAGGTGCCGGCGCGTGCTGACGCCTATGAGCGCTGCTGTGACGAAATCCGGAGCAATCGCGGCGGATACCGCTCCCCGCAAAGAGTAGGCACCCGGTATCAGACCTGATAGAACCTCACGCACAAAGACCCCGATGTTACGCCGGCGCACATGCTCAATCAGGTCGGTTCCTGAGAGCTCGTTCGCGACCGCTAGGGGCATTTGGAGTATCGTGATCGCTGGCATTAACAGCGCCGCTTCGACCTCGGCGAGCGACTCCACCGAAACCCCAACCTGTTTTGCCCAACCCGTGTGCAGCAATTCCTCTAAAAAATCCCGGATCGCAGGGTCGTGGAGAGTTTCTAGTGATGGGCTGTGCAATAGCAATCCATCGAGTTGGTCGAGACCGAGCCGGCGCCGCGAGCCCTCGACCGCGCAGCGCAGATCAAGCGGGCGGAAACGATGACTGACCGTAGCCGTGCGCGCCTTCACGACAGCGCTGCGCAGCCGCGGCCGCGACCGGATCAACTTCCGCAACAGCGGCTTGGCGAGCCGAATAATGCCGGCATGGCGGCCATGACGACCTCCGACTTTGGTCACGACAAACATGCGCTCGCGATGGCGAATTAGAAGGCGCGACAGGGTCCGCTCGCTGTCACCCTGACCATAAATATCGGCCGTGTCGAAAAGATTGACGCCAGCTTCGACCGCCGCCTCAAGAGTCGCTTCGACCTCGCGGGTCGGCACGGGATTGTTGATTGACGCGACGCGGCTGCAACCGACGCCGAGCACCGAAACGCGCGCACTGTGGCCGAAAGATCGCTGTTCCATGGTGTTGGTTGTTAAGCGAACGCAATAAGCGCGAGCTTCGGGGAAGGTTAAAACTAAGCATTACCTCAATGCTCTGCGCGGCGCCATGCCCTGATGCCCCGGCAACTGTTCACATGGATACGCGCCTTCGATTTGCGGCCAAAGCCGCCGCCAAAAGGTGTCACGTTGACTCTAATTTTCTCGGGCGGCGGTCTAGGACCTTGGCGGCAATCGGTGGCCGAAGACGGTCTGCACGGGTGCCGACAAGGGATGACACACGAAGGCTGCGCCGCAACGTTTCCTCCTTGCTTCGCCGGTGATCACCCGTGCGCGACAAGAAATAGCAAGAAAGTGCCTGTAGATCACTAATCCGACGCAAGCTTTGCGGCGAATACTGAACTACAATTTCTGTGGGACCGTCGGTTCGAGCTGGTCACAACCGCTGCCGAGCGACCCGTCAGCGTCCTCAACTTCCGGCATTTGCGATAGTTTCTGTCAGCGCCTTCGTGAACACGATCATTGAGCCACTACAGGGCAATATTTCGCTGTGGAGTTTTATGGGAAACTTTAATTCCTTGGAAATCTGTCTGTGACATTTTCTGAACACAAATGCAGGCGATAGCCGCCGCACCGCGGTGATCGTGGACGGAGGCGCCTCTCTTGCCCGGCGGCCCGTTAAGGAAGCGCGGGGCGTCGCCCAGCACTATAGCTGAAGCTGACCATAACGAAAATTGAATTTTGGCTTTTACGGGTGGAACTCAGAATTCCAATAACACGTCGAGGTAAGTAATGGGAATGAGAACCTTTTTGAGCGCGCCGATCGCTGCAATAGCAGCGGGACTTATTTTCGCCGGGGGCATCGTATCCGCCTTTGCAGCCTCGGGCGGTGTGCCGTTTATTCCTCTGCACACCTACTACATATCCCCAAATGGGAGTGACTCGAACAATGGCCTGTCGCCGATCAGCGCATGGGCGACTCCACAGCACCCTGTTGTGTGCGGCGATGTGATCATAGCCGCGGCCGGCAGTTATACGAACAGCCAATTTGGCTCTAATAGCTGGGGCACAGTCTCGAATTGTCCATCGACAACTGGCGGTATTGACGGAGCGGGGGGAATTCACGAGGCAGTATTGCTTTGCGCAGGACCATATATAACGAGCTGCAACGTGAATGGCGGGAACTGGGAGGCCTTTCGCATCGACGCGTCGAACTGGGCGGTTGAGGGGTTCACGGCTACGCAAGGACCTACATCTATCTTCGGCTGCTTCCTCGGAGCGCCAACGGGTTCTTCAATACTGCACCATATAGTCTTTATAAACAACATCGCGAGTAGTTGCGCTGTCGAAGGTTTTGGCACCGTGAATGGTGTCGATCAATCGGCTGTCGTGGGTGCGATCACCTACAATGCTGCGCCGAGCCAAAATAACTCCGGGATCTGCGGGAGCGGTATTTCAATGATTCCGAGCAATGGCCCCGTAGGCTCGCTCGCGATATCTCACGTCTTTGTCGCGGGCACTTTTAATTACAAGAACATTAATGCGCCGACGGGCGCTGGTTGCAATACGGACGGAGAAGGATTGATCTTCGATACATGGGGAGGCAGCGCTTACAAGTATGAAGGCGTAGTCGAGCAAAATGTTTGGTGGGCCAACGGGTCATCCGGTTTCGCAGCTTTCCCGCAGGGCAACGGGACCACGGATGACGCGGCTATCGTCGTCGTGTTTAACAACACGTCCTACGGAAATTATCAGGATCCAAATAATCCGGGCGCCGGGGAGCTTTTCTTAAACCAGATCTATCCAAAAGCCACAAACCAATACACCATCACAAACAATATCTTTGAAGCGACGCTGTCAAAAGCCCAGGGGGCCGCAGTGGACTGTTTTGGCAACTACAGCTGCCCCGCGGCTGTGATCAAAATTAGCGGCAATTATATCTGGAACAGTTTCGTTCCGACGACGACAACGACGGGCGGGAGGAACACGCAGGCTTCGTACAGCGGCAATGATCAGGGCGCGAGCTTTCCATGGGGAACGAATACTTACAATAACCCCGGCTTCGCGAATCCAGGCGGGCTGCCTACCGCAGCGCCCAATTGCTCAGGCTACACCAATACTACGGACTGTATGAATACCGGCTACCATGTCGCCGCGAACCTGACGCCGAGCGGCGGCGCAGTCGGGAAAGGGTATATGGCGCCAGGCTCATGCGCTCCTGATCCTTACTACCCGAAAATGCTTAAGGGCCTGGTTTATTTGACTGTAAGTGGATCAACCATCACCGAAAACCCCGGACTCATTACGAAGCCATGCGGTCTATGAGTCGCGAGGGCGTCGACGCCACCCACCGGAACCGAGGATGAGTGCCTGGATCGCAAGTGTATGGGAAGCTCGTTGCGCTTGTGCAGTACGAGAAGTCGGCTGACTTGCGGCAGTCAAAGGCACCGCAGAGAACTCTGGCTGCGGTAATTGAGCCGCAACCGGAGGTTTCGAATGACGATTGACCAGGATTGAAGCCCGAGAGGGGTGCCGGAGCGCTCTCCGATATCTGGCGCAGGCGCCCCTCGGGCGGCACGCAGGGACCGAAGCGGCAAGCAACGCGGGTGGCCGCGCTTGTTTGCGAGCGCTGTGGCCGAATAAGCTGACACCGCGAGCACGGTAACGGCGAGCCAACCAGGCCGGATCCGCGGAATTTTCACGAACTGCGGCGCGCTAATTCCGACTTCGCGAATTGCAACAGCGGCGCGTCTCTGTCCGTCGATCTTTTCTTGGGGCGGGTAGTTTTCTTGGGCAAGTGAAAGACGACGATGGTCACGCAGCTCCGTCACATTTGCTAAGTCGCTGATGTTGAACAAATTGCACCATCTGCGAGATCGCTGGTAGCGAATTGCCTCCCAATTCAAGAAATGCCGTCAAACCGCCGCAGGGATCCCTATACGAAGCTGCAGGCTGCCGATGCATCTATCATCGCGTTCGGCCCGATATTGACAAAAAGGTCGGATTAATTCAATTTTACCCTAACCCACAAATTCTGGGAATAAACTCTTCAAGCAATTCTTTTGCTGATTGCGGGCATCCCATTCCTTCAGTTCCGCTCCATGAGCCGAGTGGGCGATTGAAGGGCGGGCGACGAAAGATTGGAGAGCTACATGGCGCGAAAAAATGCCCAGACGCTTCAAGCTTTCAAGGATATCCAGTTGACTGCAATCGACTCGTCATTGCCAATTAGGCGCAGCAGGTTTGACGAAGAACATCGGGTAGATTGGGTTGACTACTGCAAAGGTCTCGGGATCTTCTTAGTTGTAATCGGACATGTTTTGGGAGGGATACAACAGAGCGGGGTCATTAGCGATTCTCTGAGGTATAGGCTCGTGGAGGACTGGCTCTACACATTTCATATGCCTCTGTTTTTCTTCTTGTCGGGTTTGTTTGTACAGCGGTCTATGCGAAAGCCCTTTGTTGGATTTATTTTTGACAAAGCCGCAGTTCTCGTCTATCCGTATTTTGTTTGGTCCGTATTGCAGGGAATACTTCAAACTTCGCATTACGCCAACAGTCCTATTTCTGCCACAGACCTGCTGAGAATACCTTACGTTCCAATCGGAGAATATTGGTTCTTATATACGCTGTTTGTTATAACGATAATATATCGCGTATTTTACCAATTTACTGCGTCTTCTATGGCGTTTTTCGGGCTGACAATCGTCTGCTTTATAGCGGAACGCTCGGGGATTGACGTAATACGATGGAATGTTGCGCATTCCGTCGCTTCGTTTTTGATATATTTTGGAGGAGGGGTCGCTATTGCCCAGAATTCAAGTTTAATTCGACTTAGAGAACTGGGAAACGCATCGCTTCTTGCGATCGGCGTCGGCGGATATGCGGTAGTTACAATTGCAGTTATGATTGGAGTTGGCGCTTATAACGATAACCAGGTTCTGGTATGGCCTTGGTGGACTATGGCGGGCATTGTCGCGACAATGGCCGTCGCGATTTTGATAAGCCGTTCGACCATATTTTCTTTTGTCAAGCTCTGGGGTCTGTTGTCTCTGGAGATCTACGTCGCCCACGTGATGGCAGCTGCAATATTCCGGGTTATACTGCAAAAAGCGTTCGGGGTCTCTGAACCGCTGTTTCACTTTGTCCTGGGGACTGGTATCGGAATTTATGCGCCAATACTCCTGGCTTATATTTGTCCATGGATAGGGGTGCCCTATGCGTTCACACTGAGTCGGTCGCGATTGCAGCCGTGGGTGGGAAGTCCATTTGGCATCCGCTCTCTCCCAAGCGAGCGGATCACGAGCAAGACTCGCTGATCGGACGAATACGGCCTCGTCGACAGAACGTACCTTTACGTTCTCATTCGCCCAAAAAACGCAACACTTCGTCGCATCGGATCAGGTCTCGTCGATGCTAGTCTAGCTGCCAGCTGGATTCCGCTCTACGTTGAAAATAGCATGCTCTCAATATGTGTCGCTGGCAAAATCAGCCAATTCCTTCAGATGCCGCTCACGCGCCGCCATGCCCGGCGAGGGTTCAATTCCAGCGACTCGAAACATTTCGTTCCACCGATAAACCCAATCGTGACGGAGCAGCGCCTCTCTCGCGTTTCGCGAACCGATCGCGGCCATTCGTTGCGGATCGGAATTGAGGGCGCGAAGAACAGCCAAAGTGTCGGACCCATCGGGTTGGATCTGGATAACAGCGTCCGGCCACCCGAATAATTCCTTATAGGAGTCGCAATCGGGAATTTGTCCGACCATGACCGCGCCCGCGGCCGCTCCTTCGTAATACCGATAGCCAACCTCAACTTGGCCCCGGGTCTCACGAAGGGAATCCATCTTCGCAGCCGCGACCACGAAAAACCTACTTCGCTTCGCTGTGTTTGCGAAGAGATCCCGATGTTGCCGGTGGTCGTGCACATTAGTGTTAGCAAAATTTTCAAGCGTGTCATACACATAGAAAAGCTCTCGCCGATCCGCCGCCTTGAGTAATTCGCCGTGGATGCCTTCGTATCGGCGTCCGATACTGTATACATCAATAACGCGGGCGGGCGGATCGGGAAGTGGGCTAAATCGAAGCGTGTCGATGCCGCCTGGAAGCCAGAAGCAACGCCGATTAGTGGCTTCGGATAAGACAGCGACGCTGCCCTTCCAGCCTGTAAATACATAGTCGAACTGACTGAGCGCATCATGCCAGTATTTGTAATTGTGTATCGAAGATACTAACATCTCGTCGATCCAGCAAATGCTAATCTTGCAGCGGCTTTTCCAACGTTTGATCGCATTGATGTTTGGAAGATCCCAATAGGTGTTGCAGACGGCTATGAATAAATCATAGTCCTCATTCAGTTGCACCTTTTTGAGCCCAGGATTCGCAAATATTAATTTCCTTGACACGTCGTGATATAGAGGTCTTCTGAGCCAGGCTTCATTGAACCACGCTCCCCAGCCCATATCTAAATGAATTAAATCAACGTCATTCATCTCGACGAGGACATCCTGCGCCTCGTAAAGGCTGCATTGGTAGGCCCTTCTTGTGAAGTTTCTCCAGGTTGGCATGCAAATGCGTGGCGGCGCGGATCGGGTATAGCCCGAGGCGGCCTCAGAGAGTCGGTTATTTTTCCTAGCAAATCCCATCTAAAGTAGCTCTCTGGGCTGCGGTTGTCCGCATTCTACTGACATAGTCTGCTTCTGCGAAGCAAGTTCCGTCCAAGCGGCAAAACTTAGATCCAGCGCCAAGTGACGATCAGTCCTCGGACATCTTCGGCGATGCGGTTCCAGATGCGATCCGGCCTTAGGTGGACGGCAAGGGCTTCCACTCCGCTGCGATAATGCCAACGCAAAAACCGACAATCTCGGAAACGCCGACCCTTCCGGCGGAGACGATTGCACGAGCAACTTGATGATATCTGTCTTGCCATCCGGGGCGCCATCCCGCGCTTCGTGGAAGCTCAGACCGCCACGGTGACGGCTGTCAACGCTGTCGACAAAACAGATAAGGGGCTATTCGACAATGGGTTTAGCCTGCTAAAGAGACATAGCGCGAAGGAGTCTAGCGTAAATGAGATTCAAAAGGCTGGTATTTGTGACCTCAGCCATCCTTATTGCTATTGGTGCGATCGGCGCCACCATTTTGTATTGGGAGGTGGAGTACTGGAGATCGGCCGCAAATATCGCAGACCTGTCGAATGAGAGAATTTGGGACGCGGCGGCGTGCCGGGCGCACGTCTTCTTGCAAAGCGCGGAGGGCGGAGGCTCCGAGCTTTCATGGGCCGAGCTTTGGGCGATGGTGCGCCCCGGAAGAGGGTTTCATTGTGCCGAAGGGACCAGTTTGGAAGGGCGCATCCAATATAGCTCGAGCGCTAGCGAAGATGATCGCAAAGCGGGCGCACGCATTTTTCGCGAGCGGTGTACGGGATGCCATGGCGCTGATGGATCGGGCGGTACAGTCGGTCCGTCCCTGACCCGATCGGAGTTCAATCACGGCGATAGCGATCTGGCAATTTACCGTGTGCTGAGGGACGGGGTTCCCGGAACAGCCATGCCGCGCGCCGGTCTGCCGCCGATCGACCTGCTGCAGATCACCGCCTACGTGAAAGCGTTACAAGCTCATGCCTCCCAGGATCATAAACCCGAAGCATCTCGCTTGGCGATTCAGGTGAGTCGCGAACGCCTGCAGGCCGCCGGAACCAAGACCGACGAATGGCTGACGTACTCGGGGGCATTTAACGGATGGCGTCACACGTCACTGGCCGAAATTACTCCCGCAAACGTCGCGCATCTCCGAATAAGGTGGGTAAAGCAATTCGACATCAAGGATCCGAAGATCGAAGCTACGCCCCTCGTGGTCGACGGAGCTATATTCACGGTTCCGGAAGCCGGGCACGTCTTGGCTTTGGATGCGAAAACCGGCGATGCGATCTGGGAATACAGGCGCCCTATGCCGGCTGACCTGCCATTGGGCTACGGCCCGGTGAACCGGGGACTTGCAATATCTGGCAGTACGATCTTTCTCGGCAGTCTCGAGGGGTATCTGGTCGCCATTAATGCGAACGACGGGAAGGTCGTTTGGCAGACGCAGGTGTCAAACCCGTCTGACGGCTACACCATTACCGGGGCGCCTCTCGTCGTAAATCATTCCGTCGTGGTCGGCGTCTCAGGAGGTGAGTATAAGACGCGCGGGTTTCTTGTCGCCTACGACGTATCGACGGGCGAACAACAGTGGAAATTTGATGCCATCCCAGGTCCCGGCGAGGTCGGGCACGAAACTTGGGAGAACGATGCCTGGCGGACAGGCGGCGGTGGTACGTGGGTCACCGGGAGCTATGATCCCTCGTCCGACCTGCTCTATTGGGGCGTCGGCAATCCAAGTCCGGCTTTTTCAGGCGACCTGCGCCCGGGCGACAACCTGTTCACCGACAGCGTGATCGCATTGCACGCGAGCACCGGCAAACTAGCGTGGTACTTTCAGTTTACCCCACATGATGAACGCGATACCGATTCGGCCCAGACACCGATTCTTGTGGATCTTTTGGTCAACGGCGAGGTCCGCAAGGTGATCTGCTGGCCGAACAGGAACGGGTTCTACTACGTCCTCGACCGATCCACGGGAGAGTTCTTGGTCGGGGCGCCGTTCATCGAGCTTACTTGGGCGAAGGGGCTTACCTCGACGGGACGGCCCATCCCCGCGGTCGCCGACAATGTATCAACGGCTGGACGTCTTACAAAGCCTGGCATAAACGGCGCGACGAACTGGCAGAACCCGGCCTTCGACCAACAACGGGGAACTATTTTCGTTCCTGCGCTTGATAGCAGTTCAGTCTTCACGAAGGCCGCTCCGAATGAAGTCGAAAGCGACCAGAAAGGATATTTTGTCGGCAGCGGCTGGAGCCAAACGGTGGCAGGGAGCCACAAAGTCGTTGCGCTGGATGGCGCTACTGGCCGGCGAAAATGGGATTATAGCGCCCCGTCCGGCGCCGGGTGGGATGGGGACTATAGTGGTTTGCTTTCGACGGAGGCGGGGTTGGTGTTTGGGGCCTCGGGAGGGGTTTGTTTCGCGCTGGACGCGGACACAGGGCGCGAAGTCTGGCGCCTGCCGCTTGGAGGGATCACCAAATCCGCGCCCATATCATTTACGGTCGATGGTCGACAAGTGATCATGGTGGCGGCAGGACGGGCGCTATTCGAGTTGGGGCTCGACGACGTTGAGGCCGCTCACGCTACGCTGCCACTACGAGGGTTGCTCGGAGCGGATCTCGACGGAACGCATGCAACGGCCAAAAGCCGCAATTGAGGAGTTCCGTACTCACACAAGATGCATTGGCATTGAACAGAACTGACAGAGACGCTCAAGGCCTTCGAGGTTCAGTGTCGACAGGTTGAGGCGCGTGCTCCGATAGGGCCCAGTCCGGCGAAGTGATAGGCACAGTCGATCACCCCACTAGAATCTTGCTGCCGAAGAAAGCCTCCGCGTAGCGCTGCGGCGCGCAGCATTCCATTCCACGTAATCGCGCAAGCCCACGAAAGGTCTCTTCGTCGAACCAGTGTCTAGAGCGCTGACTACTGAAATGCCTCATAAGCAAGCCGATTTTTCTCTCCAACACGGCGCTCGCCAGCGGCACGTAGATATTCGGCTGCCCCAGATCCCCATCCCATTTTGGAATCTCGTATTCCAGTATCAAGTGGTCGCGAAAAGTCGCCCACGTGTGCCGTGATATTTCCCTATGATCCTGATGAGCATCGTGACGTCGATGAGTCAGCACGATATCGGGCGTGACGCGCGACTTCAATGTTTCGAACCACTCCTTGATCTCCGCGCTCTTCTCCGGGAAGAAGCTATTTCTGAACTGCAGCGTCTCCACCTTTGCGCTCGCGGCTCCATGCAGGAAATCGCTGGCCGAAGCACGCGCTTCCTCTTCGCGCCCGCCGATCGCGCCCAAGACACACCACATGACGTCAAGATGGACGCCATCCGCGATCCAGGAAAGCAGCGTCCCGCCGGCGCCAATTTCGATGTCATCGGAGTGTGCGCCAAGACACAATACCGAGAGACGCTGTCCGGCTCGCGCCAGGTGAAGCGACTTCAAGATTCAGCCATCGCAGCGGGGGTGGCTCCGTTGAGCCAGGGCGTATCGCCGTTGACCGCCATTTCCTCCAGCACCTGTCGGTCGCGCAATGTGTCCATCGCCCGCCAGAAGCCCTCATGCTTATAAGCCGTGAGCTGGTCCGCCTCAATGAGTCGGTTAAAGGGCTCGAGAACGAGTTCCTCGCCTTGCCGGATGTAGTTGAATATTTCCTTGCGGAAAACGAAATACCCGCCATTAATCCAGACTTCCGAGTCCTTGCTCGAGCGAAACCCCTCGACCTTGCCTTGTCGATCAAATTCGGCGAGATGAAAGTTAAAAGGTGGGCGAACTGCGGTAAAGCTGGCTATCTTGCCACTCTTTCTCAGCCGCTCAATCATCGCGGGAGTTGGCGCGTCAGTCAGGCCATCGCTATAGTTGGCAAGAAACATATCCTCGCCCTCAACGAGATGTCTGACCGCCATAAACCGCTCGCCAATATTGCTCGAGATGCCGGTGTCGACAAGAGTGATACGCCAGTCCGGCGGCGCTTCGCCAATCATCTCCACCTTCCTGCCGAAATCAGAGATGATGCAGTCTGCATATGTAGTGGGCTTTAGATTTAAAAAATAATCCTTGATAACGCTGGACTTGTAGCCAAGGCATAGTACGAAATCGCGATGTCCGTGCAGGCTGTAGTGCTGCATAACATGCCACAGGACCGGCCGCTGCCCAATCGGGATCATTGGCTTTGGAATATCTTCTGAGTAGTCTCGGATACGAGTACCAAGACCCCCACAAAAAAGCACTACTTTCATGGGCGTGCCTCAAGAGGCAAGCGCGGGGCCTTGCGGCGCATGACAAAGCCAAACAACCTGATTTCACCCCTCAGACACAATAGGCGCCCAACGAGATCCCGTCACGTCTATTGGTAAAGCCATCGACTTTGAGATCGATTTCGCCCACGCCGTGATCGGCGGCGCACGCTCACCTCTCACGACATCCAGCATGCAGATATCGCCCATATATTTTTTCCAATCCAGAAGCTGTTGTCTTTTATCCCCGCTGCCGCTCCTTGACAAGTGCGAGGCGCGGATCGGCAACCTACGGCCGCCGATCGCGATCGACAGCACGATCTACTATAGTCAGCTTCGCAGACTAAGTGCGCCCTTCCAGCACTTGCGGGTGTGTTTGCAGGTATCGCACTGTGTTACGAATACCCTGCTCAATGGGGATCTGCGGCTTCCAGCCGAGCCCTTTGAGTTTGGCGGTATCGAGATGCACGAACGGTGAGTCGCCAAGCCAACCACGCTCGCCCCCAGTCGTGCGGTACCGAACGCCCTCCAGACCCAGTTGATGCACGACGATATTCGCCAGATCTAGAACATTCATAATCTCGTCGTGACCAAGGTTGAAGACATTGCTGCGACCATTAGCAAGCTGGATCGCGGAGAAAATGCCGTTACAGCCATCGGTGACGTCGAGATAGGATTTATGTTGTTTCCCGTCTCCCAGGATTTCAAGCTCCCGGGCGTTAATTCGGAGTTTTTTTATGAAATCAAATATCACACCATGCGTATATCGCTCCCCAATCCAGGATACGAAGCGAAAGATGTAGGATCGGATGCCAAAGTATTCGGAGTAAGCCTGTATCATGGCCTCCCCCGCGAGCTTGCTGGCGCCGTAGAGGCTGGTCTGGAGCGGCGCGTAGCTTTCCGGCGTTGGAAAGACCTCCGGTTCACCGTACACGGTGGCGCTACTTGCAAACGCGATCTGTCTAACTTCGTTGACGCGCATCGCTTCGAGAACATTCCATGTGGCGATGGTATTTTGTTCAAGGTCAACTCGTGTGCGCTGTAGGCCGCCGCGAACGTCGGCATTTGCCTGCAGGTGGAACACAAAGTCGCAGCCGGCCATTTCTTTTTTGAGCTGCTCGAGGTCAAGCACGTCGGCGCGCACTACCCTGACATTTTGGGTGTGGTGGCTGATGAACTCCTTGTGGCCTGTGCTGAAGTTGTCATAGATCGTGACGTCGGCTCCATCCATTGCGAGCCTGTCGACGATATGGCTCCCGATAAAGCCTGCGCCGCCGGTTACGAATGCCCGCCGCACCCTCGCCGAACTCATGCTTCCACCGGAGCTCGTTCTGGAACACAGCGCTCGCCGAGATCCAATCTTGCCCCCCTTTTCAGCCCATTTGTCAATTCCTCGGACGAGCGCGCTGCCCGCTTATCGAACTGCAGTCGACAAGGCTTCCAGCGATGCATGGCGTATGCAGCCGGTGACCGACATTCGAAGTAAAACACGGCAGCTGATCCCTTCCATTTATGGCTGTGTTGCCTGCGGGGGGGACGAACGTCTAACGTGCCAGAGACCAAAGTTTAGAATCGCGTGCACTGCGGCTTACACTATTCATCCGAATAATGGATTATTCGTGAGCCGCTGAATTCGAAATGGAATGGGACGTGTCTGAGCTGGCTCATCGCTGCGAGAAAACGGACTTGCGCCGCTGGCGGGCAATAGAACAAGAGAAATCCCCCACCGCCTGCGCCGGCTAGCTTTCCACCCAGCGCCCCGGCATCGAGGCCGCGTTGGTAGTGGGCATCAATGCCCGCGTCGGAAATCTTTGATGCCAAAGTTCTCTTGAGGATCCAGGCCTCATGGAGCAGTCGGCCAAAGCCATCCAGATCACTATTCCGCAAGAGCTCTATGCCGACGGCCACCTGGCCGACCATGGCCTTCTGAGTTTCGAAGATCTCTCGGCCAGCCAGATTGCTGGTTTGCTCGCGAAGAATCGTCGAGGCGGAACGGGAGCCGCCAAGGTAGAACAGGAATAGAGAGGCTTCCAGTCTCTTGACGGTATCAGCCGCCAGAAATAGCCGTTCGACCGTCGTCCTTCCGTCGGGATGGAATATAAAATGATTGAGACCGCCGAAAGCGGAAGCATATTGGTCCTGTTTGCCGATAGGCTCCTTGAGCACGTCGATTTCGATATGGCACGCCTCTTCCGCCAATCGGGCGGCGGGAAGAAACCGCTCAAGGCGCGCATTCAGGTTATGTATGAGCCCGACGGTAAAGGCGGAGGACGACCCAAGGCCCGTGCCCCCCGGAATATCAGCGATTGAGGCGACCTCTATCCCCCCCTTCGGAGCCAATTTGCTGAGAACAGCGCGCAGGATCGGATGCTCGATCTGGTTCACCGAGGGCACAAGTTCGGTCTTTGAATATTTAAGATGGACGGCGGTCGGCTCGAAATAGGGATGGGTTGTCAAATACATACTTTTGTTGATCGCAACGCTCAGAACCGCCCCCGGGTGGCGGCTATAGAAGCTGCTCATATCGGAGCCACCACCGAAGAAGCTGATGCGAAAGGGCGTCTGTGTCGTGATCATCGCTGTGCTCCTTGGGTCAGTACAGCGCTGCGAGACGCTAGAACGATGTCTACGGCTTCAGACAGGTCATCGACGAGCTGATCCGGCCGCTCGAGAGCGTCGCAATCGCGGCAGCCGTCGCCGGTTTTGACACCGATCGCGCCGATCCCCATGCGATGTGCCGCGACTATGTCACGGCGGCTGTCTCCAATCCCGTAAGAGTCCGGCAGCGCGATATTCCAGTCCCGGATCGCTTGCTCGAACATCCCAGTATTTGGCTTGCGGCATGCGCAATCCACTTTCAGTTCCGGAACTTCACCCGGAAATCCCTTGTCCGGATGGTGAGGGCAGAAATAGAGGGCGTCGATCCAGGCGTGCTCCCGCCCCAGGAGTGTCTCCATCTTGTTGTGAATGACCCGCAGCGCCTCCAGTGTGCACTCGCCGCGCGCGACCACTGGTTGATTGGTCACAACAATGGCCAGGAATCCCGCCTCATTCAGCCGTCGTATGGCCTCGGCCGAGCCAGGGAGCAGCTCCATCTGCGATGGATCTGAGAGATGCGAGACCTTTTTGTTAATGACGCCGTCCCGGTCAAGGAAAACCGCGGGGCGACGATAAGCTCGGTAGCAACGCGCGGTCTTGCCGGTTTCAAAGTCTGTGCGCGTTCGCGCAAGACGGTCCGGCGTTCCGAAATCTTTGAAGTATTCCGCCGAACGATAGGCCCTGAGCCTGCCATCCACGGCCAGCGCCGGAAAGACATCGCGTGCGAGATCGAGATGGCGGCCGAGCGGAATCAAGGTCAGCATCTTGCGCTCAATCACCGCCGCGCCGGCGTTCACCAGGTTCGGCAGATATTGGTTCTCAGGCCTGGGCTTTGGATGGATCGCGGATATCCATCCTTCCGCATCCGCCTCGACGAGATCGGAATCGTAGGGATGGTCATTGGGATGAACGACTAGAGTGGCGAGGGCGCGGCTATTGGCGTGGTCGGACCAAAGGCGTGCAAGGTCGCACTCGATGAAGACGTCCCCGTATAGAACGAGAAAGCGGTCTTGCAACAACTCACCCGCATGGCGCAGAGCTCCCGCTGTACCGAGAGGTGGGTCTTCGGCGCAGTAAGAAATCTCTACGCCGAAATGCCGGCCATCGCCGAAATGGGCTTCGATGCGATCGGCAAGATGCGACACCAGGAGGAGCACGCTGGTGAAGCCGTGGCGCGCGGCCAACAGAACCTGATGTTCCAGATTCGGTCGCCCGCCAATCGTGACCATGGGCTTCGGGATCGTCCGCTCATGCGCGCCAAGCCGGGTACCCAGCCCGCCAGCCATGATAACGACTTGCATGTCAGACGCCTCCGGCCGAGCGGCCATAGATGTACTGAGCTATATTGTGCATAAGAATTTGATGGCAGTCCTCGACGACGCCGTAATTGTGGGCGGCGACGTAGAGGCTTATGTCCGCCATCCTCGCCGCTTCGCCACCGCTGAACCCAGTGAAGGCAATTGTTCTCAGGCCCATGGATTCGGCGGCGCGCATCGCCGCCAGAATGTTCGGGCTGTTTCCCGATGAGGAGATACAGATCAAAATGTCGCTGGACTGGGCCTTCATCTCCAGTTGGCGCGAGAAGGCAGTGTCATAGCCAAAGTCGTTGGCGCACGCCGTGAGCAGGGCGGTGTCGGAGACGAGCGAATGTACATGAATGGGGCTCTTTGATTGAGTGAACGTGCCCTTGACCCAGTCGCATAACAGATGGTCGGCTATTGCGGCCGATCCGCCGTTCCCGGCAACCCAAAGCCGCGCCCGGCGGGTGCGCACGCTTTCAATTTCTGTAATCGCACGGTCAAGTTGTTGCCAATCGATGGAAAGCAGCGCCCCGGACAAAGCCTCCGCATAACCTTTGACGTGCGCCTCGATAGTTTCGAGACTGAACTTGTTATTAAGACGGCGAGGATCTTCAGGCAATGTCATTGTCTTTCCTCTAATATTGGGGCCACTAGCGGGCTGCGACCGCGGAGGCGTCCGCGCGGAGTAGGACGGCGCAATTTCCGAAAACTCATTCTTGGTCAGGCTCACGGCACGCGAGACACCTGCGGCGGACCGGGCAAGGAGTCTCGCAGCCGTCGTCGCAGGCTATTGGGCGCGAGCCAATAGGCCAGAAAAGGCAGGACGTGCGACAGTCTGGGCGAGCCGTTCCGAAATGCGAGGTAGAGGAGCTTGGGAAACGCCGCGTAGGCTGCCTCCCCAGCCGCGCGTGACCCGACGATCCCCAGACAGAAGCCGCTGTATGCACGCCGGGTGATGATCGGCCGCAAGCTGGCGAGCCATCGAAGAGAAACCGACCACGACGACGTCCTGGACGTAAGGGACGGTCGCGGCTCTTCAAAATAAAGAACGACCAGCACCTCCGGCACCGTCTCAATTCTAATCCCTTCCTGTTTCGACAAGCGCACCAGGAACCCCCAGTCGTCATGAGGGCTCTTTTCATCGAACCGCACCCTATCAAACAGCCTGCGAGGCAACAGATAGCTGGATGTCTGCATGAATCCATATCCCCCGAACAAAGAACGACGATCGAACAGGTACTCATCGATCGGGGTGGAATTGTCGTAAATCATCGTGGGGCGGACACGGGTCGCGGTCGGCGTTACGATTCGACTGAGACAGGTTACGAGCGCTGGAGGGCGGTCGGCGGTAAACGCGAGCTGTCGTTCCAGCTTTTCCGCCAGCCACTCATCGTCGTCGTCGAGAAATGCGACCCATTCGCCCGTCGCATGTTCGGCGCCTGTATTGCGTGCTCCGGCGGCTGTCAAAGAGTGCTGATTGACGACAACCTGTACCCTAGGATCATCCACCGATTGAACGGCAGAGATTGTATCCTGCTCCGGCCTGTCGACAACCACGATAACTTCGATCTGTTGGTGGGTTTGATGGATCACGCTGTCGATCGCGCGCAACAGCAATTTAGGCCGATTGAGGGTCGGTATAACGACAGAGACCAGTGGCATGCTCACTCCGAGAGGGGCGTCGTTTTGTCAGCCGCCGCACCCTATGTAACATAACGAAGTGTGTCCGCGACAATACGCTTGCCCGGGTGGCTCAAGGGCGATCCGGCGCCGTCTCGTAGGTTCGACAAAAGTCCGTACGGGGCGATAGCCGAGTATGAGGAGTTCAGTATCGTCTTGCTGGCCCTGCGAGTCTACTAGCGCCACATTCGTAGTTTGAGGATTAGTTAACTTAGGCCGCGATAGAGCTTTGCGCTTTGATTTTGTGGTGCGCGAGGCGGACCACGAGACGAGCTTTCCAAATCGTGGGCGACAATGGGCGATTTGCGCCGGAATCAGCAGGCGACAGTCGATAGCTGCTCGAGTGGATCTTGGCAGCATTGTCTGACGGCCGCGATGATTCTGTCGGGAAGCGTCATACCAACGGCCTTGACGGCTGACTCTGGGGGGATTCCCAAATCGGTTGATCGCTGATTCAAGGGGCCATGGAGGTGTCCCATGGGCTCGGCGGTTAAACTTCGGGATGATTTCTCGCCGGCCGATCTTCGGCGTCTGGCGAAGCGGTCGAAGGACGCGAACCAGAGCCGTCGGCTGCTGTCGCTGGCGGCGGTGCGCGAGGGCAAGGATCGCGTGGAGGCGGCCAGGATCGGCGGGATGGACCGCCAAACGCTGCGCGATTGGGTCTATCGCTTCAATGCCCACGGGCCGGACGGGCTGATCGACCATCATTACGAAGGTCCGAAGCCGCGCCTGACGCCGACGCAATTGGCGGAGCTCTCGCAGATCGTCGAGAGCGGTCCCGACCCGAAGACGGATGGGGTCGTGCGATGGCGGCGGATCGACTTGAAGGCGCTGATCGCGACGCGGTTCGGAATCGCCTATCACGAGCGCAGCGTCGGCAAGCTTCTCAAGGCGCTCGGCTTCTCGCACGTCAGCGCCAGGCCCCGGCATCCGGGCTAGGACGCACGGGTGATGGAGGAATATAAAAAAAGGCTCTTATAGGCGTTGGCTGTTGGTATGGGCCCATTCCGATGGCGCCGAGGAGCCAGTTTTGGGGGGTGGCTTGGTCGCCCCATGCTTCAAGAGCTCTTCTCCATCCCAGATAGTTCGG
>Ga0075017_100000435_pt1 | contig 23092 bp, 22 predicted proteins | sample AleBraG_ABR_2012_FD_71475 | JGI IMG/M metagenome (GOLD analysis project Ga0075017, IMG submission 71475) | Freshwater sediment microbial communities in response to fracking from Pennsylvania, USA - Alex Branch Run_MetaG_ABR_2012 | ecosystem: Environmental > Aquatic > Freshwater > Creek >... | reverse complement strand
CGGCCAGCCACAGCAGCAATCGACGAGTCACCGACGCATTCATGGCGCCTTGGCTTCTTCCAGTCGATAGCCCATGCCGCGCAGGCTGCGGATGATGGCCGCATCGCCGAGCTTTCCACGCAGTCTGGACACATACACTTCCACCGCGTTGGGACTCACGTCCGCTTCCAGATTGCTGATGGCCTGCAGCAACTGATCTTTGGACACGATGCGCCCCATCTGGCGCGTCAAGCACTCGAGTACCATCCATTCGCGGAAGGTCAGCTCGACGGCCGCGCCATCGATGCTCAGGCGTTTGCCCGTGAGATCCAGCTCCATGCGATTGAAGCTCATCATTCCGCTTGAGGTGGCATTGGCACGCCTCAACAGAGCCCGACATCGCGCCACCAACTCCGCCGTTTCAAACGGCTTGGACAGGAAGTCGTCGGCCCCCAGATCCAACGCCTGCACCTTGTCGTCCAGGCTGTCGCGAGCGGTCAGGATAAGCGTTGGTATGGCCCGTCCCTCCTTGCGTAAGCGTCGCACCAAAGTGAGTCCGTCCACCCCGGGCAGGCCGATGTCGACCACCGCCAAGTCGAACTGCTCGACGGCCAGCATGGCTTGCGCGGCCTCCGCGCTGCTTACCCGGTCCACCACAAATTTCGCGGCGCTCAGTCCGCGGACGATGGCATCCGCGACCAGGTCGGCGTCTTCGACTACTAAAATTCGCATACTCTGAATTGTGTCCCACCTCGCACGCGCTGTCCTTGAAGTGACGCAGACCCGGCGAAGTGACGCAGCACGTCACATTACGACCCACTGCGACGCGCCCTGTCGGTGTCCACCGCCAGACCTTAGGTCAAATCGGTATTTCCACAGGCCATTAATAGCTACACAATCAATACCTTAGGTCCTACATGCCCAGTTGGCACGGCCATTGCTTTCTCCTCCGGCAACGGCGACGTGCCGCAGTTTGTTTCCAAAAATCCCTGACAGGAGTGACGAAGACATGAAGACGATGCAAAAAGGCTTTACCCTTATCGAACTGATGATCGTGATCGCGATCATCGGCATATTGGCGGCCATCGCGCTGCCGGCTTACCAGGACTACACGGTGCGCGCCCGCGTGTCGGAAGGTCTGGCGTTGGCGTCCTCTGCCAAGGCCACGATTGGTGAGAACATTGCCAACAACGGCGCCGTGATCTCGGCGGGCACCTGTCTGGGCGTGACGACCTGGGCAACTGTGGCTGCGAACTCGCATGTGGCAATTTTGGGGTGCGCAGACGCCACGGGCGTCATAACGGTAACGATGGACGCAACAGCCAAGTCGGTGGCCTTCACGTTAACGCCCGCAGTCAGCGCGAACGGCCCTGTGACCTGGGTTTGCGCGACTGGCACCTCCACCACCTTCAAGTACGTCCCGTCCCAGTGTCGTCAATAATGTCGATGTGATGGCATAGGGACTGCTCTACTCTAGTCCCGGACCTAGCGAAGCCCCTCTTACAGAGGGGCTTCGTCTTTTGGGAAGCCCGTCACTTAGTGCTTCGGTCGGATGTGCAAACATCCCCGGGGATTTGACATTGATTGGCGGTCCCTGTCGGGTAGACTAGGGCGTTATCATTAACGGGGTTGTTGCACGTAAGTCCATGAATGAAAACGCTTCTCTGGTAATGAACGCCGCCCGTGCGGGCCTGGGCGGCCTGCCACAGCGTCTCGTGCAGGACGGAGTCGTGGACGAACCGGGCATGCATGCCGCACTCCAGGCGGCCACTGATAAGCGCACTAGTTTTGTCACGCAACTGATTGCCTCGGGAGCCGCCAGCGCACGGGATATCGCAGTCGCGGCCGCGAGCGAATATGGCGTCCCGCTCTTTGATCTCAATTCGCTGAGCGTAGATCTCGACACCCTGAGGGTGGTGTCTGACAAGCTATTGGTCAAACACCGCGTTTTGCCGCTGTACAAGCGTGGTAAGCGCCTGTTCTTAGGTGTGGCCGACCCCACCAACTTACACGCCATCGACGAGATTAAGTTCCAGACGGGTCTGGCTGTCGAAGCCATTGTCGTCGAAGACGACAAGCTTCAGAAAATGCTCGACAAAGCTATCGAGCAGGCCGACACCTCGATGCCGAACCTCGGCGATGAAGAAGGCGTGGATCTCGACGCCCTGGAAGTCAGCGGCGGCGAAGATGAGCTCGACGCGGCGGTGTCGCGCGACGACGTCGAGGATGCGCCGATTGTTCGCTTCGTCAACAAAGTGATGCTCGATGCCATTCGGCGCGGCGCGTCGGATATCCATTTCGAACCGTACGAGAAGATCTTTCGCGTTCGCTTGCGTATGGATGGTGTGCTAAAGGAAATCGCTCAGCCGCCCGTGCAGCTGGCCGGCAAGATCTCAGCGCGTTTAAAGGTGATGTCGCGCCTCGACATTGCAGAGCGACGCGTTCCGCAGGATGGACGAATCAAAATGCGGTTGTCAAAGACCCGCGCAATAGACTTTCGCATGAGCACATGTCCTACGTTGTTTGGCGAGAAGATCGTATTGCGAATTCTCGATTCCTCTCAGGCCATGCTCGGCATTGACTCGCTGGGCTATGAACCCTTTCAGCGCGAGTTGTACTTGAAGTTCCTAGCCAAACCTCAAGGCATGATTCTGGTGACCGGCCCTACCGGCAGCGGCAAGACGGTGTCCCTGTACACGGGCTTGCATATCCTCAACAAGGAGGACACCAACATCTCGACTGCCGAGGACCCGGCGGAAATTAATCTGCCCGGCGTCAACCAAGTCAATGTTAACAATAAGGTGGGTCTCACTTTTGCCGCGGCGCTACGCTCGTTCCTGCGCCAAGATCCGGACGTGGTAATGGTCGGCGAAATCCGTGATCTGGAGACTGCCGAGATTGCGATCAAGGCGGCACAAACAGGCCACCTCGTGCTCTCAACGCTCCACACCAATGACGCACCGCAAACCTTGACCCGGCTGATCGACATGGGCGTCAAGCCCTACGCGATCGCCACCTCCGTTAGCCTGATCATTGCGCAGCGTCTGGCGCGCCGCCTGTGCAACACCTGCAAGCAACTTGCCGATGTGCCCGCCGAAGCGCTGCGAAAAGAAGGGTTCCAAGAGACAGATATCGCCGCGGGCATTAAGATTTATATTCCGCGCGGGTGCCAAAATTGCACCGATGGGTATAAGGGTCGAGTGGGCATTTATCAGGTCATGCCCGTAACCGAGAGTATCGGCCGGATCATCATGGGCGGCGGAAATGCCATTGATATCAACGATCAGGCCACCAAAGAAGGCGTATGGGATCTTCGCCGGTCTGGCCTGGAGAAAGTCAAGGCGGGAATGACCAGCCTCGACGAAGTCAACAGCGTCACAGTCGAGTAATTACTTATGGCCCAAGCGAGTAGTGCAATCCGAAATGTCAAACAGGACGTGGCCTTTAGTTGGGAGGGGCGCGATCGCAAGGGCCAAAAGGTGACCGGCCGCACGGTCGCGAACAACGAGCAAGCGCTGCGCGGTGAGCTGCGGCGCCAAGGGATAGCCGCCACTCGCATCAAACAGCAATCCTCCAAGAGTAGCCGTGGCGGAAAAGTCAACGCCGGCGATATCGCCATCTTCAGCCGCCAGCTTTCCACAATGCTCGGTGCCGGTATTCCGCTGGTTCAAGCCTTTGAGATTATCGGTGCCGGCCACGAAAAGCCGTCAATGCGGCAATTGGTTCTAGGTATCAAAAGCGACATAGAGGGGGGTACATCGCTGCACGAGGCACTCGCCAAGCACCCGTTGTATTTCGACAGGTTGTATGTGAATTTGACGGAGGCGGGCGAACAAGCCGGCGCCCTCGAATCGCTACTAGACAAAATTGCAACCTACAAGGAAAAAACAGAGGCGATTAAGAAAAAGGTAAAGAAGGCGTTGTTTTATCCGACCGCAGTATTGGCCGTGGCAATTATAGTAACGCTCGTTCTGTTAATCTTTGTAATTCCGCAGTTTGAGACCCTTTTTAAGAGCTTTGGTGCCGACCTACCCGCCTTTACGCGCATGGTGGTAGGCATGTCGAGATTTGTTCAGGACAGGGGAATTTTCCTGGCGGCTGTCGTCGGTGGTACAGTATATGTCTTCGTCTACTTCAAAAAGCGCTCACGCAAACTCAATGAATTCTTGGATCGCGCCTCGCTAAAAGTTCCAATTATCGGCCCCATTCTCACCAAAGCAGCCATCGCGCGTTTCGCGCGCACGCTCTCAACCATGTTCTCTGCAGGCGTGCCGTTGGTTGAAGCGCTACAGTCCGTGGCCGGAGCCACAGGTAATATAGTTTACGAAACAGCCGTTATGAAGATGCGCGACGAAGTCGCCACCGGTCAGCGCCTGCAGCGCGCTATGGAGAACACCGGCATATTTCCGAATATGGTGGTACAGATGATAGCGGTAGGCGAAGAATCCGGCTCGCTCGATACGATGTCGGGAAAAGTAGCCAGCTTCTACGAGGAGGACGTAGACGCCGCCGTCGACGCAATGTCAAGCTTACTAGAGCCGTTGATCATGGTAATTCTGGGCGTCTTGGTCGGCGGACTTGTCATTGCCATGTATCTGCCAATCTTCAAGCTCGGTGCCGTTGTCTGACGGCGAGCGCGTAGCAATGTTCGCCATGGTGGCGCAATCGCGCGCAGCGTTTGTTGGCCTGGCCCTGCTGGTTGGGCTTCTTGTCGGCAGCTTTCTCAATGTCGTAATTCATCGTCTGCCGTTGATGCTCAACCGACAATGGCGCCAACAGTGCACTGAACTAGATCCCGCCGGAGTGGAAAACACTTCCCCCGAGCCCGCCTTCAATTTGCTTACCCCGGGTTCCCACTGCCCGTCCTGCAAGGCCAGCATCAGTGCCATGCAAAACATCCCATTGATTAGCTGGCTGGCCCTGCGCGGCCGATGTGCGGAATGCCGGAGTCGGATTAGCGTTCGATATCCGGTCATCGAGCTGCTCACAGGCCTGATGAGCGCCGCCGTGGCATGGAAGTTTGGCTACAACTGGCAGGCCGGAGCGGCGCTGCTGATTACGTGGTTCCTGGTCGCGCTTGCCGGTATTGACATGGATCACCAATTGTTGCCTGACTCCCTAACTCTGCCACTTTTGTGGGCCGGGCTGATTGCTAGTCTATTCTGGGTGCCCACAGAATTGCACCCACTGCCGGTCAGTCCCGAGAATGCAATCATCGGTGCCGCTGCGGGTTATCTGAGTCTTTGGACAATCTTTCACCTCTTCCGTCTGGCAACCGGCAAAGATGGAATGGGGTATGGCGACTTCAAGTTACTCGCGGTTTTTGGCGCATGGTTGGGTTGGCGCATGCTATTGCCCATAGTGCTGTGTTCGGCAGCGGTGGGCGCGGTAGTAGGCGTCATGCTGATATTGAGTGGAAATCGTGAACGCAGCGTTCCCATACCCTTCGGGCCATTTCTGGCCTCCGCGGGTTGGCTTGCAATAATGTGGGGACCTGAATGGATAACGCGCTACTTGGGGCTTTTCGGACAGGCCTAACATCTAACTGATGGATACGAGACAGCCCTGGCGCCTGGGGCTAACCGGAGGAATCGCCAGCGGCAAGTCTACGGTCGCGGCCCACTTCGCCGCCCTGGCCGTGCCGATAGTCGATCTGGACGAGATCGCCCGCGAAGTTGTCGCGCCGGGAACTATCTTGCTTACACGCGTGTTCGAGCGCTTCGGGCCCGACGTTCAGTTGCGCGATGGGAGCCTGAATCGGCGCGCGTTGCGAGACATCATTTTCGCCAATCTGCTGGAACGCCAAGCGCTAGAGGGCATGCTTCACCCGGCCATTCGGGCGCTGGCGGACGCGCGCACCGGATCGGCTGGAGGTCCCTATCAGATCATCGTGGACCCGCTTATCGCGGAAATCGGCACGGCGCGGCGCTATCAGCGAGTACTGCTGGTGGATTGCGATGAGACCCTGCAGCTAGCGCGACTTCGCCAACGCGATGGCTGCAGCGAAGCGCAGGCGGCAGCGGCCTTAGGCGCCCAAGCCACGCGTGCCACACGTCGCGCTATTGCGGACGACATACTGGAGAACAATGGCAATACTGCGGCGCTGGCGCAGCAGGTGAACCAGCTGCACGTTCGATATCTGAACCTGGCCGCAGCAATTCATTAATATTCCATTTACGTCCGACGATTTTCTCAAGCACAATAGCGCCATGACCAATATAGAGCTCGGCGGCGATACCATCAATGCGCCCTTGGCAGACGCTGAGTCCACCGTATATGAGCAGCCACTCAATGAGCGACTGCGTACCTTTTTGCGCCTGGATTTTCTGTACAGTCAGGCCATCTACCACAACGACAAGGCCAGCTCCTGGGGAAGTCGGGCGGCTATGACCAGCCTGATTGACATGCTGGCCATCGCCACTCGCGGCGATGTGCGCAGCGACGTGCTCAAAGAGCTCGAGCGCAATATTACCCATCTGGCCGAGTACCAGAGCCATCCCAACATCGACGTTGCGCGCCTGCGAGCGCTGGTTGGCAACCTTCAGCGACTCCGGACGGACCTCGGATCAGCCGGCGCCGCGTGGTTGCAGCCGCTGCGCGATTCGGAATTTCTCGCGGCCATCAAGCATCGGAGCGCCATTCCTGGCGGCACCTGCGAGTTCGACTTACCGGACTACTATTTCTGGCTTAATCAACCCGACAGCTTGCGCATGCCCACCTTCGTGCGCTGGCTGGGACTGCTACGACCTCTGTGCGACGCGATCGCCGAATTGCTGTGGCTAACCCGCCAAAATGGCCGCGCCAGCGAACAGCTGGCTGGGAGCGGCGTTTTCAACATCAATTTTGATCGGGATACTCCCTACCAGCTGCTACGTATCACACTTCCCGCAAACACACAGCTATATCCGGAAATAAGCGGCAGCCACTACCGATGCAATCTCCGCTTTCTGGAATGGCCAGCCGTTGATAGCCGCCCCAAGCAAACCGCTTTGGACGTCAAGTTCATGCTGACCTGCTGTCCCTGACACTCTGGAGATCGACGCCAGTTAAGGACCGCCTCTAGCATTAACCAAATGGGCAAAATAGTGCCCCCGACTGCGGCCACATTCCAGGCGCAATGACCTATCGGCAACGCTGTGGGCGGCGCCAATCTCGTAGATTGGATCACCCGTTATCGGGCTGAAAAACCGGATCGTATCCTCCCTCACCCACGCAACAATGTCGGTATTGGGGTAGCGCCGCGATCCGGTTCCGCCGATCATTTCCGTGTACGGACGGCGCGGTTGAAACAGTTGCGGGCACGCGTCTTCAATTCTATCGAAAGCCAGATCGTCGAGGGACTTTAGGTATTGCTGCCGGTTGCGAGTCTCCGCTCCAGGTACTACGCGGCAAGTGGCAAACGACTTGGCCTCACGTGTCAACTCGGCCACCGTGCCATCGCGCGTGCGCACATTCTGCATCATTAATGGCAGATGGCTCGCAACGATATTGTTGCAATCCGTATCGTCCAAATGCAGCCCGAATCTCGCCAGTACGTCGTCGGTACGGTCCCTGTTATCGCGCAACCAGCCCGGGAAATCCCAGGGCCGGCCGTTCTCAAGTAATACGCGCAGGTGAGGCGAGTACCGATTTATCAATGCCAATGTACGCTGGCCGTTGGCGCCAAACTGACCGAATGACAACTGTCCCGAGACGTTAATCAACCCCGAGCCTTTGGCAAGGTAAGGGGCCAAAAAAGAGTTGCTTTCCACGCCTATGGTTAAGAAAAGATTTGGTTGCTCCGCTAGCGCCGGAGGCACGTCGATACTTAGCCACGGTCCTTTCCAGCCGACGTAGGGATCCCAGCGGAAATCCGTGCCGTAGGCCAACTGGGCCAGCTGCGCAGCAAATAGTGCACTCAATGCATAGTCGCGCATCTTCGGCCGCGCGACCAGGATTCGAAACACCATCGCGACCACCAAAACTGCCGCGACACTAGCCATCGGCAGGAAATACCGACCATTGCCTGAACCCTTTAGCCATATTGCCCAGTCGACGGCGAACGCACCGCCCAGCGCCATCAACACCCGCTTGCTGGGATCCATTCCGGAGACTGCGCGGACGCTATCTTTGGCAGCGAATCGCCAGCGTTTCCAAACTGCAGTCAAGACCGCGACAACGGCAAGCAATACTAGAATCGCATATCGCAAGTCCGGAGCACGCAGCTCCTCCTGCACCAAGTACATCGGCTTCATAATCGTAAAGGGTCGCCAAAAAGCCTCTGCCCAAGACCAGGGAATAAAGCGATGATGCAAGATGGGCTCGGTCGTGTATTCGGGTGATCTAAACAGCCCATTCATTAGGGGGAAGAACGGGTTCCCGAAGTTGCGGTAGAGCTGGTAAGCCCAGGGCGCAGCCACGACCGCCCCAGCCAGTAGGCCTGCGACAAAATAATAGCCGACGCTCCTCGCTCGACTTTTCCAGGGAACCGGCGCCGCGGCGAGGATCACCGTACCGGCAAGCGCATGCACGGCGTTGGTTAACTTAAATGCCGTTGCCACGCCCAGTAATATCCCCGCGAACACTACGCGGCCATTACCAGGACGCTTTGCGGCACCGGCCAACAGTAGCCATCCACCGAGCGCCAGCTCCGCCGTGGTGATGTCGGCATAGCTTGACCCCACCTGCTGCAACAGGATGGGATTTAGCAGCGCCAGTGCCGCCGCACAGCTACCATAGGCCATGCGGGTTCGCAGGTCTTCGGTCGGACAAACACACACAGCTAATTCAAAACTCATCCAAAGGATAAGGCAATGCACCAAGCCGAGCAGACTACTGACCACCAGCGCCGGAAGTTGGGTCTGTACCAAAGCGTAGAAGGGTGCGTAAATGTACGGATTCTGATAGGCCTGTGGACCCGCTGCAAAATAGTCCATCGAGAAGCGATCGTGGAGGGCACTGAACCCAGCGTACACGTGATAGTTCAACGTGTCCGACGACAAATCCATGCCGCGCAACAAATTATTGGCCAACGCCAAAAATGTCAGTGAAAGTAGGATGGCGAGCTTGCTGCGCCGATAGCCCAGCATCGTAATTCCCACGCCGCCTGGCTCCGCAAGGCGAGCGCACATGGCCGCAGTTGTAGAATTCATTCGATTCCCGATTGGCGGTGTTGGTTCATTCGACCTGCCCGCTAGTGGCTCGCACGCCGATAAACTCCAACAGGAAAGACGCAAAGACAATCTCCGCCCCAGTGATCATCAAGGTGACCGATGGGATCGCCACGCGCATCATGGTCGTGGGGTTGAGGGCCGAAAGGTGTGCATGTGCCCAGCTGGTTACGGAATGGACGGCGAGCCCAAATCCCGCGAAGCAAAGCGCAGATCCAAGCAGGATGCCGCGATCAAGCGTAAAGACCCGCAGGAACATTTCTAGCCGGCGGGTCATAGGCAGCAGCTTTTTTAACACGCCCACGGTCCGCGCCAACAATGAGAACAGAGTGAGCTGCACGCCGAGCACCGTAGCTCCGGCCGCGTAGAGCATCGTGTGAATATCGAATCCGACGCCATGGACTATGATTGGGCCGCGAAGAATAGCAAGTTCCGCCGCGCTACCCAGCGCGATCAAGCAAAGGCCCGGGTACAGCATTAGCCAGCGTGGGCTGAGCATGAGCATCAGCCGCAAGTGGCGCCAGCCATCTCGCCAACTGCGTAAGTGCGGCGGGCGATCACGTCCATCCTTGACCAATGTCGTGGGAACCTCGCAGACGCGCAGCCTGGCGTTAACGGAATTAAGAATCATCTCGGTTGCGAATTCCATGCCTGGGGTGTGGGTCCGCATACTGGTCCACGCCGATCGACGCAGTGCGCGCATACCGCAGTGAAAATCGCCTATGGGAGCACCATGCAGGGCCCGAGCTATCCACGAGAGCACCGGGTTGCCAAAATAGCGGTGCAGGGGCGGCATTGCGCCCGGCCCAATACCACCCCTAAATCGATTGCCAACAACCAGATCAGCGCCCGCCTGCAAGCGCTCTATATAGGGTCCCATGCCAGACCAGTCGTAGGAATCGTCGGCGTCTGCGATCACTACGAATTGGCCGCGCGCAGCCTCGATCCCCTGCATCAGCGCCGCGCCGTAGCCACGAACGCTTTGATGCACAATTCGGGCGCCCAGCACCAAGGCAATCTCTACCGATTTATCCGTCGAACCATTGTCGGCGACCACGACCTCGCCACTGATACCCAATGATTTGAAGCAGTGCTGAGCCTTTTGTATGCATTTAGCCAGCGTTTGCTCTTCGTTCAGACAAGGCATTACGGCCGACACCAGGGGCGCCGCCTTGGCGCCGTCCGGCGTCTGGGTTTGCTCAGCGCACACAATCTGCTGCGCGTCGCGCAGCCACTTGCTCGATGACATCCGTGTACTGGTCCAGAGTTTGATCCCACGACCATAGCCCGGAGGCCCGCGTCGCAAATGTGGCGCGTGTCGCAGAGTGCAAAGGATTATGTAAGCAATGTGTCAATTCCAAGCTCCAGTGCACGAAATCAGATTCCGCGCCAGTCACTGGCAGGCCCCTCAGGGCGTCGGCCAATTCGGGGCAGGCGGTAGCGACCTCCTCAGATACCAATGCGGGCAACCCGCAGGTCAGCGCCTCCTGAACCACCAAGGGAAAGCCTTCGCCATAGCTCGGCAGGAGCAAAACGTCAGCGGAGCGGTACCAGCGCCCGAGCTCGCGAGCACTTATATGACCCAATACTCGGACATTTCCGTGCCCCCCCGAGGTGGGGTCAATGGGCCCGGAACCCGCAAAAATAAACGTGCACTCCGGAAAGTGGGCCGCCAGTCGCCGCATGAGCCCAATGCCCTTCTTCGCCACAAATCGACCCACGAACAGCGCCACGGGATTCGATCCCAACTCGAGGTCCCGGCGTAGGCCGTCACGTTCCGCTACTGACGGGGCCGCGAAGTTAAGGGTATCAACACCATTGGGAATGTAAACGGCCTTGGCAGCCAAACCGCTCTGTCGTCTCTCGAACCAAGAGCGCACCGCGCGGCTTATGAACACTACGCGATCGGCGCCACCCATGGCCCAGCGGGTTGCTGTGGCGTTGCCAAGTCTAACCAAGCTGTGGGCAAACGGATTGCGATACGGCACATCCCCAATATGCTGAATCAGTATGATGGGCTTGCCCATGCCGCGTGCCCTCGCCATGGCGCACAAGTGCGGCACATAGAGCGTGTCTTGGACGATGAGCAGATCGCAAGTGGCAATGGTGCGTCTAAGTTCACGAAGTGCGCTCGGTCGCCACAACGGAAAGGGAATCCCGGTGCATCGCTCGATCCCGTTCCAGGCCGACATCGGCCGGATTGCCAGCCGCCCCGAGCCCGCGGGGGTTGCATCGCCGCTGGCCGCCATCCAGGTCACTGCCAGTCCCCGGCTTGCCAGCCCTCTCGCCAACGCCCCCGCCACCACTTCGACGCCGCCGCCGTGCGCCTCGAAATACGCCGATAGCATCAAGACCCTCAAGGGCATGGTCAATTGTCGCGTAATCGCGCCGTCAGCAGGTACACCGCCGCATTATTTGCAGCAACTGCAGACGGCGTAATCGCATCCTCTAGCCGCATACGCGCATACATGAAAAGACATAGTGCAGCGCCCAATATACGGCCCGGTATGCCCAATCGATCGGCCAGGTGCCAGTAGGCCAGCGTACGGAACTGCGTGGTCCAGGCGAGTGGGCCCACCAATGCCCGCATGCTCGTGACCTCGAAGCCGCGCGACTCCAATTCCTTGGCCAATCCATCCCGCGTCCAGCGACGAAAATCCGTTGGGTGTGGGTGGTATAGCCAGGTGCCGTGAGTCGACAGCAATAGCCGCCCCTGCGGTTGCAAAAGACGGCGGCATTCGCCTAAATAGTCGTCCAGCGACCAGACGTGCTCGAGAACTTGGAAAGAGCCCACAACATCGGCGCTGCCCGAGGGCAGCGTAGTCTTGCAATCCGAGCTAATTATCTGATCTACACCAGGCCCGGCGTCCAGATCACAACCCACATAGGCACTGCCCGAGTGCTCTACGAGCGGGCGATAAGGGGAGCAACCACATCCAAGATCGACCAATGTGCGGCCGTGGCCGAGCAGCCCAGCATGCGCCAACGACCCCAAATCCAGCTCCAATCCTCGCGCCAACCGTCGTAATGTATAGGCATCATGTCGCCACAATGGCGGTCGCCCCCGAATGCTGTCGTTCATGTGCACAGTATGCCATCTGATTCGGTCGACGTGCGCAACGTACCAACCTTGTGGCAAGCCCGTACATTCTTATTGATTGGTTGAATCTGTTACGCTCCGATCAACCCGCTCGTATAACGCCACGTACTGAAGTCTATTGGTCAGCGCCCCGAGCACACCACGATGCACGTAGGCTGGGTGTACGTAGTGGAGTCGGCGCCATCCGTCCTCACAAATGATCAATTCCCATTCATTGCGATTTTGGTAGTGATGCGGGGAGGGAATCCCAAAGCGGCGATTCCCCAGATCGTCCAGAACCGCCAGAATCACACGATCAATAGCTCCCTGGGCGGTGTGATCCTTGATCAACAGGTATCGCCTCGTTACCCTCAGCAATTCCTTGAGGATTTGCGGTGGATCGGCGCAGTGATGCACAACGTCCACGCTGTAACATAAATCGAAACTCCGGTCCTCGAAGGGCAGTCGGTCACCGCTGTAAATGACCGGCTCAACCTCCACGACGGTTCGGCGCTTAACGTCAATCGGCAGCAGCTCATCGGCGTGACGTTCGGCGATCATGCGTGCCGCGAACCAACCATCACCGCTACCAAAATCCAGCACGCGCCGTTGCCGACCGATTCGCATTAGTTCATTTTGCAAAAGAGTCCAGGTTCGCTCACGGTAACGGTTACGGGTAGGAATCACGGTTCAATAGCTTTCATAGTGTGGCTGGCAATTCGCGCACCCGGGCACTGTACGCCGGCCGCGCGCTTGATAATATAGTTGCGCCTCAGCATATGGAAGCAATTCGGAGTCTGTATGACCGAACCAACCGACGCACGCCTGGCGGCCGCGACGCGCTTACCTTGCCCTACTTGCAGGCGCGGCATTTTGTGGAACGATGAGTTCCCGTGGCGGCCATTTTGCAGCGAGCGTTGCAGAATGGTGGATTTAGGGACCTGGCTTACGGGCGGTCATGCCATACCCGGCGAGTCTGTGGACATCGCGCCGGAATCGAATGATGGATACAACCTAGATCGCAATTCTTCCGAATAACCCAACCAGCGACGGTCGCGCAGTCGGGCGACCGCGCTCACGCCCCAGTAATCCCTACGTACTTGATACCGATGCGCCCAGTATCGTCGATGCGATTGAGAAGCATGGGTCCAGCTCCAGCTGCAAAGTATTCGTCGACCGCCTTGCGCGCGCCCTGCCAGTGACCATAGTCGTCGATGATCAGTACGCCTCCGTTCGAAAGTCTCGGGTAGAGCATCTCGAGTTCCGTGCGCGTCGATTCGTACCAGTCGGTATCGAGACGCAATATGGCGATGGAGGCGGGGAGATTGGCGGGATCACGCAGGGTCTGTTTGACCGGCCCTTGCACGAAACGTGTGAGTCCGCTCGGGTATCCGGTTGTAGCCATGTTCGCACGAACTTCGGCGAGCGTGGCCCGACACCAATCATTTGCACCGTCGGCCCGACGCAAGCGCAACCACGTACGCCGGGCCTCAGTACCGTCCGCAGACTTGAGATCATCGACGCCGGGAGCGGTCATGCCGGCGAAAGTGTCATAGAGCCATATCTGTCGGTCTGCCGATCCTGCGTCGCGCAACGTGAGTGCGGCCGCCATGGCGGCGCCACCGCGCCAAACCCCACATTCGACAATGTCGCCTGGTACGTGCGACCGCACCACGTGACGCACCGCATTGATCAGGGCCCACTGCCGCTCGGGGCTGGTCATCGTATAGTCGCGTACTCTGCGCAACGTGTCGAGGTCGCTGGCGCTGGCCTCCGGCACCGCTCCGGCCGCGGCCAGACTGGGTACTAAGCGCCAGCCAGCGGACTCGAGCGCGCGCGCCGCGGTCGCAAGGAGGTTTCTAAGCATGAGTATTGAATCGCAGCAGAGTAATGCCAAACGCACCCACCGCCAAGCTTTGGCCTTCCTCGCGATCGGCGGTGTCTGCTATCTGCTCGGACTGACCACGCTGATTGCGCTCGTGTCCGGACTGGGTATCCACTACCTGGTGGCGAATCTGGCGGCCATGGCGGTCAGCTATCCGGCCGGGTATCTGCTGAATCGACATTGGAACTTCAGATCGCGCCGCCCCATCGGGGCAGAAGTTTGGCGTTATGTTCTCGCTAATGCAGGCACTTTTGCCTCGGCGTTCGGCTCCATTGCGCTCATGGTAGGGTTCCTGCACGTGAATTACATCGCCGCAAATCTGATTGCCACGGCGGGCCAGACGGCGGCCAACTTTGCGCTGGCAAAATGGTGGGTGTTCACGCCTGTTCCGTCTCAGACGGTACCCACATAGCGGCAGCGTACCGCATGGTGGCGGTTAGGAGGACGCGTAGACACATTGTCGCAGATGCTGCCCCACTCGGGTCGCGCACGCAATGTGAGATTTTGTGGGCATCTTTACTCTCGCATCAGTTAGTGCGACGCCAGTCGCGTATACACACGCCTAATCCAGCGGCAACCCCCCCTGCTTCACCACCGCCCGCAGCACAAAACTCGAATCCACCCGCGCCACACCCGGTAGTTTGGTGAGCACTTTGCTGTGCAGACGCTCGAAATCCGTGGCACTGCGCGCCACCACCCGTAGCATATAGTCTGATTCACCGGTGGTCAGGTAGCACTCCGCCACCTCCGGCACCCGGCACACCGCCGCCTCGAAGGCGCCCAGATCTCGATCCGTCTGACCCTTGAGCGTGATGCGCACCACGAAGCTGACACTGATGCCGATCTTCAGTGGATTGAGTACTGCGGTGTAGCGCTCGATGACCCCGGCTCCCTCGAGCAATTTCACGCGCCGCAGGCACGCAGACTCGGACAAACCCACGCGCCCGGCAAGTTGCGCGTTGGCCATGCTGCCGTCGCGTTGCAGCTCGGTGAGGATGCGCCGGTCAGTGCGGTCAATCTGCATAATCTGCGAGTTTAGATCACTTTCTTCGCATATTCTGCCACATATGTACCGATTCTAAGCGCCTTTCGCAGATCCCTGCGGCGCGCGCGGTGCACAATACCTAGCAAGAGCATAACCTTTGGGGGACTACAAGCCATGCGTATCGGTGTACCGTCGGAAGTCAAAGTGCATGAATACCGGGTCGGATTGATGCCGGCCTCTGTACGGGAACTGGTCGATGGTGGCCACAGCGTCGCCGTGCAAAGCGGCGCGGGCGCGGGTGTCGGCTGCAGCGACGAGGACTACCGCAGCGCCGGCGCCCAGATCCTAAAGGGTGCCGAAGCCGTCTTCGCCGCCTGCGACATGGTGGTCAAGGTCAAGGAGCCCCAAGCCGCCGAGTGTGCCCTGCTGCGGCCGGGCCAAATTCTGTTCACTTACCTGCACCTGGCCGCCGACCGCGCTCAGGCTGAGGCGTTGATCAAGTCCCGCGCCGTAGCCATCGCCTACGAGACGGTCACCTCTCCCGATGGCACTCTGCCCCTGCTGGTCCCCATGAGCGAAGTTGCCGGGCGCATGTCCATACAGGTCGGTGCCTATTACCTGCAAAAGGCGCAGGGCGGACGCGGCGTACTGCTCGGCGGCGTCGCCGGCATACCGCCCGCCAAGGTGGTGGTCATCGGTGGCGGTGTGGCCGGCACGCATGCGGTGGAAATGGCGCACGGCCTGCGCGCCGACGTCACGGTAATCGATCGCTCGCTCCCGCGCCTGCGCGCACTCGACGTGCAATTTCACGGTGCCATTCTGACCCTGTACTCCACGGCGGATGCCATCGAGCGCTCGGTGGCGGATGCCGACTTGGTTGTGGGCGCAGTGCTGGTGCCGGGCGCCGCGGCGCCCAAGCTGGTCTCCGAAGCCATGATCAAGCGCATGCGCGCCGGTTCCGTGGTCGTGGATATCGCCATCGATCAGGGCGGGTGCTTTGCCACCAGCCGGCCCACCACGCACGCCGATCCGGTCTATTCGGTGCATGGGGTCACGCATTATTGCGTCACCAACATGCCCGGCGCCGTCGCCCGCAGCTCGGCGCAGGCGCTCAACAATGCCACGCTCCCCTACGTGAAAGCGCTGGCCGACAAGGGTTGGGAAGCAGCGCTGGCCGCCGACGCGGGACTCAAAGCGGGACTGAACGTGGTCGATGGTCGGGTGGTGCATGCGGCCGTGGCGCGCGACTTGGGGTTGCCGCTAGCGGCTTAAGCCCTGTCGTTGAGGCGCTCACGAATTCTCGAGCGTAGCGAGCCAGGCCCGCATGAACGGGTCCTCGAACCGCCAGGTTGCCGTAGCTCCGGCCAGATCCTGGCGCAGGAAATGCTGCCGCTCGAGCGCCTCGAGCGCGCGCTGCATCGTAGTACGTGGCAGCCTGGCCCTGAGCGCCACCGCCGACAGCTCGAATCCCATTGGCTCCTCGCTCACAATCCGCAGCGTCTGTTTCTGGGCGCGCGTTAACTGGAGCCATCGTTGCAGGTAGCCGACGTGCTGCATTGAGACCACACGGCCCAGCGCCTTGTCTACGAGTTCAGCGGTAAGGTGCCTGCGCCGGTTATCCTGGATGAGCACCCAGCATTCGCTTGCAAGTTGCTGCACGTTATAGGGGACGTCCTCGCCCAGGTCGAGGATATGCTCGAGCGCGCCAGCGGCGATAGTCGCCCCTGTGGACTCGAATCCCTTGTGCAGGAATTCGACGAATGACGGGCGCGGGATAGGACCCAGATGCAGCTGGTCGCCGAGCTGCCAAAACGCGCGATTCGAAGTCGCTACCATTTCCGTCATCATCCGCGAGCTTGAGCCGGCGAACACATAGCCCACTGCCCGGTGCCTCTGCACGGCCGCACGAATCTGACGCTCCGCCTTCTCGCCCGCCTCTGCGACCACCTGCTGAAACTCGTCAATAACGACCAGCACGGGCCGACCGTCTTCGGCCGCTAATCGCTCGATGCCGTTCAAGACATCCGTGAGCAGTGGGACCGCACCCAGGCGGGTGCCTGGCTCTACGCCGACGGCGACGGTGATCTTGCCGTCTGACGGATCGAGGGTCAGGCTCGGCTTCAGCGCCACGAAGAATTTTTTGGCGATGGCCTGCGCCCGGTCGAGCGCAGAGGAGTACTTGCGCACGGCGCCGGCAAGCAGCGCCGCGGCCAGACTGCCGATATCGTCGAAAGCCTCGGCGTCATACCGAAGGACCACTTTGCCCGCCGCGGTGAGCTTGGCCTCCGCGGCCCACAGGATCGAGGTCTTCCCGAAGCGGCGCGGGCCTATCAGAAATAGGGTGCCACACTCCTCGCCGACGCGAACCACACGGGCAAGTTCGTCGACTCGATCAACGAGGACCTCGGCCTCGCGCCCGTAGCGGAACGGATTCCCTGGAAACTTGCGCTCGCTCAAGACGCCTCCACCTGCCGCACTTCCGCGTGCCGCATATTTGCGTCAGTGGAGTCTACGCTATATGCCTATAAATGCGCAACTTCTACCCTGTTCCAAACGACGCAGTTATGGGTGCCGCTAAAGTGCGTCCAGACAGCCCAGCCACCTAAGGCCGCCGGGCCTTCTCAATAATGGCCAGCAGCTCCTTTACCGCTAACAGATCTTTATCACGCCCCAACGTCTGCTTGGATTTAATCAGATCCTCGACCGCGATCACCCTCACCCGCCGCCCGAACAGATCAACTTCAACCGCCCGCTCGCGCACCTGCTCGTAGGCGCCTATTCCGGCAATGGACCCCAGAAAGTCGACGGGGCCCAGGTCGGTTTGAAGGTACAGATTATTGAGTTCAGCATCCAGCTCTGGATTATCAAGAAACGACAGCCGTTGAGATGTGAACCGATGCGTAGGATGGAGATCACGAAATGCATCGCGCAGTTTACCCACGTTCTCGCGGCTCAAAACGGCGCAAACGTCCAGATCTCGCGTCAGCAGCGCCGAGCCGTGCAGCATTGCCGCAAAGCCGCCGACAATGACAAACTCGACGTCAGCGTCGCAGAGCCGTTGCAGGAGTCGATTCAGTTCGGTCACGGAGCTCTCGTCCCGCCTTTTCCATTTCGAGCGCCAACTCCAACGCGACTTGATGCTGGAGTGCGCGTTGCTCGTGGGTGCAACGCAAACTCCCCTCCATGAGGCTCAAGTCAAACCCGGCGCGCTCCGCTGCATCGATTGCATTCATACGAGCGCTGCCCCTACCGCAGCTTGATCTTCCCCCCGCCCGGTATCGCCCCTCCCCCGATCTCGGGCACCACGATCCGCGAGCTGGCCTCGCGCCGGTACTCTCGCGCCTCTTCGATCGCCTGTTCGAGCGCCGCATGCACCGCCGCCGGAAAGCGCGTCAGCGCTTCATCGAGGGTCGTGGCGTCAATCTCGAAGGCCAGGGGCAGCACGCCGCCCGGCGTGAGCAGCTGGGTCTGCCCGGAGTAAATTACCGCCCGTAGCGGATCCGTCGCACCCTCGGCCGTCACCGGTATCAAACGCCGCAGTGTCCCGGCCTTACGGTCCGTGAACACCTCTTCCCGGTACAGTCCATTGCGATCGATCTGGATCTCGGGCATGCCCGCTTCAGTAGCCATCTGCTCATCCTCTGTCGTAGGTCCTAAAAATGTTTGTGCCGTTCAGCGTGGAGCCTCTCAACCACCGGCCAATCCGCGGGCAGCAAGTCGACACCTCGCAGCGCCTCCAGGGCCACCCATCGCAGCGCCTGCCCTTCCAGCCCCGTTGGGGTACCGGAGAAATGCCGCACCCGCCACACCGACAGCAGCACGCACCGCTCCGGGTAATCGTGCTGCACCTCCATGAAGGGCTCGCACTCCAGCGCTTCAATGCCGATTTCCTCCGCCAGTTCCCGTCGCAAGGCGCCCAGACTCGACTCGCCCACCTCGAGCTTGCCGCCGGGAAACTCCCACGATCCGGCCATGGTGGTGCCCGCCGGTCGCTGCGTGATCAGCACGCGGCCCACAGAGTCCGTCAGCACGGCAGCGGCCACCCGCACCATGGGCCTGAGCCGTTCCGCCGTCTGCTCTCCCAAGACTGCGCTCACGACTCCCCGGCCAGCGCGCCATGGCACTGCTTGTACTTGCGACCCGATCCGCACGGACAAGGCTCGTTGCGCCCCACCTTGCGATCCCCCCGCACAAAGGGCGTCACCGATCCCATGCCGCCCATGCCCGCCGCGTCGCCCATGCCGGCGCCGGCCGCTGCCGCGCCCGCAGCCGCCGCGGCGTGAGCGGCCGCCAACTCCGCCGCGTCCAATGCCGAGGGCAATTCCGCGTGCTGCGCCTGGAGCGCACGCATCAGCCGGTCACGCCGCTCGCTCTCTTCCCGGTCGATCTGCTCCTGCGTGCGCACTTCCACTGTGGTCAGACGCGAGGCCGTATCGAACTTGACGCGCCCGAGCATGGCAGTGAACAGGTCAAACGCCTCGCGCTTGTACTCGTAGCGATAGTCCTTCTGGGCATAGCCGCGCAGATGAATGCCCTGGCGCAGGTAGTCCATGGCCGCCAGATGATCGCGCCAATGCTGATCGAGCACGTGCAGCACCACGTCGCGCTCGACGTGTCGCATCAACGGTGCGCCGATCCGTGACACCTTACTCTCGTAACTGTCCAGCACCGCCTGCACCAGCGCCTCGCGCAGCACCGGTTCTTCCATGTCGGGAGTGGCCGCCAGTATCGCAGCGGCGTCCACGTGCACATTGAAATCACGCTGCAGCGCGTTGCCCAATCCTCCCAGGTCCCAATTCTCATGCGGCCCATTGGGAAGGTGCGCGTCGATCAGTCCTGCCGCCGCCTCGCGGAACATCCCTAGCACTGCACGACTCAGGTCCTGCGTCCCTAAGATCTCGGTGCGCTGCTGGTACACCACTTTGCGCTGATCATTGGCCACGTCATCGAACAGGAGCAGTTGCTTGCGGATGTCGAAGTTGTGCGACTCCACCTTGCGCTGCGCCTTCTCGATCTGGCGCGTGAGCATGCCGCTCTCGATGACCTCGCCCTCTTTCATGCCGGCCAGCTGCAACCAGCGCTTGGTGCGGTTCGGATCGCCAAAGATGCGCATCAGGTTGTCTTCGAGCGACAGATAAAAGCGACTCGAGCCCGGATCGCCTTGCCGGCCCGAACGACCACGCAGCTGATTGTCGATGCGGCGCGACTCGTGCCGTTCGGTGCCGATGATGTGCAGCCCGCCGGCCTTGATCACCGCATCGTGTCGCTCCTGCCAGGCCGTCCGCGCAGCAACGGCCAGCGCAGCGTCTAGCTCGCCCGCGCCGGCGCTCTCGCTCATCGCATGCAGTTCCGCTTCCCAGTTGCCGCCCAACACGATGTCGGTGCCGCGTCCCGCCATGTTGGTCGCGATGGTCACGGCACCCGGCCGTCCCGCCTGCGCCACCACATGCGCCTCGCGCTCGTGCTGCTTGGCGTTGAGCACCTGATGTGCGATGCCTTCCTTCTGCAGGAGACCGGCCAGGTACTCCGAAGTCTCGATCGACGTCGTACCCACCAGCACCGGCTGCGTGCGGGCCGAACAATCGCGAATGTCCGCGATAATGGCCTCAAACTTGTCCTTCTGCGTCAGGTACAGGAAGTCCGAATCATCCTTCCGAATCATCGGTCGGTGCGTCGGTATCACCACCACCTCGAGCCCGTAGATCTGCAGGAACTCGGGCGCTTCCGTATCCGCCGTCCCCGTCATTCCCGCCAACTTCCGATACAGGCGGAAGTAGTTTTGAAACGTAATCGAGGCCACGGTCTGGTTCTCTTCCCGTACCCGCACCCCCTCTTTCGCCTCCACCGCCTGGTGCAGCCCGTCCGACCAGCGTCGGCCAATCATGGTGCGGCCCGTGAACTCATCGACGATGATCACTTCGCCATTGCGCACGATGTACTCGACATCGCGCTTGTAAATCGCATGCGCGCGCAGCGCCGCGTTCAGGTGATGCATCAAACGGATGTTGGCCGCGTCGTACAGGCTCTCGCCCGGGAGCAGCAGCCCTCCCTCGAGCATCAGGGTCTCGACGCGCTCATGACCATCCTCGGTCAGGTGCACCTGCTTGCCCTTCTCGTCCAGCGAAAAGTCCCCGGGGCCCTCTTCCACGGCCTGGCGAGTCAAGCGCGGCACCAGTTTATTGATCTCCTGGTACACCTCCGTGCTCTCTTCCGCCGGTCCCGAAATGATCAGCGGCGTGCGCGCCTCATCTATAAGGATCGAATCCACCTCATCGATGATCGCGTACACCAGCGGCCGCTGGACCCGATCCTCCAGCCGAAAAGCCAGGTTGTCCCGCAGGTAATCGAACCCGAACTCGTTATTCGTCCCGTAAGTGATGTCGCAGGCGTAAGCCGCCCGCTTCTCGGCCGAATCCTGCTGGCCGCGGATCACCCCCACCGTCAGGCCCAGGAACCGATACACCGGCCCCATCCAATCCGCGTCACGCTGCGCCAGATACTCGTTCACCGTCACCACGTGCACGCCGCCGCCCGGCAGAGCGTTAAGGTACGCCGGCAACGTAGCCACCAGCGTCTTGCCCTCGCCCGTGCGCATCTCCGCAATCTTGCCCTGATGGAGCGCTAATCCGCCCACCAGCTGCACGTCGAAGTGGCGCATCTTCAGCACCCGCCGCGCCGCCTCGCGCACCACCGCGAAGGCCTCGGGCTGCAGAGCCTCGAGGTCCACGCCGGCCGCCAGGCGGGCGCGAAACTCCTCCGTCTTGGCCCGCAGCTGCTCGTCGCTCAAGGCCTCCAGGGCGGACTCAAAGCTCAATGAGGCCCGTACGGGCCGGGCGTAGCTCTTCACAAGCCGCTCATTGCGGCTACCAAACAGGCGAGTCAGGGCCTTGAGCACGAATACATCCTTTGGAGGCGGTTCAGCGAGCCGCGCATTCTACGGGTTGACACCCGTATGAGGAACCGGCTGCCCTTCTTGGGTCGCTACGGGCCCGGTATGGGCCCAAACGGCCCGATTTCAATGCCCGGTACGGAGGCTAATGCCCGATGAAGCTGATCGGGTTGATCTTTTGGCCGTCTTTGAGGACTTCGAAATGCACGTGCGGGCCCGTCGAACGCCCCGTCGAGCCCACCACCGCGATGGCCTGCCCACGCTGCACGGTGTCCCCCACCGCCACCAGCACCTTGGAGCTGTGCGCGTAGCGGGTGAAGTAACCATTCCCGTGGTTCACCTCCACCAGCACCCCATACCCCTCGCGCGGCCCCGCCCACGTCACCACACCCTGGGCAACGCTGAGCACATCCGAGCCCGCGTCGCTGGCGAAATCCACACCCTTGTGAAAGGCCTCTTCGCCATTAAAAGGGTCCATCCGCTCCCCGAAATAAGAGGAGATATACCCCCCCAACACCGGCCGACCCGTCGGGCGCACGTCCGCCGATAGCTCGCGCCCCAGCAGCACGTTCTCAAGGGCTGAGAACTGTGTGGTGCGAAAATCCAGCCGCCGGTCAAACTGGCTGATCATGGCCGACAGATCCGGGACTTCCGCCCCGCGTCCCGCCCCATCGCCGCCGGCCGCGCCGCCCTCCGGTCCGCCCATGGGCGGATCGTGATCAAAATCGAATTCGCTGCTGGTCAGGTTCGCCATCTGCGTCAGGCGCTTGCCCAATGCATCCAGTCTCACCAGGTGGGCATTGAGCATCCCGACGCGCACCGCCAACCCGTCAATCCGCTCCTGCAAGCGAGCCTTTAACAAGGCAACCTGCGCCCGCTCCTCCGCCACCGCGGCCGGACTCCCCAGCGCCCCCAGGCTCACGCCCTTGATCCCGACCTTGAGCCCCAGCGTAAAAACGCCCGCCATCACGGCCAGTCCCGTCAGGCCCAGCAAACTCAAGGTCAGCGGATGCGACAGGTTGAAATGCCGTGTCGAGCCTAAGCGCCTGGAAAAGAAGAATAAATTCACGAGGCCGGGCTTCCGCTCTGGTGGGTCTCGACTTGAGGCAATCGGGCTATCATGGCT
>Ga0075017_100000434_pt1 | contig 23100 bp, 29 predicted proteins | sample AleBraG_ABR_2012_FD_71475 | JGI IMG/M metagenome (GOLD analysis project Ga0075017, IMG submission 71475) | Freshwater sediment microbial communities in response to fracking from Pennsylvania, USA - Alex Branch Run_MetaG_ABR_2012 | ecosystem: Environmental > Aquatic > Freshwater > Creek >... | reverse complement strand
GTTCGGTTCCTTGTGATGGGGCGAAAGGCGCTATTGCAGCCTCGCGTAGTCCGCTTTCGCTTGCTTGTAGATGGGGATGTCGGGGTCGGCGTCTTTCCAGAGCGTGAGGAAATCTTTGTAAGCGGCGAGCGCCCGGACGCGGGCGGCATCGGCATCCGCTCCCTTACACCGCTCTACTTCGGCTGGATAGGCGCTGCGATGTGTCGGTGGATTGCTTCGGAGTAGTTCGTAAAATGGGTGGCCTCAGCACGATCAGGCGGGGCTCACGCCGTATGCATCCAGCACATCCCGCAGGGTCACGATGCCTTCCAACTTGTGCACATCCGCACGGTTCACTACGGGCAAGATTTCGATCTGATTTGCGCCCATGCGCTCAAGCGCCAAGTCGAGCCCCTGATCGGGGTGGACGTGCGGAAAAGCCAGCGCATCCACCAACTCACCGAGCTTCTTATCCGCACCTTCGGCCGACTCGCGCTCCAGCCGTGCTTGATTGATCACACCAATTACACCTCGTTGATCCGTCACGAGCCACGTTCGCAACCCACTTGATCGAACCTGTTCCATGGCGTCCCGAACCGTGATTTCGGCAGGCATCAACTGGCTCGCAATCTGCATGACTTTCACAACCCGATGCCGACCGTGTCGTCGGTGCGTCTCCGCCGTCGGCAGGTGAATGCCGTCCTGTACTGCCAAGGCTTCGTAGATGGGCTCGTGTTGCAATCGTGAAGCAATGAAGAGACTCACCAGATTGGCAATCATCAGCGGAACGATCACAGCATAGTCCTGCGTCATCTCAAAGATCATCAGCACCGATGTCATGGGAGCGCGCACAACCCCCGCGAACACCGCCCCCATCCCAACTAATGCGTAAGCTCCCGGCGTCGCAGTATAAGTGGGGAACAAATGATGCGCCACAGTCCCTACCGTGCCTCCCAACATCGCGCCAATAAACAAGGACGGCCCAAAAATACCACCCGCGTTGCCCGAAGCATAACTGGCGGTGACAGCGATAAGCTTCAATACCACCAGCAGCACCATCAGGTTGAACGCCATCCTTCCGTTCAACGCGTCGCCAACAAACCCATAACCTACGCCCAGAACCTGCGGCACAAACCAGCCCATCAGCCCGACCAGCAACCCGCCCGCTACTGGTTGAAACCAAAGCGTGTTCTGCGGGAGTCGTAGGAAGCGCGCCCGCATACCGAGCAAGAGCTTGGTGAAGGCCGCCGAAATCACACCGCCAGCCACGCCGAGCACCGCATAGACCGCAAACTCCATTGGATGGACGAGTAGATATTGCGGAACCTTGAACAGGGGATGATCGCCGAGCAACATGCGCAGAACCATCCACGCAGTTGCCGAGGCTAGTACCACCGCGCCCATCACTGGCGCGTGGAGATCGCCGACGATCTCTTCGAGCGCAAACAGCACCGCTGCCAGAGGCGTGTTAAACGCGGCTGCAATGGCCGCCGCCGCTCCCACCGGGATCAGATTCTTCACTTGCTCGGAGCGCAGCCCGAGGAGGCGTCCCAGCACGGAAGCTATGCCCGCGCCGACTTGAACCGAAGGCCCCTCGCGCCCCAACGGGATTCCGCTGGCGAGCGTTGCCGACGTGCAGAAGAACTTGCCCAACACGGTGCGCAGTGTGATGCGGCCTTCGCGGGCGAACAACGCAGCCTTGGTCTGCGGAACGCCGCTGCCTCTGGCATTGGGGAAGTAGCGGTACAGCAAGTAGCCGATGCCGAGCGAGCCCACGACGGGAAATAACAGACGCCGCCACGGAGCGCCGCCCACCGGATACAGCCGCATCCCCAATCGCTCCGTCAACACGATGAAAGCGACGACCGCCAACCCTGTTAATGCGCCGATCACCAGCGCCAGAACCAGAAAGACTTGGCTCTCACGTTGCCGCAGTTCGGCTACGCGATCAAGCAGTGAGTTTCTCCACCAACTCCCGCTCGCCGTCTGGACGCCTGTACTCATTTTTGGGGAATGTCCCGCAAAGAGCTTACCCCAGCCCAGCGCCTACCAAGGCGATTTTTTCCTTCTGATGTGCGTGTTTGCTAAGATTCTCCGACCGGAGGAACGGGCACGGGGGTGTACCAACGCCGAGCGGCTCTGCCAAGGAGTGGATTTTGCCATGAAGAGGTCTGCTTGGAGGGCGGTGATCGAGGTAGGCTTTATTATCTTTCTTTTTTATTCCAATCTCTTGATGGGAGAGTTTGAACGCTCAGGCATGGGTCAAGAGCAGGGCTTAGCTTGGGCAATCGCAGATGTTCTTACGTCTGCCAATTTTGAAATCGCCGCCATCGCCGCGCTCGGCGGCTACATCGTTCTTGAATTCCTTCGAAAGAGATTCTAGGCAAAGACGGCTCTGATCCTTGGCCGCAAAAGAAAGAGCAAGAGGGCACCAGCGATGATGACGCCCGGGCCGCCGCGCAGCCAGTCGCCTCTGACGCAATTCACGACATCGCCTAGAACCTGTGTGGAGATGATTCCGACCGCAGGCCTCCATCCCCAAAGGCGGCGTCGAAACCACCCGATTCCTGCCGTGACAAGCGCCACGCCAAGCACAAGGAAGAAAATTCCAACGACGCCGCCTAGTGGTGCGAGTTGCTTGTATGCTGTCGGATTGAGAGCCCAAACACGATCCAGCGCGGTGCCCTGCCAGAGCAAAGTAGTCGCGGCCAGACTCGCCATGACAGCCCCAAAGAACAAAAAAATGCCGATTGCCGTGAATCCTCGCGTCTTAGGCAAGACAGCAGGATCGAGGCCAGTTCGATTGGCTCGCATCTGCTGAATATAAGCCAAACGCGAAGCGCACCTCCTGTGCAGGCGCAACTGGCTTTGGCTTTGCGGACGTTTTCAGACCGTTTTGAGGTTTTCAGCCCCCGGCCCGTAAGGGTGGAATCCGCAACCGCATTTTATGCGGCTTTTTGCCCTTGTTTTGGGGAATCGACTGCTGGTCTGCATCTATAGTCTTTGATACGGTACCTGAGCCTCTCGTTTGGACTCTGCACCGTTCCGGCGCTTAAGAATCTATGCTAGCTCTCAGTTGCAAAACACAGGCATGCACTCCACACTGCTGAATGCAGTTCCTGTTCGGAGATGTTGCTTGGGGCGAAAACGGCTCGATGCTTGGCGACCCAAAGTCGGTCTTCCGGTGTATCCCAGACAGCATCCTGCTTGAATGTTGCTTCCTTCAACAGAAGAACAGCCTTCTCACGCAGTCCTTTACCAAGAAAAAACTTACACTCAGCTAACAGTAAAGAGGCGGACGATTTAATGTCAAAGTCGCTGCGCTCGCCAAGTTCATGCAGGAGGCTATCCGCAGTCTTGGTACGGTCAGAGGCGGAGTACGCTCGAATCAACAGCGAGAAGAAGTAAGCGTTCAGGTTCGTGTCAGTCCGGGGTTGTGCAATTCCGCTTTTGAGAGACTCCAAGAGTTTTGTGGCTCTGGGCGCATCCTTCTGAAGCAAATAGCACGCTGCTAAACGGCACGCCGCCGCTGTCGTCCATTTGTGCTCCATACCGAAACACTCTCTGTGCAGGGTGAATGACGACTTGAGCCTCGTTGATGCCTGCTGGAGGTTGCCCCGCCAAAGATGCCATTCGCCTATGGCCAGTTCAAGTCGGGAACGGACGGCGTTGTTTTGATGACAGATTGCTGACGTGGAGAACATCAACACCTCTTCAACATCGAGAGTGGGAGACACCCTCTTCAGGACATCGACGTATGGCAAGATGTCGAAGTAAACGAGGTGCGTGTCTATTGAATCAACGGGAATCAGGTTATAGAGTGAAATTGCCTTCTCAAATACATACCCAGCTTCAACAAGCTGCCCTTCTCTCGTTAGGCTCTCGGCAAGCATCAGCATGCATTCCGGAAGAGTCCGGCACAAGGCGTGCCTCAGATATCCAGTCGCTAGCAAAGGCGATTTGGGAGGGCGATGCTCAATGAGGGCGATTATTTCGTCGATGCATGACGAGAGACCATCCTGAGACTGGGCCGTTCTGCTGCTAGTCAGGTCAAATCGAACTGCTTGCGCTTCTGCCGCTATCCTTTCTAGGTTCCAAAGAAAAGACATTAGGTCTCTGTCCTCTATAGCTATTGCTTCGGATTCTGGTGGAAAAAAGCCACTGGGCAGCCCCAAGCAAAGTTCTAGCTCTCGCTGCTGCAACCCCTGAACTTCCGACACTGACATTCCGGAGAGCAGTTCGAATCTCCGGATCGACTCCGCAATATCAGCGGTCGCTGATTGGCTCTGCCCCAACTGGAAGTGACATTCAGCCCGGAGGCGCAATGCAACGGCACACGACTGCGAATCGTCCAAATTGTTCGAGCGCAGAATCTGAAGAACCTCATCGCAGTCACGGATGCCTTCGGATGGATCGCCAAGAAGGAATTCGAGTCGTGCTAAGGTCAAGAGTCCGCTCAGTCGTTGGTCTGAGTCCTCGCGGCGAAGGTTGTCGATTTTTCTGCGGGAAATGTCTCGCGCTGTCGAGAAATTGCCTTTCTGAATATGCGGCCGAATATCCGCCAAATTAGTGTCAAGACTGTCAGTCTCGCTTAACGACTCCGCACTTACCTCCGCGATGCCATCGTTGAACTGCCCCGTCTCATTCTGGACTCGCTTCCAAAACATCTCGATATCAGAAGCAACTTGTGCCAGTCTGCTTGACTCTTCGCCTTGCCCCGCTGATAGAAGGAACTCGGCAAACCGCGAACAGAGTTGCCCAACCGCTGCGTCGTATTCTCCAACGTGAAGTTTTAGCAGCCTGAGAGCTTCAGTGTATGCGGCATGAGCAGTGTTAGGGTTGTCTCGGCCGAATCTGTCTGCGACAGCCACTAGAGCATTAATTCGGACGAAACTTGGGAGGTTTTTCTCGTTCTCACGGAGGCTAAGCAGGAGGGTCGTTGAATCACCACAGAGCAGAAGTTTGATTTCTGCTTTGCGTCGATTCAATAGTTGCTGCGCTTTGTCAGACAAATGATAAGCACCAGAACTCACACTCTCCAGAGTGTCTAAGGCATCGGCATACCGTGCTTGCTGGCAGAAGAGGTCGGCTCCCGCCAAGGCTATGGCGAGATGCTCGGTCGGTTCCGTCGCACGTCGCATGGCACGGACAAGGGCGGATTCTGAATCTGGATACTTACTCTGTTCTCGGTATGATGTCGCGAGATTGATGAGAGTCAGCGTTTCCAGAAACTTGTATCCCGGACTATCGCTTTTCAAGCACTCAAGGGCGGCTAAAAATGATTTCTCCGCATGCCCATACTCAGACTCTCGAATGTGATGAATTCCTTCTTTGTTGCGCCGAAGCCATTTCTCAAATAATTTGTCCGGATGCTCAAGGGTGCTTATCTCCGCAGGCGATTTCCGCATCAGAGCTTTCTTCTTTCTCTGTTCTTCCGCAGATGAGCGTTCTTGAATCGCCTTTGCCCGTCCATCTCTCGCGGCGTCCCTTTGTGACCTGCCGACCTCTCCAAGAACTTGATAGAATGCATCGCTCGTAAGCTCCACCTTGCCCATGTCATTGAATTGGAGAGAGCCTTTGGGAAGTGATTCATATAGGTTCTCAAGATTGTTGGGCAGTTGGCCGTCCAAGTATGTGGCCAGCTTCTCGACCGGAATCCACTCCCGAAGTGGGTAGTATTCTTTCGTAAAACGATTGCGGTTGTCCTCGCGAGTCTCGTAACTTGCCTCGAATGGCATGAACACCATCCGCGAGTCCTGAGGCTGGGCAGTCGGATTCGGATGAAGACGAATTGTGAAGGTGGAATTTCTCAGCACTCTTGTCTGATATGCCGAGATGTCGGGGAGTTGATGATGGATGACCCGAGGGCTTGCCCCGGCTGCTTCCAAGCATGCCATAGCGACAGTGCGCACGAATTTCCGTTCTGGCGTCCCATGCACCACCTCAAGGCCCGTGATTCCGTATTGATAGCACTCGTCAATTCGCGCCTTGACAGCTTCAAGGGCCTCTCGATACTTGCAGTGGTGTAAGTCGAGCCAAAATGTATTTATTCTCGCCCGAAAAGCCTGATCGGCCATAGGAATCTTCCGCTTGTGACAGAATACCCCCTCGGGCGGTAAGCGGAACAACCGCACTAGCCAGACAACATCGGCGCTGCCTTGAAGAGCAAGGCAGCCACGCAGAACATCCTTGATGCTGCTGACGCCAGCGGACATCCACTTTCGCACCACGAGGAACCCAGATCGTGGATACTAGAGGCGGAGCGCTGTCATGCCCAAAACTGCAAAGAAAATCGCCCTAACCCTTGCCGCCTTCATCGTGGTCGTATTCGCCATTTTCCTGTTCAACCAGACGATGCAGATCGTCCAGTCAGCGCGAGGGGTCAATGTCGTGTTCGGCAACGGCGTGATGTGGGGTCTCATTTTCACGTATTGCATACTGCTAGCGACTCCGCTGTGGCTTTGGTTCAGGTTGCCTAAACGGATGCTGCCGCCAGCAACGACCGAAGGCGCTGAGTATGACCGATTTCTCGCCGATTTCAAGAGACGGCTATCCCGCCATCCTCGCCTCCGTGGACAAGCGTTGGATTCCCAGACGGAAATCGAAACTGCCCTTCAGAAACTGGATAAGCACGCTGACGATGTGGTCACGTCCACGGCGTCAGCGGTGTTCCTGAGCACAGCGGTTTTGCAAAGTGGTCGATTGGATGTTCTGGTGGTGTTTGCCGCTCAAACACGACTTATCTGGCAGGTTGCCCACGTCTATTACCAACGACCGTCCCTTCGGGACTTTGTGCAGCTATATGCGAACGTGGCTTCCACAGCCTTTATCGCTGCGGGCATCGAGGACATCGATGTCGATGTGCTGGTTGGAACGATTTTCGGCTCGACTGTTGCTGCAATTCCGGGAATGCACCTTCTCGCCAGTTCTGTTCTGTCCGGTTCAGCGAATGCCTTCCTAACGCTCAGGGTGGGAATGATCACCAAGGAATACTGCCGCTGCACGGTGCGGGTTGAGAAGACGGGTCTCCGGCGAGCCGCCACCCTGAAAGCTGCGAAGCTGCTGGGCTCGATTGTCCGGGAAGGAACCGTGAAGTTGTCGAAGGCCACGGCGAGCGCAACGAAAATGAAAGTGAGCCAAGCTTTTCGAGTCGTAACCGGGCGACGTGGGAAGGTGGAGGCGTCCTAGCGGGCGAGGCGGTCACAGGTGGATACCGGAGACGGAGAACCCGCCAAATTGCCCGAAAATCCTAAGCCGACTTTTTGTCCACCTTCGAGAGCACCATCCACGATGTTGTGGTGAAGCTATTCGTAGGATTGTGTACCCCAAGGATTTTCTTGCTTTTGGTTTGCACCTGAAAACCACAATGAACGACGACAGACGCTTTTGATAGCCGATGCAACAGTTCCACCCTAATCGTCTCCTGCGGCTCAAGGAACTGAGTACTTGTTAAAACCGGAATTGAGTCTTCATCGAATGAAATCGACTCTGATGACCGCGTCTGGTGTTGGTTTAACTGAACACTGTCTAGTTCAATAATTCGTACCCGTGCTTTGTTCACCTTTTCTTCTAATTTGGCGTGAACTCTGGACTGGTTCTCAATCTCAAGTCGTACAACAAGTAGACCTAATGGATTTTCTCTTAATTCGATTCTCGGTTTCAGGACGGGGTAGAGACCGTGATTAAACCGGATGAACAGAACTGCGGCAACGCACAGTGCAATAACCTGTGGCGCTAGCTTAACTAGTTCGATCCATGGCACGCCATGCATACCGTTGCCTAATTGATCTCACGCACTACAGCTATCGGGGCTCGGCAATGGGGAAGAACAATACCTCGACCCAGCGGATGGATTTTGCTCCGTTCTGGAACGGGAAGTCAAGGGGACGACTAACTTCATTGGATTCAGAATCGAAGCCCTATCCGAATAATATCTTCGTGAAGATACGGCATACGCCTTTTCACGATACCCTACGGGCGCAGCGCAAGGAAAAAATGAATGGTCTCACCCAACCGACGCTGGATGAGACCATATTGTTTTAATGACAGTTGCTTGTGGTTTGGCATGTGTTCAGGACTTTTCGCTTTGGCAGAGGCTTCGTCCTGACCGTCAGCTTGGCTTTAGCTCTTCCTTCCTGCTTTGCTGCCATACTTCACCTCCTTTCGCATCAATAAGGCTCTCTTCCGCCTGCTCCTTGAGAAGCTCTACGAACAAAGCTCGATACAAACTGCACATGCGAGAGATTGTTATGCCCTGACGCCGAGCGTATTCTCGCGTGATTTCGCACCCTCCTGCGCACTGGCCCTCGATAAAACAACCGTGACATTCTGTTTCTTGCCCGACCGATCTCCGTTTGATCAGACGAGCGTAAGGACTGCCGGGCTGGCAAATCTCTGAAAAGGCTGACAGATGCCCAAGCGGAGCACTGCTATAGCCGCATGCGAACAATTCACCTGACGGACTCACGCAAATACTGTTTCCTCGCGCCGCTCCGCAGAACGCAACGTCGTCCGTAACGGGTGTTTCATTCAGATTCTCGGCAGGACGCAGCCAGAAGCCCGGAACCTCGATGCCAACACCTGCGCCACACCGTCGCATCTCCTGAATCTTTTCAACAACGTCGCCGATAGGGCGAGTAGTTCCGCCGAGAACGTCCGAATCGACACGAACGCTTGTTATTCCGAATTTCTCTGCCACAGTGAAAACAGAATTGTCCAAGGAATCGAAATTGTTGTCGTCAATGGTTACCGACAACGACTTGGCTGGATGTCCACAATCGTCGAGGACAGCGAGTCCACCTACGATCTCATTAAAGGTTCCTTTCGTATTCCGATACACCCTAACTGTGTCGTTTGCAGTTCGTCCCCCGTCCAAACTCGTTGAAACGATGACTTGGTATTCTTGTAGCTTGCGAGCGATTGAGTGGGTTATAAGTGACAGGTTGGTGTTGATGCTGAACTCGAACTCGTACCGATCTCCATACTGGTTTCTGCAATAGTCGAGGGTTGCGGAAATTACGCGCCAGTTGAGCAGCGGTTCTCCACCCCCGAAATTAATCTCAACGGAAGTTCGGCCGTTTCTCGAGGCGATTTGCAGAAATGAGTCCACAGCCGCTGTAGCGACCTCGAATTCCATCTGTTTCCGGGCTCTACGAACTCGCACGGTGCCGCCTAGACTTCGAGCGTGAATGCAGTACTTGCATGCAAAATTGCATGCGTCCGTCACGACGAGGCTGAGGTTGTCCAGTCGCTCGCCGCTCTCGGCAGCATGGGTGCTGAGGTTGATCCTGCGCTCCAACAGTTGGCGCTCGTCAACTGTCGTCGGGATGATAAAGGACGCTTTTATCAACTCCGCGAGTGCCTGACGCGATAGCCAGTCTAGGCTAAGCATGGAGACAGTTGCTTCGGGGGTACACGGGGTTCCGAAACAGCGCAGCAGTTTGAGCGTGTCGGACGTTACTTGTATCGCATTACCAAAAAGAGAATGCCAAATGATCTCACCACCACACGTGCTCACAGTCTGGACGAAGGGAGAACGGACGTGCGGCGACGAGGGTAAGCGCATGGGCAGGAATTATGACCTCAAGTACAGCGGATGACTGTGACGGAAATCACAGTGCTGTGCTACAGCGTGCATTTCTCTACTTGTCAGGGTCTTGCGTTCCCCAGACGGTGATGAGCACGATTCCGCCTTACCACGTCAAAGAGCGCGAATGGCTGCTGTAGAGGAGGCAACCGATCACTTGCTGAGCTTGCCCTTGACGGACTCGATCCTTTCTTCCAGTTCTTCGTTGGTGCGCCGAATATCCCTGATTTTGTCCATCTTTTCTTCGATCCAGCCTCGCACCGTCGCAGCGAAATCCTCGCTGCGAGCATTCGCTTCCATTTCCCCGCATTCCTCAATCTGCTGCTCTAGCTTGGCGATCACGTCTTCGTTCTTTTCAAGCAATTCAACCCACCGCTCAATGTGACTCTCCATCCTGCGTCGCCACTCTTGGTGTCGCTCACTAGCGGTCAACGAAGCAAGCTCCCATGCCTCGTCCAACATTCGGCGTATATCCGTATACTGGACGCTGTTCATCGGGTGCTGCTTCATTTCCGCATTGGCCCGCTTTACCTTCTCCTTTGCAGCACGTGGGTCAGAATGGGCTAGGCTCAAACAACTTCCGGCTACATCTCGCATATGGTCGTAATGCAGTTCCGAAAGCCATGCGCGGCGTTCGTGGATCGCAGTCTTGGCCTCTCGCCATTTCTCCCAAAGATAGTCCCTGTCCTCTTTCGTCAGCTTCCCTTCGTTTCCGGCCATTGATTCGAAGAGATCGGTAGTCGGGGTGAAGCCACCCCAGCCGTCTTTGATCTTCTCAGTAGTGGCCGCTAGACGCCGCTCAGCCTCCTGTAGATCAGCAACGCTGTCTGATCCCTTCGCCCAGTGGTAGGCTTCACGAATGTCGTCTTCAATTACAGATTTCTTGACCCTCGAATTGTTGATTCGGGATTGCCGCTCTCGCTCGCCCTCCTCACGAACGGCATCACAAATCGCACTGAAAGTTTCCCAGAGCCGTTGCCTGTCAGAGTGGGGGATCGAGTGTGACTCCTTGAACAGTGCTCCGATCTGTTTTGCGTGCGCGAAGAATTCGGAGTATTTATAGCCGATTATCGTCTTGTGCCCACTGCGAAGAGCCTCGATCTCCGATTCCAACTGCCCGATCTGCCGCTGAGAGTCTTCACCCGAGAACTTAGCCATCTCTCCCTCCCGACCTCGAAGACAGAAAATTAAACCCGAAGAAGATCGTGAAAACCGAAAAGCCGTTAAGCCAAGCGCGACTGCCGAGCGATGGCGACGCTCATGAAGGACGAAGCCACGTAGGGGCGGTCGTTCACGTATTGATCGAGCATCCCACCCTCGCCGGATGGCCCACGGCGATTGCGGACGAGCCCCACCGGGTCAACATCCAGCAGAAGCGCGGCGGTGCAGCGGTTCGGTGTTGCCTCGGGGTAGAACACATGGGCTTTCCCGAAGGAGAGTTCGAACGACTGAACGCGGTTGGGGTTCTTGTGGAGCAGGTAGCCCAAGTCCGTTGCGGGACTCTTCGTGTTGGTAATTGTTAGAAGCACGGCTGAACAGCCATTATGCCTGAGACAGCCGCTATACTCCTCCGTAAGTCGATCAACACCACCGAACAGTTGGTCGCCGCAAGCATTATTCTCACCCGTGGGCGGAAGGGGAGCCAACGATGAATCTGTTGGATGGTCTGAACTACTACAAGAAAAACCCAGACGAGTGGAAATTTACTCTGGAAGTCGAGAATTCCGCAGTTGACGTGTTGAAATTGATCTCGCAGCATGGCGATCAGCCAAACGCATCGGCTCTCGCTGCCGCCCACCACTTGTTGAGGGAAATTGAGAAGTGGAAGGCAATGTGCCTCAAAGAGAGGATGGGCAATGCGGAACGGAATTCACAGCGGGACGTGTGGGGTGCATTTCGCGGAGCCCTCGACGCCCGCAACGACCGTGACGCCATCCTCTCAATCATGCAACTCAGAGGCTTTGGATCGTCACGGGACATGGAGTCGGGCCAGCGCCGAGCTAAGGTCGCAACCGCTGCGCTTAGGTTCTTGAAGCCCGAAAGTTGGGGTGTTGTCGATTGGAGAACTGCGGCTATGCTGGGGCTTCTGGTCGAGAGTAAGGGCAACGTAGACCAAGCATTGCTGATGGCGAAGAAACATGATGCGCAAGACCTTCGAGAGGCTTATGACCTTATCGATGAGGACGGAGCGTGTGCGTATAACCAAATGTACAGAGATAGACGAGCGACCCCCTCTTTTCCACGGACTGTTGACGTTGAGATGGCGATCTTCGGTTTATCGCTGATGGCATGGCCAATGCCGTAGCCTTGCATACGCACTACGGAAAGAGCCGACTCTGAATCTGTGCGAGTTCCACGGGCGCGGAGCATTCTTCGTCGTCGTTCGCCACGTGGTTGATCCGACCGCTCACGGGGTAGCACCGCATGAACTGCGGATCGTAGGGCTTCAACAGGTCCGAGGCGACCTGCACATCCATCACTTCCGGATCAAGCCATAAGTCATAGCCATCGGAATCGAGAATGACTGGCATTCGGTCGTGGACAGGTGCGGTCACGGCATTCGGCGTCGTGGTCAGGATCGTGCAGGTCTTGATCCAGTTGCCACTCGGGTCTTTCCAGCGATCCCACAAGCCTGCGAACGCAAACAACTCACCGTCGTTGACTTCAAAACAGTAAGGCTGCTTTGCTCTCGCCGTTTTCGCCCACTCGTAAAAACCATCTGCTGGAATGATGCACCTGCGGAATTTCAGCGCATCGCGGAATGCGGGCTTCGTGCTCGCGGTTTCCGACCTTGCGTTAATCATTCGGGCCGCGCCCGAGGCGTCTTTCGCCCATGATGGAATCAGTCCCCAGCGCATCAGCGACAATTTGCGGACGGGCTCCTTCGGGTGCTGGCGGATGACTGGGATCGGCTGGGTCGGGGCAACGTTGTAGCGAGGAGCCCAGTCTGGTTCATCGGAAGCGCAGTCGAAGTATTCTTCGACAACCTGCTTTCGCCGACTCAGTTTGTAGCGACCGCACATCAGAAGATTATTGCAGATCGGATAGCGTGACGATTATGGGGGTGTGGTCAGATGGCTTTTCTTGCCCCCGAGGCCCCTTATCGATTTCGCAACCTTCCAGTCGCTCTGCCAGCGTTGGAGATAATAAGAAGTGATCGATTCGTATACCTCGATTGTTTTGGAACGCCTGCCGAAAGTAATCCCAGAATGTAAAATGTCCTATTTCACCCACGTGCAACGACCGGAACGCATCCGTATAGCCCATACCCAACATCGCACGATAGCGGGCTCGCGGCTCCGGCTGAAACAAAGCGTCGTGCTCCCAAGATGACGGCTTGTGGCAGTCGATGTCCTCAGGAATGACGTTGAAGTCGCCGCCTATTAGCGTCGGCACGTCGTCCTGCTTCCATCTAATCATTTGCTGATTCAGTCGATCCATCCAAGCTAACTTGTACGCAAACTTGTCGCTCCCTACCGGATTGCCATTGGGAATATAAATATTGACGACGCGGATGCCCTTGATGATTACTTCCAAGAACCGCGCATGACTGTCGGAATCGTCTCCGACGAGAGCCTTAGCAATCGTCTCCATCGGATGTCGCGACAGAATGGCAACCCCGTTATAAGCCTTCTGAGTCACCGCGACGCTCTCATAGCCGAGCGACTGGAACACTTCGGAAGGAAATTCCGTTCCCTTCAATTCTTGTAGCAACAACACATCCGGTTCGCGAGCTTTCAGCCATGTCGTGACATGGGTCAGCCGAGAACGAACAGAATTCAAATTCCAGCTCGCGACTTTAAACATCAATTCCCATTCTAGCGTCGGAGTGCGAAGGCGGTCATTGGCTTGGACGCTTTGCGGTTTATCTCGTCACAAAGCGAGGGATTTCAGGCTAGTTGCCGCTCCGAATTGACCTCCCAGACCTTCTCTTAGATGATTGGGACGCATGGACGTTGAACGCATCATTGACGACATCGAGCAGCTACAGGAAATGTTCGAAGCGCCGGACATTAGACCTCTCAGCGCAAGCGACATCTCTGCTGCAAATCGAAGGCACGACGAAACGCTCGCACATAGCCCGTGGTTTCGGCTTTGGCAGCGGTATGGGGTTTGTTGCCGACCTGAGTCTCCTGCAGTCGGACTAAACGGAATTGAAGGCTAAGCCTCTGCACAACTTTAGACGGACCACGTAAAATGGGACTCCTTTTAACTCTGGGGTTCTCCGTTGTTCACAATCTGAACCGTTCTTGGAGGAGCAATGACCCGATATGGTGTCTCACTTGCAGTCCTTTGCCTTCTGACGACTTTCTGCTTTGCGCAACATCCCTCACTCCCCTCCAGCTTTCAAGGGAAGACGATTCACAGCCCCGAAGGGGCGAATATTTACGTCCGCTGGGGAGGGACTGGTGCTGTGGTTGTACTCCTTCATGGTTACGCCGAAAATAGCGACTCGTGGGCACCGTTAGCAGCAGACCTAATGAGAGACCACACCGTCGTTGTGCCTGACCTGCGTGGCATCGGGAAGTCGTCAAAGCCTGAAGGGGGATACGACAAGAAAACGGAGGCAAAGGACATTCGTGCTGTCGTCACCACTTTAGGTTTTGACAAAACGTCGGTCGTTGCTCACGACATCGGCAACATGGTCGCCTATGCGTATGCCGCAATGTACCCGGACAAAGTTGATCGTTTGGTTGTGATGGACGCGCCCATTCCCGGCATTGAGCCGTGGAACACAATTCTGCTAAATCCGGGCGTCTGGCATTTCAACTTTCACGGCCCGGATGCCGAGCGGCTTGTGGCAGGTCGGGAGCGCATCTACTTCGACCGAATCTGGAACGATTTCACGGGCGATCCTTCGAAACCTGACGAAGACACCAGAAATTTCTTCGCCGCTACCTATGCACAACCCGGAGGCATGCGGGCTGGCTTTGCGCAGTTCACGGCGTTTTCCACTGATGCCGCCGACAACAAAATTTTCGAGCAGGTGAAATTGACGATGCCCGTTTTGGCTATCGGAGGGGAGAAGTCCTTCGGTGCGTTGCAGGCGGTGATAATGCGCCACGTGGCAGTGAATGTTCAAGAGGCAGTCGTACCGCGATCTGGGCATTGGCTGATGGAAGAAAGTCCCGTGTACACGGTCAGCCTCGTTCGAAAGTTTCTCGATTCTCCAGCCGCATCAATTCCTGTTCGCACGACCACGGGCAACGATGTAGGCGAAATACGATCCGACGAGCTAAACAATGGCGAAGAAGAAAGCTGCTAAGCTCCTGCCGAAACTCACAGAGGTTGAACAAGACCTGCTGTCGCACATCCAAGACGGATACCAGCTTGAAACTGACTCGCTCGGCGGCAACCCCGTTCTGCGGCGGTTGAAAGATAATGCAGAAATACGTCCTCTGTCTGCCAATCGAAATACCATCAGGGCGATGGAACAGCGCGGACTCATCAGCCCCGGCAAAGGTCGCGATGCGCTCACTATCGTGTGGCGTCTGAAAAAGGAAATACATTATTAGACAAAAAGCCGATTCTGAACTTCAGCAAGCTCCACGGCTGCGGAGCGCTCTTAGTCGTCGTTCGCCACTCGGTTGATCCGCGTGCTCACGGGGAAGCGCCGCAATGAGCCGAGCATCGTAGGGACGCAACCGGTCGGAAGCCGGGCAAGTCTGGCCTTTATGCGTCTCCGATTTCCAATATACCAATCTCTACGTTTTCCATTGGTTCGTCTAGATCAACAACTTTTGCTGTTTCTTCTCGCCCGTCGTGGAACACAGTCCACGGGGCCTTAGTCCCATCATGCGTTCTGCCCTTCTTGTCCTGCTTACCTTTGTTCCAAACCGAAATCACCCAGCGATCATTCTGCGACAAGAAGCGCCTCTTGAGCTTCATTTCAAACCGCGTCATTCTATCGTGTCCTGAGTTGAGAACAACCGTGACCTTTTTTGGTAGTGACTCTCTGAGACCGAAGTCATCCCGCACCGTCCCCGTGTCCTTGTGATACGGAACACCGTTGATCTCACCACACAATATGGCGCAACAATTCCCTAATGTTCTGCCCGGCATCACGCAGTTTACAAACTTTCCAACCTTCTCCCGCTTCTTCTTATCCGTCAGTCCCTTCAGTGAAGGAAAGCCACCACCCGGTAAGACGTACCGATGCCACTCATTACCTCTGCGACAGAAGACAACGCATTGTCTGTTTTTTTGTTCCCTTCCACCCTCTTCGTAAAGCACGGCCTTGACGTTGCGAAGCCACATCGAGCGAAAGGGCCTAAATGATTTCCGAGGGACGATACTGTAGAGGGAGAACAAGAACGGTATCGCAGCCCGCGTCGTCGAGCCGTTTCAGTATTTCGTTAAACGCCTCGCTGAAATCTCTGAATCCATTTTCATACTTGTGGCGGTAGTCACGAGAAACGATTCCAATTTTGGCAACGTTAATGCGAGGGGGGTTGTTTGCCTGAGTCCTCGGTGTCTGATCGCTGAAGCCCTTACTCCTGATCATTGCACTCCTCCGGCCCTGCCTTATAGTGCCCCGGTACCGACCGCTTTGAAAGCGCTGGTTTCTTGGCCCATTTTAGTGGCGCACGTTATAACATGGGAAGCGTCTGTAAGCAGCTCGAAATGAAAATGTCATCACAGGTGCTCTTGGGGATTGCAGACTTGCCTAACCGTCCGGCGCTGTATGCTTTGTACGGCGGCACAGGAAAACGCGCATACGTTGCATACGTCGGGATAACAGATAAGCTCAAACGTAGGGCGGCACAACATCTCTTGACTCGCGACAGCAGTGCCGCGACTGGTACTTCAGCCGTGGGAATCAACCCCGATTATGTGACGGAGATACGTTGGTGGGAACACCGCCGGTTTTCCAAGCAGGCAGTGCGCGAAGCTGCGGAACTGGTCGCATTTGAACTGCTTGATCCAGCCCTGAGAAGCCGAAAATCTGTTGGTAAAGCCGCACAGGAACTCCTCAAGAGCAATCGTTTTAAGAAGGAAATGGAAAGATTAATCAAGCTGAAACCAACTGGACACCTGCGTATCCCATCTCTGGAACAAGTGTGGCGTAGGCTTTCAGCGTTCGAAGACAGATTGGCGAGGATTGAGGAACGGCTGAAGTCGCACTGAAGTACGTCGCTTTCGACAGCATAGTGTGACAGCGTCAAGTCTTGGCCATCGCAACTCACTCGACGTGCCGCTGGGGTGGCCGACAGACCAGTCCCGGTATCGATCACCTCGACCGAAGTGACGCGGGATGGGAGGTCAACCTTGAAGGCGATCCATCCAGCGGGACATCCTTCAACGCCTGCGACGAACATAATTCCCATGCCCAGTTTCGCCAGAATACGCCAGACTTCACCCTCACAGTCGGAGCACTACTCCAAGAGTACAATTCGGACTGTTCTGGGCGCGAGTACCGCGCGGCGATATCTCCTTCAGCACTGGAGAACCTATAGCCCCGAGGGGATTCGAGATGCCGCTCAACTTTTGAGGGGTGCAAGGAAATGGAAGAACCGGGTGAAGTTCAAAGGGTTCCCACGCCTGTGCCTACCAATGTGCAGGCCCGCCTTTCAATCTGGCAAAGGCTCAAAGGCTTTGGTATCAAGAAGCTTTTCCTGATGTGCGTGGGCATCGGCGCTGGGCTGGGCATCGGCGTCGTTGCAACGGTTGCCTCTTTTGCTTGGTTAACGTCCCGACCTATACCAGCCCGCGACTGGCCCCTTCTGGAAGTTGAGGGTGCGGGTCTCAAAGCTAAACCCAAAACAGATTGGAACGAATCCGTGCGCTATCAGCTTGTGGTCACGCCACGGTCTGACGATTTGAAAGCAGCGTTTGATGACGCCGTACAGTCGCACAGGCATTCAATATCGTTCACTGTGCACCTGTATGACAAAGCGGGATTTGAGCTTTGCAAGAAAGATGTCAAGCCCACTCCATTTGTGGACGCGGGAGACCGCATAGACGAATTGCAGGCAAACGGTACCTTCTACAGCTTCGAGTGCTCACACTCGAAGTATAAGGAAGCTGACCATTGGAGCCTCACTTATGTCTTCCCCGCGCTGACTATAAAACCCGCGAGCCCCAGTGAGAAGGAGTCAAATGAACACGATGACACGCTTACCGGGTTCGATTCGTTCAGCGGTCATTTGGAAACACTGTCAGGCAACACCTTTCTTGTCAGGGAAGGCGAGAGAAATATTGCCTCAATGTGGAATTTCAGAGTTCAGGTAGAAGGGGGAAAGCAGCCGCGCCTTCATATCGCGTGCAAGGTTCAGGGCGATTGCGTCATTGAAAACATCATTAACCATCAGTCTGTGCACGGCAACAGAATTCAATAGATCACAATTATGCGAGCTAGCTACGACCGCATCACAACGACCATTGAACGCGAGTGGCTGGCTCAGATCATCACGGGCAGCAAAAAGATCGAATATCGCCAGATCAAACCCTATTGGACAAGACGCTTCGCAAAGGTTTCAGTGCCCTTTGAGCTACGGCTCCGCAACGGGATGAATCCCCCAGTCCCCGAGGTCACAGTGCTGATCCACAAAATCACTAAGGATCGCCGCGCTGGTGAATACCAGTTGCACATCAAGAAGGTTCTAGGATTCAAGCATTGGGACAAGCGGCGGCGGAAGCCCAAAGGGTGAGTGCGCATCTACAAGACTTCGCCTGATCGAGAGTCATTGTTTTATTCACGCACACGTTTCGCCACAGGAGGAGTTCCACTTTATCCTTGACGAATGAACCAAACTTCCCTGCGTGCGGTTCGAACCAGATGTTCTCTTGAGTATCTGAGCCTCCCATCCAATGCGGAAACCAATGGTCGAACTCGCCTGTAGACTTCTTTGTGCTTGCTGGATAGCCGTATGCCGCAAGGATTGCGTCTTTCTCGGAGTCGGTCACATTGCGAGGGCGGTCATCGTTCGATACGCACACGAGCGACGAGTCTATCTGCCCCGGCGTCAGCGAGGGAGCGGGCACGGTGAAAAAACACTGGACTTGTCGATGTCGATCTTTCGGCAATACTGCGCCGAGACGATGGTCACTAAAACAATTAACATCACTGCTATTGGCGGGTGTGATCGAATAGTGCCTCCTACAATTTGTTCAGCCCGATCCTCTCGGCTTTCGTGGTTTTGCGCGATGCTCACCACGTTTTAATCCGCTCCCCTGCCTGTCTCGCGCCCAACGTTCCGTTGCGCTTTGGCTCATCCTTTCTCGTGCCTCAGATGATCTCTTAAAGTGCTTTCGCGGTTTGGTCTTTGATTGCTCTTGCCGCCTGAGTTCGTCTGCCTCTTGCACACATGAATCCGAACAGTATTTGTGGTTGTTCCACCTGCGGACAAAATACTTCGTCAGTTGCTCGCATCGTGTGTTTTCACAGACCTTCAGCTTCTCGACATTTTTTCTTAGCCAGTGGCAAGCACCAGACAATCTCCTAAGCCGGTCCTCGTTTCGTTCTCTCAAATCTAGACAATAGCTGCGGTAGTAATGCGTCGATAGTTGGTCAATCCGATGCATCGCTTCGGTCTCGACACGCGAGGACGCCAGCAGCCATATCACTCGAAGCTTGCGCCGCAGGATCACTACATGCAGCCCAAAAGTCTCGTCCGGCTCCTCGGCCGGAAGCTCCCCTAGATCGGTATTCCACCAAGCGCTGACCTCGCGGTAGTACCCCTTGTGGGGAGGCAGATCAATCCAGTCGAACGGCGGGAACCATTCGCCGTACAGGCGGGCGAAACGCCTCCGCACTCCTAAGGCGTCAGCTCTGTCTGCGCCATTTGCGACCGAGCACAGGAAGTCTTGGTAGTCGTCGTTCAAGTTATTCGGGTTTGGAGCGCGATTTTGAGAGCCGATATCAAACATGCCGTGTGTCGCCGTAATCTCGAATGAGTTGGTCAGTCGAACCAACCAATCCAATGACAAAAGGTCGCATGAACGACATAGCGGACGCAAGAGCAAGGGTTAACCGCAGGGTTGCGAAATGCCTCCAATCGCACCCGCACTTGAGCTACAGCCGGATCGCGGAAATGCTCGGCGCTTCAAGGTGGCGTGTCTTGACGGTCGCAGCAGGTCTGGGCATATCACGGAAGACTGGGCCAAAGACCAGTCTGACCCGAGCAAAGGAGTAGAGCCAGTTAGCGCCCATCAAGGGCGAACGCAAGCCGGGCGGATCGGCAGGAAAGGAAACTGACGATGACATACGCAGAAGCAGCCGCAGTAAATGGTCGTGACGAAGAACACATGATCTACGAAATGATGAACATTTCGCAGTACGAGGACGGCTCTGTCCTCGATTGCCTCACGATGACGACCTACACCTCAGCGCAGGCCGTGTCAGACACCGCAATCGCCTACGCTGGCGACCAAAGGTTGGGAAATCGCGTTCGCAAAGACTTGAGACGCAACGCACGTTCGGCGATCAAGAACGGTAAAACCGAGAATCGTGCGCCGTTCGTGAACTGGTAAAGACTTGATATTTCGGGCTTTCTGTGGCGCACGAGTTGGGTCAGAGAAGAAGACTTCAGCTAGCGCCCGTTAGGGGCGAACGCAGAGCCGGGCGGATTCGGCGACAAGGGGGAACCGAGAAATGGCTAAGCGCAAAGAACCGATTCTGAAAGGTGATTTCATTTTGTACCGGGCGGACGGGACGCAGGAAGTAGTCCAGCCTGCAAACGGCAAGAAGTTTGAACTCCGGGAACTGAAGAAATTTGTTCACGGCACGGCGGCAATCGCCCATTTGGATAGCGGCGTCCGATTCTGTGTGGTGAGCCGAGCCGGGGAGCTTGAGACCGTCGATATCGACCCCAAAGCAAACAACCTCATGATCCGGCATGGTTGGGTGATGGTGATGAACGAAAACGGTTTGAATGAACGCCTACCACTAAACAAAGAGGCCGGCAGACTCTACGGCGGAGGCGTGGTGGGTGATGTTGTTCTCTGCCGCTTCGACGCGACCCCATGGCACGGCGTCCGTGGCTTCAGAGTTCTCGGGATAGGGGGACGAATCGCATAGGAGTGTGGCGGCCCGTGTCAGCCACCGCACTGCGGCAACTGTGCTGAATCGGGTTGCAAATCGTGAGCAAGCGATGTGACCGCCCGACTGGGCGAACGCAAGAGCCGGGCGGATAGGCAAAAGGGGAGGTCAGATGAGCAACATTACAGATGCGGAGTTCATTGCGGACATCAATCGAAGACGTGCATCGCTGAAGCCGGGACAAGCCGTCGTGGCGGTCTTGCAGACCATGTATCCGCAGTACGGTGCTTATACCATCGCCACCAGCATGGAGAAGCGCCGGGCGCTGGCGATGCTGCTTGAGCGCAGCGCCAGCAAAGCGAAGGGGCACGGCACGCTGCGCCAGATGGCATTCTATTTCGAGAGCGGACACAGCAACCAGATATGGCAGCGGTTCTGCTCGTTCGTCAGGATCGTGGGGGCTGGCGGCGACACGAAATTCATGGGCACGGTGACGGATGTGTCTGACGTGGTGTCACGGGAGGTCGAACTGTGACACCGGCCCTACCAATGGCCGAATTACGACCGGACTGCTCCAGCACTTTCGCATTGAGGATGGGGCGGCTAGCCTAATCTACAGTCTGCGGTCTCACCAGTTGAATGCCCACGATAGAATTCTGGTGTCCTGACCGCCCTCTACTGGCTAATCCTGAAGAGGCGGGAGCAGCCGCGTCCTGAAATCTGCATTTGAGAGCGTAGATTTACCGATGGCAACGGCAAAATGAGCCGCTAGGAGATCATCAGGAACCGCTAGGAAACGGGAATGACCTCTTGACTTGATCCCGGCCGCAACATGGAGCCCGACGGGGGTTCGGCAAAGTAATCTCCATCCGATACCGGGCAAATCGTCGCTGCCGAGGACGCGAGCACGAGAATCTCCCGATCCGTTGCCCCGCTGGAATTAAACTGCGATGTGAGGAGGTCAACAAAAAGCAGGAGGCTCTGTCGTGATCTCAGAGTGCGCCGGAGCTTGGGCCAGACAGCGGTAACGAGTTTCTGGATTTCCTCTTCCGTTGGCTCGGAAAATGCCTCACTTGGTCGATTTGCATCCGGGTTGATTGACTGCTCGTAATGTGCGACCAGACGATCAGCCGTAGCTCTGGGGATGCATTGCTCCCGCAGGAACGCCGACCACTGCCCGCCTCGTCCCGGCTGCGCGAGCAGCTCCTTCATTTCGGAAAGTTGCTCACCCAGCTTCGCCCGGATGTTGCGAAGTTCGTCCTTGGTCGCTCTGGCCGCATTCTTTGCTTGTGCGTGCGCAGCCCACAGACCGGCGATTTCATCGTCCAAGTTCTGCTCATTTTGGGAATCCATTGTTGCTGGGACGATTCCCGGCAGCGCATTGTCGCCTAGTTCGTTGGCGTCGATCATGTCTAGCATATTTGCCTCGCCGGTTTTCGAATCAGGAACAGAATCGCCTCGCGAAACTGCTCCTATTAGTGGGGCAGGAATTGCGTCAACTGTTTGGTTAGCGATTGCGGTCGTTCATCGATCCCAAAGGCCGCGGAAGCGAAGAGCTTTCCAGACATGCCGAATAGTTGGGTTCCGGTGATTGAGAAGTCCATCAGTCATTTCCTTATGGGGTTGTGGGTGTTCAGACAGGAAGGGTATTTCTCTAAGTATCTACTCTTACTCTCTCTTTGACTGATATCTCTCCTACCCTGTTGGAAACAATAACCTTGAGCGTCAGTCACCACATGACAGATCAGTCACCAAGTTGACTTATGGCTCGATGAGCCTCAGTCAGTGGTTCTGACAGATCAGTCATCTTCGTGACTGATGGAGACCCGTGCTTTTTCCCCAGCCGACCTAACCCACGCGGGCGGTTGTCGCCCGTTGCACACAGTCTCCGCTCTACGTCCGCTACAACTCAAATAGCGTGCGCTCTTTCAAGCACAGAGCACCTGCACGCAATGAGGCCGGTGCCGCGCAAAAAGAAAAGGCACTGGTACCCCTACCAGTGCCCCCGAACGAACGATCCGATCACGATTAAGTGTCTTCACCTATGAAACAGGTAATTCGTTTCCGTGACCTCCCGTCGTCGGAATAGCGCCGAGGAATCATGAAAAAAAATTGCATTCATTGTCATTCTGTAACTGACTGTACTGTCATCAAGTTACAGCGGATCGCTAGTTACTCGAATTTGTTTTGACTACCGAACACCTTAGTGTAATCGCCGTTTGAAGCACCGAACGGCAGCTTGATATGAGAAGGAAAACCCAACTGACACCAGAGGCACTGTGGCTACCCACCATGGCAACCCTAAAGGCGAATGCCCGAGGCGTCCATAAACCCGAACGAAAGGTATACCCCTAAATGTCTAAGATCAAAGAGTTCTACGAAGCAGAGATTCACGCGAACTACGTCAATAGCCCTAACCCGCTGCCCATCGGCACCCAAATAGGCGCAGCGGCAGCCAACCCGGATTTTGCGGGCTACTTCCGGTGGATGGACGAGGAGATCGAATCGCTGGCGAAGGCGGCGGGTCGCGGATAGAACCGGGAGATAGACCGAA
>Ga0075017_100000432_pt1 | contig 23143 bp, 18 predicted proteins | sample AleBraG_ABR_2012_FD_71475 | JGI IMG/M metagenome (GOLD analysis project Ga0075017, IMG submission 71475) | Freshwater sediment microbial communities in response to fracking from Pennsylvania, USA - Alex Branch Run_MetaG_ABR_2012 | ecosystem: Environmental > Aquatic > Freshwater > Creek >... | reverse complement strand
CATGACTTTGTATGCTTTCGTGGGAATCGTCGTCACGTCGGCGACTGTCGTTATTTATGGCAGAGCGATTTGGGATCCGGTGCAACTACTCAGCCGCTTCCATTCGCCGGTAGCGGTGGTGATTTCGCTGATCGCGATCCTGTTGGCGACGTTGAACGTCAACATTGGCGCCAACGTTGTCTCGCCCGCAAATGATTTTTCAAATCTATGGCCAAGGCGCATCAGTTTCCGCACTGGAGGCGTGATCACCTGTTTCATGGGGATCGCTCTGATGCCGTGGAAATTGCTTTCCAATTACAGCACTTTCATTTTCGGTTGGCTCGGCGGCTATGCGGCTTTTCTGGGACCGATTGCGGGCATCATGATCTGCGATTATTTTGTGGTCCGCCGGCGCGTGCTGCAGGTGGACGATTTGTATCTCCGCGGTGGAATCTACGAATACTCCCACGGATTCAACTGGCGCGCAGTGGTCGCGCTCACTCTGGGTGCCGCCACGGCGCTTGCCGGGCTGGAGATTCCGCCAATACGCGTGCTCTATGACTATTCGTGGTTCGTGGGATTTGTCGTCTCTTTTGCCGCTTATTACGCAATGATGCGCGGTCACGTTTTTCCCGTTCGAGAACAGGCGACCTAAGAGTTTTTCGCGGCGAGGAACTCCGGCATGACGTCCCGCTCATACAACTCCAGCGTTTGCTCTTCGTCGCCGCACATCAGATAGATGTTGAACTGCGTCACGCCCGCGGCCGCCAGTTCTCTCAGCTTCTTGCGATGCGCTTCGGCATTGCCGAGCAAGCAGAACCGATCGATCACTTCGTCGGAGACGAACTCCGCATTGTCACTGCCGACCACGCAATGATGTTGATAGTCGTAGTGGCCGCGATCCTGCACGTACGATGTAAGAGCGGGCGGAAGATCTTCCGGCTTGTACTGTCGGATCAGATCCATCACGTGATTTGAGACCAGCGCCGGGAACCAGCGCACTCGGTCGCGGCCCACGTTCAAGTCATCCGACACCCAGACCGGCGCGGCCGCCATCACCTCAATCGTGCCGGGATCGCGACCGGCTGCCTTCGCGCCTTCGTTTACAAAACTCATGCACCACTCAATCAGCGCTGGATCGGCAAACTGCAGAATGATGCCGTCGGCGACGCGTCCGGCCATGTGCAGCACTTTGGGCCCGTATCCTGCGACCCAGACCCGCGGAGGTTTCTTAGCCCAGGTCAAGCGTGTGGGCTGCCCATCGTGCTCCACTTCCTTGCCCGAAGTCAGATCGCGGAATTCTTTCACGGCGGCTTCCAGTTGCGACCAGCTCACAGGCTTTTTCCCCATGACACGACGCGAACTGTCGCCTCGGCCGATGCCGAGTTCCATGCGCCCACCTGAGATCAGATTCAGCGTGGCAAACAGGCTGGCCGTGACGGTCATATCTCGCGTCGCTGGATTCGTGACGCACGTCCCTAGCCGCATGCGTTGGGTATTCGTGGCCATCATCGTCAGCAGTGGGTACGGCTCCATCCACAAAACGTGCGAGTCGAACATCCAGCCGTACTCAAACCCTGCGCGCTCAGCCCGTTGGGTGAGTCCAAGAATGCGTTCGATCGAAATGTCCGGTTTTAGCGTAATGCCAAAGTGCATGATCATCCCTTACGTAGAAGCCCGCCTATGTGCTGTGTATAGAACTAAAGGGCGGCAGTGTAGCATACAATTTCTTTTTCATTTCCATCGCCAGGAGATCGAATGGGTTTCGATACGATCATCAAGAGCGGCTCCGTGGTCACAGCAACGGACACCTATGCGGCCGATCTCGCCATTTCTGGCGGCAAGGTTGTTGCCATCGGAAGTGATCTTGCCTCACAAAATGCCGCGAAGATTCTCGACGCATCCGGCAAACTCGTGATGCCCGGGGGCATCGACGTCCACACTCACCTCGACATGCCATTCGGCGGGACAACCAGCGCCGACGACTTTGAAACGGGTACACGCGCCGCTGCATTCGGCGGCACGACGACTCTGATCGATTTTGCGATTCAGTACAAAGGCCAGCCTCTGCGTCAAGCCTTCGACACCTGGATGAGCAAAGCCTCGGGCAAAGCAGTTTGCGATTACGCCTTCCACTGCATCGTGACTGACATATCGGGCGGGCAGCTTTCAGAGATGAACGATCTTGTGAAGGAAGGTGTGACCACCTTCAAGCTTTTCATGGCCTATCCCGGCGTTTTCATGCTGGATGACGGCAGTATCTTCAGAGCCCTGCAGCGTACCGCAAGCAACGGCGGCTTGGTCTGCATGCACGCCGAAAACGGCAGCGCGATCGACGTCATCGTGCAGCAGGCACTGGCGGAAGGGAAGAAAGCGCCCAAATACCATGCCCTGACGCGCCCCACGACTGCCGAAGCCGAAGCGACCTCCCGTGCCATTGCTCTAGCCGAAATGGCCGGTGCCCCCATCTACATCGTGCATTTGAGTTGCAACGATGCGCTGGAAAAAGTTCGCGAGGCGTGCGACCGCGGGCTGCCGGTCTATGCTGAGACATGCCCACAGTATTTATATCTATCGCTTGAAAATATGGAGGCCCCGGGATTTGAGGGCGCGAAATATGTATTCACTCCGCCGCTGCGCGAGAAATGGCATCAGGAAAAACTTTGGAACGGCCTGAAGCAGGATCATCTTCAGGTTGTGTCGACCGATCATTGTCCATTCTGCTTTAAGGAGCAGAAAGAATTGGGCCGCGACGACTTCACCAAAATTCCTAACGGCGGGCCGGGAGTCGAGCATCGCATGAGCCTCATCTACTCGGGAGGCGTCGCCAGCGGGCGGTTCAGTGCAAATCGTTTCGTCGAACTGGTCTCGACGACACCTGCTAAATTATTCGGGCTTTATCCGCGCAAAGGGACCATCGCAGTCGGCAGCGACGCCGATCTGGTGATCTTCGATCCGCATCGCACCCACACCATCAGCGCAGCAACCCATCACATGCGCGTGGATTACTCGATGTTTGAGGGCATCAAGGTAACTGGCATGCCGGATGTTGTTCTATCCAGGGGCAGAGTTGTCATAGAGGGCGACAAGTTCATGGGACGGGCGGGGCAAGGAGAATTTCTGCGGCGCTCGACCTTCGCGCAGATCAACGGTTAGCCCAGAAGTCCGGGATTGCTACCGCAGCGCCTGATACAGCGCTCGCTTCCAGCGGGCAGTATCGATGGTCCAGCAGATCTTCGCTTTGCGTCCTTGCAGCGCGGCGGCCCACACACTTCGATTCCGCTCATCGTCGGCCACGTTCAGCCGATCGACGACCGACATTCCTCGCGAAAGTTCGCTTCCGGTTTCGATCTCCAGGTAGTGCTCGCCCCATTCCGTGCCAACCGTAGGATCCAGTGCGAGACACATCGCAACCGGATCGGGCAGGCAAATGCCGTCTTCTCCCGTCTGCGTCTTCAGCGCTGTGCGTGCGTGACTGTTGCACTCAATTGAAAAGTGACCCAGTGGAGTATTGAGTGCCTCGACATCGGCAATATCCCTCTCGTCCAGCACTGCGCCACCCCGACAGAGATGCCAACCGATCAATTCGATGGGAAGTCCGCTTCTCATCACGATGCGGGCCGCCTCAGGATCGACAAAGAAGTTGAACTCCGCCGCAGGAGTGATGTTCCCTTCGCAACAGGGATTGCCGCCCATCACCACACACCGGCTCACCTTAGCCGCGATGCTGGGTTGCTTCGATACCGCGAGCGCGATGTTGGTCAATGGTCCGAGAGTTACGAGAACCAGCCCTGGGTTGGCCTCGATGGTCTCGACAATCGCGTCGACGCCGTGTTTCCTCTCCGCCGGGCGTTGCGGTGCGGGGTAGTTGTGATCGCCCAGTCCGTCTCGCCCGTGAAACCAGGTTGCATTCTGATAAGGGCGAATTAAAGGCCTCGATGCCCCGGAGTAGACGGGCACATCGCTCCCGCAGAGCTGGGCTGTATAGAGCGCGTTGCGCGTGGCCTGTTGCAGATCGACGTTACCCGCCACCACCGTAATTGCGGCGACGCGAACGTTCGGCGCACGCAGAGCCATGATCAGTGCGACTGCGTCGTCGGAGGCCGTGTCGGTATCGATGAGAAATGTTCGTGTCACGCGCGCAAGAATAGCAGAACCAATGACCACAAATAACAACTTCGCTTGCGGGAAGTCCGGAAGACGTGTACAGTTACGCACTTTCCGGGGAGAGCCAATGTTTACGCCACCGAGTCTGACGATTGCGTTGATGATGATGATCACCAGCGCCATCTGCTGGGGTTCTTGGGCCAATACGTATAAGGGCGTCAAAAATTACCGCTTTGAGCTTTTCTACTGGGATTATGCCATCGGCATTTTTCTAATCTCTCTTGTCCTGGCTCTCACCATGGGCAGCACCGGACACGACGCGTCCAGCTTCATGAACAACGTGCAGTCGGCGGACACGTCGAACATGCTCTCGACTCTTGTAGGCGGAGCCATTTTCAATCTCGCGAATTTGTTGCTGGTCGCCGCGATTGACATGGCAGGCCTGGCAGTCGCGTTTCCCGTGTCCATCGGAATCGCTCTCGTAGTCGGAACGGTTTTGAGTTACGCGCTTCAACCCAAAGGGAACGCCTTGTTCTTGACCGCCGGTGTGGCCTGCGCGCTCATCGCGGTGATCTTGGACGGCAAGGCCTACGGCAGCCTTGCGAGCACGGGGCGTACGGTGTCGCGCAAGAGCATTATCACGTGCGTAGTTTCGGGAGTGCTCATGGGCTTGTGGAATCCATTCGTCGCCTACGGTGCGACCCGTGGAAATCCTCTGACTCCTTACAGTTCGGTTGTCTTCCTTACTCTCGGGGCGCTGCTCTCCTGTTTTGTCTGGAATTTGTATTTCATGAAGAAGCCACTGGTGGGCGAACCGGTCAACTTCGCCGGGTTTTTCAGTGGTCCGCCATCTGGGCATCTGTTGGGCCTATTGGGTGGAGCGATATGGGGAGTCGGCACCGTATTCAACGTCGTAGCGGGGAAGGCGACCGGATACGCGATCTCTTATGCCATTGGCCAATCGGCTCCAATGGTCGCCGCACTGTGGGGAGTCTTTGCGTGGAAGGAATTCGCGGGCTCAGGACCTCGAGCGAAGACCTATCTACTGCTAATGTTTCTCTTCTATGCGTTCGCCATTCTGTTAGTTGCTCGCGCGAACGGATAGCTTTTTCACTTACCCTTAATGCGGCTGATGAACAGCTGCAAGAAGCGGTCCGCATCGGAGGCGGTGCACACTCGGGCGTTTGGCTTTAATGGAGTCAGGCCGTCGATCTCGTAGTGGTCTCCGTGGAGAACATTGCTCTCGTTGTATCCCATTCGATTGGCGACGGTCTCGCCACGCGTGAACTCACCCTTGGTCTCGACATCCACGTGCATTTCCTTCAGGGTAACGAGCGTGGGATCGATCGCCGCGCCAACTGCCAGCGGATCATACATGGCAGCTCCGGAATATCCGCTCTTTTCCGACGCACTGAGGTAATAGTCTGCGAGCTTCGCGATAAAATCGCTTTCCGGACCGTGGGTCAATTGCAGTTCTTGATAGTACTTGCGAGTCATGAGAGTGCGCTCGCCCACATCCGAGCCCACCATCGTGATCATCCAACCGGCGCTGAAGACAATCGCCGCCGCTTCCGGATCGTTGTAAATGTTGGCTTCCGCCGCGCCGTTGACATTCCCGCCGGTGATCGATCCTCCCATGATCACGATGTCCTTCACTAAAGTTGTAATCGAAGGGTCCTTCGAGACGGCGAGCGCGATATTCGTCAGTGGCCCAACAGGAATCAGTGTGACTTCGTGCGGATATTGATGCACCGTGTGAATGATGACATCAGGGCCGAAGCGAGGGTCAGGCGTGCACTTGGATGCAGGCAGTTCGACACCGGCTAGTCCATTCTTGCCGTGCCAATATTGCGCAGTGATCAGCTTCTGATTCAGAGGATGCTGTGCCCCGCCGGCAACCGGAATGTCGCAACGTCCAGCGAGTGAAACGATTTTTAACGCATTTTCTAATCCTTGCGCCGCTTCCACATTTCCGGGAACAACGGTTAGAGCCTCAACTTTAAGCTCAGGTGAGTTGAGGGCGAGCATGATCGCCATCGCATCATCAACCCCCGGGTCGGTGTCAATGATGACGCGCTTGGGGCTTTGCGCGAGTGCTTCAACGCAGCTAAGAGCGACAAACAGGATCGCAAACAACAAGCGGATTCGTTTCACGTTGAGGGTCCTTTTGGAAAAGCGCAAGCATCACAACAACATGCCCGCAATCGAAGCGGACATCAAGTTCGCCATGGTTCCGGCGATCATGGCTCGAAAACCGAGGCGGGCCAGTTCGCCTCGTTTGTTGGGCGCCAGCGCGCCGATGCCGCCGATCTGGATGCCGATTGAACTCAAATTGGCGAAGCCGCACAGCGCGAAGGTGGCGATGGTGAATGAGCGCGGGTCGAGGACACCCTTCTGCGGTCCCAGCATGGAGAACGCGACCAGTTCGTTGAGTACCATCCGGGTGCCAAGCAAATTTCCGATCGCGCCGCAATCATGCCATGGAATTCCAATCACCCAGGCGATTGGTGCGAAGATGACTCCGAAAATCTTCTCCAGGCTTTCGGGAAACCATGCCAGGTGCTGATGGATTCCGCCAAAGATGCCGTTCGTCAAGGCGATGAGAGCCAGAAACGAAATCAGCATGGCAGCAATGTTCAGTGCCAGGTGCAGGCCATCGGTAGTTCCGCGGGCGATTGCACCGAGCAGGTTCTCTTCCTTCTCGGTTTTCTTCTCCTCCTCGCTCATCACCACACGTCCAGCTGTTTTCGGCTGCTCGGTTTCGGGGACCAGCATCTTCGCCATCAGCAGTGTGCCGGGTGCTGTCATAATCACGGCGCTGAGCAGATGCTTCGGATCGATTCCGAAGAAGATGTAGGCCGCCATAATGCCGCCGGAAACATGAGCCATGCCACTCGTCATCACAGTCATGAGTTCCGAGCGCGTGAGGTCCGCCAGAAAAGGCCGGATCGTCAAGGGCGCTTCAGTCTGTCCCATGAATACGCTTGCGGCCACGTTCAGCGATTCGGCGCCGCTCGCGCCCATCACGCGCGTCATCACCCAGGCGAAAACTTTGATAATGATCTGCATGACGCCGAAGTGATAAAGCACCGCGAAAAACGCCGCAATGAAGATGACGGTCGGCAACACGCCGAATGCGAAGTAGCCCAACTGCGACCCCGGCTTGGCGAGGTCACCGAAGACGAAGTGCGAACCGGCGTACGCGTATCCCAGCAGTTTGGTCACGCCGTCTCCGGCTTTCTGAAAAGCGGCGCGTCCCGCGTCAATCTTCAGCACGAAGACCGCAAAGACGAACTGAAGCCCAAGTCCCCACGCCACAGTCTTGATTCGAATGGCATGGCGAGCGCTCGAGAATGCGTACGCTATACCGAGCATGGTGAGGATGCCGAGAATGCCAGTGAATCGTCCCATTCAGTTTTTCTCTCCGGAATTCTGGATGACGCGATGGATCAACGGGCGTTTCGCCGCAGGAGTTGCCTCGAGAATTGCGATGCTGTCTCCAATCAGTTGAGCGGCACGGGAAGCCCGGTCGTCTCCGTTGTAATAAATCGTCGCGAGAGGCTCTCCCTGCGTAACGGGATCGCCAACTTTCTTGTGCAAGACAATTCCCACGGCGGGGTCGACCGAATCTTCTTTGCGCTCGCGGCCACCTCCGAGAATTACACATGCCGTGCCGATCTGCTCACACTGCATCGATGAGATGAACCCAGTCGATTCACTCTTGACCGGCACGCTGCGCTGCGCCTGCGGTAAACGTTTCGGGTCATCAATCACCTTCGGATCGCCGCCCTGCAATTCGATCATGCGCCGGAACGTTTCCAGCGCCCTGCCAGAGGAAACTAAATCCGCACTCTTTTGCCTTCCCTCCGTGATGGATGTCGAAGCTCCGCCGAGAAGCAGCATCCAGGCGGCGAGTTCGTGGCACAATTCGCGCAGATCCTCCGGCCCGCCGCCCCGCAGGACTTCGACGCACTCAACCACCTCCAGCGAATTGCCAATCATGTTGCCGAGCGGTTGATCCATGTCGGTGATCAAAGCGACCATCTTCTTGCCCATGCGCTCGCCGGTTTCAACCATGAGTTCAGCGAGAAATGCCGCGTCCTTCTCGCTTTTCATAAATGCGCCGGATCCGGTTTTTACGTCGAGGACCAGGGCGTCGATGCCTTCAGCCAACTTCTTGCTCATGATCGACGCGCAGATCAGATACGGGCTTTCCACCGTCCCCGTCACGTCACGAAGGGCATACAGTTTGCGATCCGCGGGCGCGATTTGCGCAGTCTGGCCGATCATGGCGCAACCGCAAGTCTCCAGCACGCGGCGGAAATCTTCGACTGAGAGATTCACATTGAATCCAGGGATGGATTCAAGTTTATCGAGCGTGCCCCCGGTGTGACCCAACCCGCGCCCGCTGATCATGGGCACAGCCACTCCCGCCGCCGCGGCCAAGGGAGCCAGCACGAGAGAAGTTTTGTCTCCGACGCCGCCCGTGGAGTGCTTGTCCACTTTTCTTGCTCGAAGTGCAGAGAGATCAAGAACTTCTCCCGAATGCAGCATCGCGTCTGTGAGTGCCGCCGTCTCTCCACGTGTCATGCCCCGCAGGACCACGGCCATCAGCCAGGCCGAAACCTGATAGTCGGGAATGTCGCCGTTCGTGTAAGCGTTGACCAGGCTTTCGATCTCCACGCGCGACAATTCGCATCCGTCGCGCTTCTTTCGGATGACATCAATGGCGCGAAAAGTCTGGGCGGAGGACTCTGTCCGACTCACAGTAGTCGAAACCCTTCTGGGAGGAGTTCGGTGATGTGGGCCTGCTTGGGTCCGTTCTTCCCTTGAAAGTAAATCGTCGCGTCCGGACCGAATTCGTAGATCACCTGACGGCAAGCGCCGCACGGTGAGCAGGCAACTCCATGATCATTCGTCACGGCCACGGCGCGAATCTCAATCTTCGGTCCTAGTTGCGCAACCGCAGTAAAGATCGCGGTACGTTCGGCGCAATTGGTCATGCCGTAGGATGCGTTTTCCACATTGCAGCCCGCGAACATCTTGCCGTTGCTGAGCAGGATGGCCGCTCCCACGTGAAAATTGGAATAGGGAGCGTGGGAGTTCTTCATCGCTTTGCTGGCAGCCTGTTCCAGTTTCTTGCGCAATGCTGGGGATGGAGTGGTCGTGCTCATAAGGTTTGGGCCCAAGCAAATTCACACGCTGTATCAGCGCGACATTGTAAACCCTGCGGGCAAGTTAGGGGCTTTTTCTTGCGGCATGCGGGACCGTGTGCCGTACAATAAGCTCTCGGTAGCCCGCAGAAATGCCAGCCGATCACGAAAAGCAAATGGGGAACAAAGTAGCGACGCGTGCTGTCCATGCTGCGAGCGCGATCGCCACTCTCGGCGGACGACCGCTTCTTGCCAACTCCGGCATTCCACTCGACTTGCATTGGATTCAGAACGTCCGCGTAAACACGAGCGCCGTCGAACGCAGGTCCCAGACTCAAGTAGCGCGTCGAACAGTGAAAAAAGAGTGGCAGGCGGCCTGGCTGCTGCGTGCCATCTCGTGTATGGACCTCACCACCCTCTCCAGCGATGATACGGAAGAACGCGTCCGCCGTTTGTGCGCCAAGGGTCGTCAACCGCTCCAGCAGGAACTGGTCCGCAAGCTCGGAATCGAGCCACTTGGAATTAAGGTCGCGGCAGTCTGCGTGTATCACACCTTCGTCGAGACGGCACTGAATGCGCTGGAGGGTAGTGGCGTTCGCGTGGCAGCTGTGTCCACCGGATTTCCTGCCGGACTTTCGCCACTCGCCGAACGAGTCGCGGAGATTCGCCGTTCGGTGGAGGCTGGCGCGGACGAGATCGATGTCGTCATCACTCGCGCGCACGTGTTCGGCGGACACTGGCAGGCTCTCTACGATGAAATTGCAGCATTCAAACAAGCGTGTGGCGCGGCGCACATGAAGGTAATCCTCGGTACCGGCGATCTGCTCACTTTCCGCAATGTGGAGCGGGCCAGTTTTGTGGCCATGATGGCGGGTGCCGACTTCATCAAGACGTCGACCGGGAAAGAGCCAACGAATGCCACGCTGCCCGTTAGCCTGGTCATGGTGCGGACGATTCGCGAGTACGCGCAACAGACTGGCATGGCCGTGGGCTTCAAGCCGGCTGGCGGAATTCGAACTGCCAAGCAATCCCTCGATTGGCTGGCAATGATGAAAGAAGAACTGGGCGACTCTTGGCTGCGGGCGGAAATGTTTCGCTTCGGCGCGAGCGGATTGCTGGGGGACATCGAGCGGCAATTGGAGCATCACGCAACGGGACGTTATTCTGCGGAATATCGTCATCCCCTTGCGTAGCCAAAAAGCGGAAAAGATCTTGGCTCAGGACAGAAACCGAATGAGCATCGCCGAAAAATTCGTCACGATGGAATACGGGCCGGCTCCCGAGGATCCGAAAGAAGCTCAAGCGTGGCTGGAGCGGCACGAGCGCCGCTTCGGTCATTTCATCGGAGGCGCGTGGCAGTCGCCCTCCACCGCAGAATATTTCGATACGCATGATCCCTCAACCGGCGAGAAGCTCGCTGCTGTGGGGCAGGGAAGCGCCGCGGACATCGATGCCGCTGTTCGCGCCGCGCGCGCTGCCTCGCCGCAGTGGCGCGCTCTTACACCGCACATGCGCGCTCGGTTCCTATACGCACTCGCGCGCCTCGTGCAAAAGCATTCCCGGTTGCTGGCCGTGCTCGAGACGATGGACAACGGCAAGCCCATTCGCGAGAGCCGTGACATCGACATTCCCCTCGTAGCCAGGCATTTTTATCATCACGCCGGCTGGGCGCAGTTGCTGCATCAGGAATTTCCTGGATACGAGTCTTGCGGAGTAGTGGGACAGATCATTCCGTGGAATTTTCCGTTGCTCATGTTGGCCTGGAAGATTGCCCCGGCGCTGGCAGCGGGAAACACGGTTGTTCTTAAGCCGGCAGAATTTACGCCGCTCACCGCGCTCGCTTTCGCAGAACTCTGCCAGGAGGCCGGATTGCCGCACGGCGTGGTCAATATTGTCACAGGAGACGGCGCGACGGGCGAGGCGCTCGTGCAGCACCCCGATGTGGACAAGATCGCGTTCACTGGTTCCACCGAAGTTGGCCGCGCTATCCGCAGCGCGACCGCGGCGAGCCACAAACGGCTATCGCTCGAATTAGGCGGCAAGTCGCCTTTCATTGTTTTCGAAGATGCGGATCTGGACAGCGCAGTGGAAGGGCTAGTCGATGGCATCTGGTTTAACCAGGGACAGGTGTGTTGCGCCGGATCGCGATTGCTGATGCAGGAGAGCATCGCCGAAACGTTGCTCGCGAAGATTCGCGATCGTATGAGCACGTTGCGTCTCGGTCCGCCGCTCGACAAAGCGATCGATATCGGCGCGATCGTTGCGCGGGTGCAGTTGGAGCGCATCCAGCACATGGTGGCCCAGGGCGTAGCCGAAGGCGCGACTTGCTGGCAGCCGCAACTTGCGTTACCTGAGCGTGGACTCTATTTTCCCCCCACATTGCTGAGCAATGTGCATCCGACTTCGATCGTGGCCCAGCAGGAGATCTTCGGCCCGGTGCTGGCGGCGATGACCTTCCGCACTCCCAGAGAGGCTGTGGAACTGGCCAACAATACTGTCTATGGCCTCGCTTCGTGCGTGTGGAGCGAAAACATCAATGTGGCGCTGCATGTGGCTGCGCAACTGAAGGCTGGAGTGGTTTGGGTGAACTGCACCAATCTGTTCGATGCTGCCTGCGGGTTTGGCGGATATCGCGAGAGCGGTTATGGCCGCGAAGGCGGCCGGGAGGGCATGCTCGAATACCTGGAGTTGTCGTGGTTCAAGCACGCCGCGAAATTGCCGCCCGCGAGTGCACTCGCCGTTCCGGAAAAAGACGAGCAAGAGACTAGCACGCCTGCGATTGACCGCACCGTCAAGCTCTATATCGGAGGCAAGCAGGCGCGGCCGGATTCCGGCTACAGCATGGAAGTGCGATCGGCCGACGGCCGCCTGCTCGGCGAGGCCCCTCTGGGCAATCGCAAGGATATTCGCAACGCGGTGGAAGCCGCGCGCAAAGCCGAGTCTTGGGCCAAAGCGACAGCCCACAATCGCGCTCAGGTCCTCTACTACTTCGCCGAAAATCTGGCGCAGCGGCGCAATGAAATTGCTCTTCGGCTCGCAGCGATTGTGGGAGACAAGCAGGCTGCCACGGAAGTTGATCTCGGCATCGAGCGCATCTTCTCGTATGCGGCCTGGGCCGACAAGTTTGACGGCGCGGTACACAATCCTCCATTTCGCAACATCGCGATTGCGATGAACGAAGCGCTTGGAACTGTGGGCGTAATCTGTCCTGTCGAGGCGCCCCTGCTCGGCTTCCTGTCACTAGTCATGCCCTTGCTTGCGGTAGGAAATACGGTCATCGCGATTCCATCGGAAAGATATCCCCTCATCACTGGCGACCTTTACCAACTCTTTGACACCAGCGATCTGCCTGGTGGAGCTGTGAACATCGTGACGGGCTCTGCCTCGCAACTCCTGAAAACACTGGCTGAGCACGATGACGTCGATGCCATCTGGTGCGCAGGAGACGAGACGCTAGTGGCATCGGCCAAGGCAATGTCGACCGGAAATCTGAAGCAGGTTTGGACCAACGAAGGCCGGGTGATCGATTGGTTCGATCCGAAGCAAGGCGAAGGGCGCTGGTTCCTGGAGCACGCAACTCAGGTGAAGAATATCTGGGTGCCCTACGGAGAGTAAGTTCCGCTCCCACCTCAGACATTTCGATGCCCACATGTTTAAGCCGGTTGCAATTGTCGCCGCCCAGCGCTAGCATCTCCCAGGTCGCGTTCCTTCGTCCGGCATTTTCTCTTATGCACGTTTCTGTTTAGCGGTTCTTGTTTTTCAAGGAGGACGTATGGGCATCGCAGTTTCCCCGCAAATTCACCCGCAAGTGGCTGAGTTCATCGACAAGCCATTGCAAATGCTGATCAACGGCAAGTGGACCAAGTCTGCTTCCGGCAAGAATTTTCCCACCTATAACCCGGCTACCGGCGAGGTGTTGGCCCAGGTTGCGGAAGGCGACCGCGAGGATATTGACCTTGCCGTTCGCGCCGCTCGCCGCGCATTTGACAGTGGGCCATGGCGCCGCATGACTGCATCCCAGCGCGGGCGGCTCATCTGGAAGCTCGCCGACCTCCTCGAACAGCATACGGAAGAGTTCGGATACATCGAGAGCCTGGACAACGGCAAGCCGCTCGGCATTGCCAAAGCGGCGGACGTGCCGCTCGCAGTCGATCTCTTCCGCTACATGGCGGGATGGGCCACGAAGATCGAAGGCAACACGATCCCACTTTCGGTGCCCTATACGCCAGGCGCAAAGTACCTGGCGTACACGCTTCGCGAACCCGTCGGGGTGGTCGGGCAAATCATTCCGTGGAATTTCCCGCTGCTGATGGCCGCCTGGAAACTCGGCCCCGCACTGGCGACTGGATGCACCGTAGTGCTCAAGCCTGCCGAGCAGACGCCGCTCTCCGCGCTGCGTTTGGGCGAACTGATCATGGAAGCTGGATTCCCCGAAGGCGTGGTCAACGTCGTTCCGGGTTACGGCGAGACTGCAGGTGCCGCTTTAGCCGCGCACCCCGACGTCGACAAAGTCGCTTTCACGGGTTCAACCGAAGTCGGCAAGCTGATCGTGCACGCGGCGGCAGGAAATCTCAAGAAGGTGTCTCTCGAACTCGGCGGCAAGTCTCCGAACGTGGTGTTCAAAGACGCCGATCTGGAGACCGCCATTCCTGGTTCTGCCAGCGCTATCTTCTTCAACCATGGGCAGTGCTGCTGCGCCGGTTCACGTCTGTATGTCGAGAAGGCGGTTTACGATCAGGTCGTTGAGGGGGTAGCCGAACACGCCAGGAAGATAAAAGTCGGTTCGGGGCTTGATCCTGATACGCAAATGGGGCCGCTGGTTTCCCAGGAGCAATTGAACCGCGTCTGCGGATACCTGGAAGCCGGTTTCTCCGAAGGTGCGAAGGCGATGGCTGGCGGCCGCAAGGCCGGCGATCGCGGATACTTCGTCGAACCCACAGTGCTGGTCAACACCCAGGAAAATATGAAAGTCGTGCAGGAAGAAATCTTTGGGCCGGTGGTCACTGCCATGCCGTTCACCGATCCTGAGGAAATTATTCCTCGCGCCAACAACAGCGACTATGGGCTGGCAGCGGCTGTGTGGACGCGCGATATCGGCAAGGCGCATCGCATGGCCGAGCAACTTCGCGCTGGCACGGTCTGGATCAACTGTTACAACATCTTCGACGCGGCCATGCCGTTCGGAGGCTACAAGCAGTCCGGCTGGGGACGCGAGATGGGCCACGACGTGCTCAATCTCTACACTCAAACAAAAGCAGTTTGCACGCGAATCGCGTAGTCTGCAGGCGAATTAGAGAAGGACGGTGGTCAGCCCACCGTCCTTTGTCTATTGCGCGTCGGGATCGTCTTCTAAGCTTATTTCTCCATCATCAAGACTTTTTCTGCATCATCAATCTCGGTCAGCTTGACCTCGATGACTTCATTAAGTGTGGTCTGCACATTGCGGCCGACGAACGTAGCTTCCACCGGAATCTCGCGATGACCGCGATCAATGAGGACGCAGAGTTGCACGCGGCGAGGTCGGCCATGCGAGAACAGCGCGTCCAAAGCGGCGCGCGTGGTGCGGCCGGTGAAGAGGACGTCGTCCACCAGCACGATGTTCTTGTCCTCGATCTCAAATCCGATCTCTTTCTCCTGAACCACGGGCTTCGGACCGAGCGTGGAGAGATCGTCGCGATAGAATGTGATATCGAGGGTACCGACCGGGACTTGAGCATTCTCGATGCGCGCGATGATCTTGCCCAACCGCTCCGCTATGGGCACGCCGCGCCGGCGAATCCCAACCAGCCCCAGGCCGTCAACACCGCCGTTCTTCTCTACGATCTCGTAAGCGAGGCGAACCAAAGTGCGTTCGATCTCGGAAGCGGACATCAGTTGCGCCTTTTGGCGAAGACCAGTCTTGCGGGAAGGATTTTTGGCATTCATGAGTTGTGGCGCCGGATGAACCCGGCAACTCAATGTATTCAACGTGCTCTGCATCGGTCAAGCGCGATCAGGCCGCTATTTCGAGATCTTGTCCAAAATGATACGCAGCTATTCGCTGGAGTGCTTGGCGGGCTCAACGGCTTCCACTTCCACATTGCTGGAGTTGTGGGCCGGGCAACTTGTTTTCAGGAGGCGGGCAAGGGGCGAATTAGGCTGGCGCACTGAGATCAAATCGATTGCCGTTGTCGCCAATGCGGCATCGGTCGGCAGAATTCCAACTCCCTGATTTCTGCCCAAAGCCTTGGCGCGATAGAGCGCAATGTCCGCCAGTTCAATCGTCTCCTCGGCGCAAATCGATTCGAAAGCGTGGCGACACCACGGATAGGGCGCCCAGCCCACGGAGCAGGTTTTTCGTACCGTCACACCGTGGCCAAGATCAAACGGCTCGGATGACATGACCTCAAGCACACGTGCGCAGAATGATGGAGTTCCCGAGGGATCCGCCGAGCGGCTCATGATTAGAAATTCTTCTCCGCCCCAGCGCACCAACACGTCAGACTTACGAACCACCGAAGATAGGCGTTGCGACACCAGTTGCAGCAGCCGGTCACCGGCAGCGTGGCCGTGGCGATCGTTTACCTCTTTGAAGAAATCCACATCGACCATGATAAAAACCAGATCGCGATGATCCATCTTGCGGATGTCAGCGCCTCGAGCGCGCTGATAGTTTCGCAGCACCTGCCCCGCCTCAGCCGTCAGGATCTCTTCCAGATACCGCCGGTTCCAGATGCGCGTGAGTGAATCGGTGAACGAAATCTCCTGCAGTTCCAGATTCTTGCGCTGCAGCTCCAGGCTATGCCAGCGGAGCGAGTGTTCCTTGTTTTCAAGTTCGCCTTTCAGCCGGCACATTTCCTCCAGGTTGTAACGCGACAATCGCAAGAGGCTCAGAAGTTCCTGATCCAGCAGATGTTGCTTGAAGAACACCAAAGCTCCCATTCCGATCATGGTGGCTACCGTTAGCAGCAGCCTGTAGGTGCGGACACTGTGCGGCACGTTGCCGCCAAACTCGGCCCAGGCCACCATCAGGGGAGTTACAAATACGGCAATCATGGCCAGTCGCGCTTTCCAAATCCCGTGGCCGCGCGCCGAAGACTCCTCGGCGTGATTGCCGGCAGCATCATCGTGGGTCAAGAAACCTATCCGCACAAACCACAGCATCGACGCTACCAGGGGGACATCAAAGAGGCTCCCGGTGTAGTAAATGTGCTTATCGATCGCTTCGCTGGCTTCAAGTGACGCGATGCAATACACCAAAGTCGCTGCACATAACTCGAAATAGATGCCACGCCACGAGCCCCGAGCACGCCGCCAGACCAGAACGAGACCGACCGCCAAGACGAGCTGCTCGCATACGTAAAGCAGGTCGAAGCCTCTGCCATAAACTAACTCGGCCGGGTGAACGTACTGCCACGGAATCACGACAAAAAGGTAAAGAAACAACCACCAGGTGAGGAGCAACGCGAAGTCGAGAGTTCCGGCGCGGAGGGCACGATTGTCCTGCTTCACATGCGGCTGAACTGCAACCGCGGCCATCATCGGGACGATGTGCAGAAATAGAATCACGTCACCAACGAATGGATTTGGCGCCTCATGCCGCAGGTAGACTTCGATGTAAGTCCACATGACCTGCGATGCCAGCCACATCCCTAAGCCCAAGCCCATCAGCGCCCAGAAAAGGCGAGCCTTTGGTGAAGCGCTTCTGATATTTGTGAGAACGGCTAACGTAGCGCCAAGCAGGATTACATTCTGCAGAATGTCGCCGAACGCGGTCAGGGCGAACCCTCGCGGGACAAAAACCGAGACGAAAATGTGGACGCACACCACCGCGCACACGATGGTCGTCCACGTTCGGCCGCGCTGGAGCGGAAAACTCCCCACGAATGGATTGTAAGATTACCGCTAGACTTTGTGGCTGTTACCAACGTAACTGCCGGCTGAGGACGACGGGATCGATCGGAATCAGCAAACAACGCCCAAAAACCGCTGCACAAACTGGTAAACATCACTAAATGAATTGTAAAGAGGTACAGGCGCGACACGGAAGGTGTCGGGTTCTCTCCAATCTCCGATCACTCCCTCCGCGGTCAACCGGTCGCAGACGGCACGCCCGTGGTTCGGGAGCCGGATTGAAAGCTGGGCGCCTCTGCGCGCTGGTTCGCGCGGAGTAATAATCGAAAAATTCGGCGACTTCCGCTGATCCAGCAGGAACTCCAGGTATCCCGTCAGCGATTCGCTCTTGGAGCGCAAGGTCTGCATGCCGGCCTCTGCGAAAATCTCCATCGAGGCCCGCAACGCGGCAAGCGCCAGAATCGGAGGATTGCTCAACTGCCAGCCCTCCGCACCCTGCATGGGGCGAAAATCCGGTCCCATCCGAAAGCGAGTTCCTTCGTCATGCCCCCACCAGCCGGAGAAGCGGGGCAGATCGAACGCCCGGGCATGACGCTCGTGCACGAAGCATCCGGCCACGCAGCCCGGCCCACCGTTCAGATATTTGTAGCTGCACCACGCCGCGAAATCCGGCCCCCAGTGGTGAAGACTTAAAGGGACATTTCCAACAGCGTGTGCCAGATCGACTCCCACCACACAGCCCTGGCGATGTCCGGCCTTCACAATTGCTTCCATATCGAAGACTTGGCCCGTCGCGTAATTCACGCCGCCCAGCAGGATCAGAGCGATCGAACTGCCCTCACGCTCAATCAGCGACTCGACATCTTCATCGCGCAGGCACAGTTCGCAATCTCGAGGTTGCGCTTCTATTAAAGAGGTTGCGGGATCGAACCCATGCAACCGGATCTGCGACTTCACCGCATATTGATCGGACGGAAACGCAGCGCGCTCGATCAATACCTTGTGCCGCTGCGGCGTGGGACGGTAAAACGAAGTCATCATCAAATGTAGGTTCACAGTCAACGAATTCATGACTACGACTTCGTCCGTCTCCGCTCCCACCAACACCGCGGTCTGTTTCGTTAGCAACCGGTGATAAGGCATCCACGGGGCTTTCGCGTGAAAATGTCCTTCGACGCCAAGCTCGGCCCAATCGCGCAACTCCTGCTCGATGTAGGAACGTGCCGTCTTCGGCTGAAGGCCGAGCGAGTGTCCGCAAAAATAAATGCACTCTTCGCCTTTCTTATTTGTCGGAAGGTAAAAGCGTTCTCGAAAGTGTCTCAGGGGATCGCGTGCATCCATCGCCGCGGGAAATTCCGGTCCTGCCTGATAGGAAGGCCGCGTCACGAAGGCAGCTCCAGCGGACTCAGATGGCTCCCGTGTATCAGCTGGCTGGCCCTTGTCCAATCGAGATCTTCGACACGTTCGATGCCTTCGCAAAGCTCTTCCAGCATGCGTTCTTGCACACGCCCGCGTTCCAGAGCGACAGAATATGGAATGCGGTGAAACGTCACCATCGAATACTTCGGAACAAAGATATTCGGATAGCGGGATTCGAGCGCAAGCTCGACTTTCTTCCGGAATAGGAAGCGCGGGTCGGAAACACGGTCCCGCATCTCGACGAAATTCTCAATCGCGAGATCTGCTATCGCATCGGTGTTGATTTTTCGCGCGTGTTCGAATTCGGAGAAAACTTGCTCCCAGTTATCACCGTGCCGGTCAACGAACTGCAGAAGACAAGTGCAATCCTCAAAGCCGCAATTGATTCCCTGGCCGAAGAAGGGAACGATCGCATGTGCGGCATCCCCCAATAGCAAAGCTCGTCGGTCCACATGCCAGGGAGAACATTTGATCGTGACCATTGCCCCTGTGGGGTTGTCAAAAAAATTGTCAGCAAGATCTGGCATGAGTGGGACGGCGTCTGGAAACCGCGATTGGAAAAATCCCATGACATCTGCCCGGCCGTTCAGCTGCGCAAAACTGTCCGGCCCCTCGAATGGGAGAAAGAGAATGCAGGCAAACGTGCCGTCCACATTTGGTAAAGCGATCAGCATGTAATTTCCACGCGGCCAGATGTGCAGAGCGTTTGTATCCAGTGCGTGCCTTGCTCCCGCCAAGGCGGGAAGGGTGAGCTCCTTGTATCCGTAATCGAGGTACTGCTGCGAGAAGTTAAACCGGCTCCGCTTGAGCATCTCGGCGCGGATGGCTGACGCAGACCCATCGCAGCCAATCACGACGTCGGAGTTTTGCGAATGGGTTGTGCCGTTCTGCTCGTCGTGCAGTTCGAACATCCCAGTCCGAAGATCGATTCCAGTACATCGCTGCTGAAAACAGATCGTTACTCCTTCGGCTTCGGCGGCATTCATCAGGGCAATATTCAGATCGGCGCGGGAAATCGAATTGATGACCTCGGTTTCGTTCTTCCCATAGGGTTGCAACGTCAGCTCCGATTTGAGCGAATGGATCATCCGGCCTTTCATGGGGATGATGAGTTTCTGCATGTCCTGCCATAACCCGGCTTGCGAGAGAGCGTGAATGCCTCGTGTCGAAATCGCCAGGTTGATCGATCGTCCCGCGCTGATACGAACGCGCCGCATGTCAGGACGCCGCTCAATCATCTCGACCTGAAAGCCCCGCCGGGCCAGGCCAATCGCCAGTAACGGACCGTTCAGTCCAGCACCGATCAGCGTGATCGTCTTGGCTTTGTTCGCCATAAAAGGGGATCGAGCACCGCGCTCACTCGGTCAACAAAGTGCGCGCTTCCCATAGTTCCGGGAAAAACTTTTTGTCGAGAGTGAGCTTCAGGTAAGACGATCCCGCGCTCCCGCCAGTGCCCATGCGCACGCCGATCGTGCGCTCAACCAGCTGGATGTGGCGGAGGCGCCAGCTCACCACCAACTCGTCGAACTCGGTGAGCCGCTCGCACACGTCGATCCAGTCACGGTACGAGTGTTCGTCTCGATACAGCGCGAGGACAGCCCTTGCTCGCGCATCAAACTGCTGCCGTTCGGTCGCATCTTCGGCGATCTGCAATCTGCCCATTGCACGCAAAGCGTCGAAGAATGCCTGGTGGAGGGAGGGCTCGCGCAGTCTGCGCTCCAGTTGCGCATGCGCTTCAGGGGTTGGCCGGTGATAGCGCAGCATTTTCTCGTCCTTCAGGCCGCACAAAAATTCCAGCTCCCGAAACTGTTCCGATTGAAATCCGCTGGCTGGTTCCAACTTGCCCCGGAAGGCAAGGAAGTGGGTGGGCAGCATGGTTTCGAGAATCGTAAACTGCTCCACCAGCACGCGGGTGATTTCAGTGCAGCGTCGCAAGAGTCGCGCCGCCTCGTACACCTCATCGTGCGCCTGCGGATTTGCGGCCGCCGCGCGCAGATTTGCCACCACCGCATCCAGATCGTGCAGCAACTCCTTAAACCACAGTTCGTAAGTCTGGTGCACGATGATGAACAGCATTTCGTCGTGATGGTTAGGAGAAGATTGCGGCTGCTGCAATTGAAGTAGTTCGGGAACGCGGAGGTAAGAGCTGTACGTGAGTTGGTCGTGATGAACTTCCGCCGGCGGCGTCACCTCGGAGACCTCGCGCCCTGATGTGCCTGTCTTGAGGCCGAGAAACTCCTCAGCATTGCCGCCCAGCAACTGCGCCTTTGCCGACTGCGATAGACCACTCCCGCGAATCAACGAGCCGATGCCGTGCTCGCCCAGCGGGAACGGATAATCCGAACCCAACATCACGCGCTCAGTTCCCATGGTTCCGGCCAGGAATTCAAGGGTCCGCGAATCGAAGACCGCTGAATCCACATAAAACCGGTTTAGATATTGCCGTGGCGGTAACTCGCAAACACCGTGCGCCACGGGATGATGCCGCCACGCATTCTCCAATCGTCCGAGGAGGAAAGCAAAACTTCCACCTCCGTGCGCGAAACAAATCCGCAAGCCCTGGGGCAGCTTATCGAACGCGCCCCCCAAAATCATCGCAACGATACCGAGCTGGGTTTCTGCGGGCATGCCAACGGTCCATGGCATCATGTAGTTCGGCATGCGCTGCGGCGCCAGCATGTCCCAGGGATGCACCAACACGGCAGCGCCTTCGTCGGCGCAGTGATGCAGAAATGTCACAATGCCCGGATCGTCCAGATTCTTTTCTCCCACATGATTTCCAATCTGGACTCCAAGATGGCCCGCGCGCATGCAGCGGCTCAATTCGCCGCACGCTGCATCGATATCCTGCAGAGGTACCTGGCAGAGCGCTTTCAGCCGCCCTTTTCCTTGAGCGCACAGCTCGAGGGCGGCGTCATTGAACAATTTCGCGCAGTCCAAAGCGTGCTCGATGGGCCGGTCATACGCGAACAGCACCGGAGTCGCCGAAAGCACCTGAATATCCACGCCATCTCTTTCCATCTCGCTCAGACGCACATCGGCATCCCAGCATGCGGCGTAAATGTTGCGGAAGAAGCGGTCGCCCAGCATGATCTCCGCTCTTCCAGGCTCGGTGTGCTTGATCCATGGCCAATTCGGGGTGCCGTAGCGAGCGGCGAGATCGGGCCAGGTGCGCGGAAAGAAGTGATTGTGAATGTCGATGACTGGCATTTACTGTTTGCCGGGATGCACCGCGCCACAGTGCTTACACTTGCGCAGATTCTCGTCGCTATAAAACTTTTCGAACAGAGGAGGCAAATCTCGCACAATGCTCTTCAACTTCACTTCGGCGCGATTGACCAGCTGATGGCAGTTCTGACAGTACCATTCAAAACCATCCAAAGCGCCCTCCGGACGAGGCATCTCGACCACTACACCGATGCTGCCCTCCTGTAATCGCTGCGGCGAATGACGCATATGCTTGGGCAAGAGAAAGATCTCGCCTTCCTTGATCGGAATTTCAAGCGGCGGTTGGCCCGGCGTCTCCATGATCCTGAGAAAAATATTTCCTTTTAACTGATAGAAGAACTCTTCCGTCGGATCGTCGTGATAATCGCGCCGGTGGTTCGGTCCGCCCACCACGGTGACCATCATCTCGCCGTCTTCCCAGACCTGTGCGTTGCCGACCGGCGGCCTGAACTTCTCCTTGTTTTGCTCGATCCATCCCTGAAAATTGAACGCCTTCAATTCTTTGATCGACGGCATTGCTTGCTCCTATTTCTCCGGCTTGTAGGCGACCGCGCGAATTTCGATCAGTAGATGCGGATGCGGCAACTGGTGAACGGCGACCGTGGTTCGTGCCGGACCATCGTAGCCGAAATATTCGCCGTACACTTCGTTGTATCCGCCGAAATCGTTCATGTTGACGAGGTAGGTCGTCACCTCAACCAAATCCGTCAACTCCGCACCAGCACTGACCAGAATGTCACGCAAGTTTTCGATTACGGCCTTCGTTTGCGCGCGTATGTCGAGGCGCGTCGTTCCAAGCCCATCTACTTCTGCCCCAGCGATTGTGTTATCTGCCTGGCGCGCGCTTGTACCTGAGATCACGATGAAGTCGCCCGCACGCTTGAAGTGCGGATACTTGCCGCGTGGCTTAGCCTTTCCGTTAATAACCTGGCTTTCGATTTTCCCCATCGTTCACAGCCGGATGCAGATGTTATTCAGCTCGGAATAGAAATTCAACGAGTGCATGCCGCCTTCGCGTCCAATCCCGGATAGTCCCACGCCTCCGAACGGAGTTCGCAGGTCGCGGAGGAACCAGCAATTCACCCAGGTGATGCCCACATTCATCTTTTGCGCGACGCGGTGTCCGCGCGTCAGGTTCGTCGTCCAGATCGACGCGGCCAGGCCGTACTTCGTGTCGTTCGCCATACTGACCGCTTCCTCTTCTGTGTCGAATGCTGCAACGTGGCATACCGGGCCAAAGATTTCTTCCTTTACGCAGCGCGCCGACTCCGAGAGCCCAGTATAGATCGTCGGTTGCACATAAAAACCGCCATCGAGCGTATTGCCAAATTTCGGAACGCCGCCGCCCGTAATAACTGACGCTCCCTCTTCCCGCGCTAGACGATAATACGAGAGTACCTTCTCGCGATGCTGCTTCGAAATCA